>Ga0113563_10000374_pt1 | contig 20860 bp, 20 predicted proteins | sample Mud3Dept3metaG_FD_80117 | JGI IMG/M metagenome (GOLD analysis project Ga0113563, IMG submission 80117) | Freshwater wetland microbial communities from Ohio, USA, analyzing the effect of biotic and abiotic controls - Mud 3 Core 4 Depth 3... | ecosystem: Environmental > Aquatic > Freshwater >... | reverse complement strand
GGCCACGATCAGGCGCCAGCCCTTCCGGCGGCCGGTCACCGGCTCGCAGTAGACCGCGTCGTCGAAGTCTCGCGCGTCGGGTCCGTCAATGGTCACCAGCGGCACGTCGCGCAAGTCGACGCGCCCACGCAGATCGCGTGGCAGCACAGCGTCCGGCAGGCCCTCCGCCAGCTCGAGCGCAGCCGCCGGAAACTCGTGCGGCACCGCGAACTTGCGGACCGCGATCTCGATCTCCATGCCCGGGTCGTCGATCGCACCCAGCACTTCGATGACCCGACCCACCGGCTGCACGTAACGCTGCGGTTGCTGCAGGATCTCGACGACCACGACCTGGCCGGGCTCCGCCGACAGAGTCGCTCCGGGCGGCACAAGGATGTCGTGCTGGATGCGCTGGTCTTCAGGTACGACGATGGTGACGCCGCGTTCGTTGAGCAGGCGGCCAACGAGTTTGTTGGTGCGGCTCTCGATGACCTCGACGATCTCGCCCTCGGGTCGGCCGCGGCGGTCGGTGCCGGTGACGCGCGCCAGTATGCGGTCCCCATGCAGCACCTTGCTCATTTCGTGCTCGGAGAGCACGAGATCCTGGCCGGCATCGTCGCGGATCAGGAATCCGAAGCCGTCGCGATGGCCCTGCACCTGGCCCGAGATGAGGTTGGCACGGGCGGCCACGAGGAGCAGCCCGGCGCGATTGCGGACCACGCGGCCCGCACGCTCGAGTTCCTCGAGCTGTTCGTTGAAGACGGAACGGGACTCGTCGGCAACGTTCAGCCGTTCGGACAGTTCGTTCGGGGTCAGCGGAGCGCGGGCGCTGGTCAGCGCCTGCAGGATCGCATCGCTATCGATGATGGTTGAAGACTTGGGACTCAATCCGTGAATGCTTTCTCATAGTGTGTTTTGCCTGCCCTGGGCAGGTCATCGCGGCAGAGTAGCGCATTTGACAGCACCGGCTTCGCCGCTAGAATCTCGCGCTCACCTGTGCCCAGGTGGCGGAATTGGTAGACGCACTAGTTTCAGGTACTAGCGCCGCAAGGTGTGGAGGTTCGAGTCCTCTCCTGGGCACCAAGTCAAATGGCCGGCTTTGCCGGCCTTTTGTTTGGGTGACCGGGAAGCGCAGCACCTGAGTGCTGCGCGTGCGGGCGAAAATCGCGCCGCCTGCAAAGCAGCGTCGGGGTCGCGGTTCGTGACCGAGTCCTCTCCTGGGCACCCGTCTCAGTTCGTCACGCCGCTGCGAACCCGCGCCGCAAGGCTCTCGGGGCCCATCGCGTCGTAGACCTCGAAGGGCTGGTGGATCCAGGGGTTCGTCGGCAGGTATTCGACGTAGTAGTCGGGCTTGAACGACGAGCACGCCTTGTACCAGATGACAGCAGTGCGCACTTCGGTGATGGCCGGATAGCGCTGCTTCAGGTGTGCGATGACGCGGCTCAGCGTTATTCCGGAATCGACCAGGTCATCGACCAGCAGCAGCGCGCCGTGCAGCGAGCCCTGGGTCATCGTGATGTACTCGCCAATGTCGAGATCACCCTGCGACCGACCCGCGGCCTCGCGATAGGAACTCGCCGCCAGGATCGCGAGCGGCATGTCGTAGACCCGCGAGAGAATATCGCCAACCCGCAGGCCGCCGCGCGCCAGGCAGAGCAGCGAATCGAATCGCCAGCCCGATTCATGCACCGCCAGGCCCAGCCGCTCGATCAGCCGGTGGTACTCGTCCCAGTTGACGTAGAGGTCCTTCACCAGGGTTCCGGTTCAGCTGCGGAACGGATGCCGCAGGACGATCGTCTGCTCGCGGTCCGGCCCGGTGGAAACCAGGTCGATCGGAACGCCGAGCACGTCCGCGAGACGCTCGAGATAGTGCCGCGCATTTTCCGGCAAAGCGTTCCACTCCCGGATTCCGAAGGTCGACTCCGACCAGCCCTTGAACTCCTCGTAGACAGGCTCACAGCGCCCGACCGCATCGGCGCCGTAAGGCAGGATGTCCACCAAGCGTCCGTCGAACCGGTATCCGACACCGAGCTTCACGCTCGACAGCCCGTCCAGGACATCGAGCTTCGTGATGCAAAGCCCTGTTGTTCCGTTCAACTGCACCGCCCGCTTGAGTCCTGCAGCATCGAACCAGCCGCAGCGGCGTGGACGACCCGTGACCGAACCGAACTCCTGCCCGCGCTGCCGCAGGTGTTCGCCGGTGGCCTCCAGCAGTTCGGTCGGGAACGGTCCCGAGCCGACCCGCGTCGAGTACGCCTTCGTGATGCCCAGCACGTAGTCGAGCCTCTGTGGCGCGACGCCCGCTCCCGCCGCGGCGGCGCCGGCGACCGTATTGCTCGACGTCACGTAAGGATAGGTGCCGTGATCGACGTCGAGCAGCGTGCCCTGCGCTCCTTCGAACAGCAGGCGATGTCCGCTCGCCATCACGTCATTGAGGCGATAGGAGACGTCGGTGACCATGGGCCGGATGCGATCCGCCAGCGCCAGGGTGTCATCGATCACCTTTGATGCTTCGACGCGCGGCGCGCCAAAGTACCGTTCGAGCACGAAGTTGTGGAAGTCGAGCGCCTCGCGCACGCCGGTGGCGAAACGGTCGGCATCAAATAGATCCTGCGCCCGCACGGCCCGCCGTGCCACCTTGTCTTCGTACGCGGGGCCGATGCCGCGCCCCGTCGTCCCGATCTTGGCATCGCCGCGCTTCGCCTCGCGAGCCTTGTCGAGCGCCACGTGGTAGTCGAGGATCAGCGGGCAGTTGCCGCTGATCAGCAGGCGCGAGGCAACATCGACGCCGGCCGACTGAAGTTCATCGACTTCCGCCAGCAGCGCGGTCGGCGACAGCACGACCCCGTTGCCGATGTAGCACGCCGTCTTCGGCCGCAGGATCCCGGAAGGAATCAGGCGCAAAATCGTCTTCTTCCCACCGATGACCAGCGTGTGACCGGCGTTGTGTCCGCCCTGGAATCGCACGACACCGTCGACGTCCTCGGTCAACCAGTCGACGATCTTTCCCTTGCCCTCGTCGCCCCACTGGGTGCCGACGACGACTACGTTCTCTGCCATTGTGATTCCTATTTCACGAGTTCCACGCCTTCGCGCGCGGCAACCTGCCACACGTTGCCGGCACGACGCAGTTCACGATCGAAGTTGAAAGCGCCGGAGTCCGGTCCACCGCATTCGCCAGGCAGACGCTGGACCACGATCTCGCCCTCTGCACGCAGCCGGCCAATCGCCTCGCGCAGATCCACATCGTCATCGGCAGGCGCCAGGATCGCGCGTGCCGCGCGTGTGCCTAGCAACCGGACGAGTTCGCGCAGATAGATCGAAAAACCGACGGCTGGCCGCGCGCGGCCGAACGCCTTGCCGATGTTGTCGTAGCGACCGCCGCGCAGCACGGCGCTCGGCAGTTCGGGGGCATGGACAGCGAAGGTAATGCCGGTGTGATAGCGGTACCCGTGCAGGTCCGCGAGATCCACCGACACGGCATCCGCTCCGCAGCGCGCCGCCAGAAGCTCGAGTTCCGACAAAGCGGCCCGAATTCCCGGTTCGGGCGGCAGGACCCGGCGAGCCGCGTCGATGACCTCCGGACCGCCGCTCAAGCGGCCCAATGCCATCAGACCTTCGCGGACTGCCGGGGGCAGCGCATGGACGGTCGCATGCAGCGCCGGGATGTCTTTCGTGCTCAGCGCCGAAAGGATTTCGTCCTCCACGACATCGGACATCCGGGCGAGGTCGAGCAGGCCGCCGACGACACCCGTGTGTCCCAGGTCGAGACTGACCCGACCGAGCCCGGCCAGCCGGAGCGACTGGACGGCGAGTTCCAGCATTTCCAGATCAGCCGGCACGCCGGCGGCGCCGTAGAGTTCCGCGCCCACCTGCATCGCTTCGCGCGCCGCGAGTGGATGCAGCGGCCTGGCATGCAGGACACTTCCCGCGTAGCACAGCCGCACCACGCCCGAGCGATTGAGGATGTGCGCATCGATGCGCGCGGCCTGCGGCGTCATGTCGGCCCGCAACCCGAGCAGACGTCCGCTGGCCTGATCGACAAGCTTGAAGGTCCGCAGGTCGAGGTCACTGCCCGTCCCCGTCATCAGGGAATCGATGTACTCGATCAGGGGGGGGATGATCAGCTCGTAGCCATACCCGGCGTACAGGTCGAGCAACGCCCTTCGCACTTCCTCGACGCGGCGAGCCTCGCGCGGAAGCACATCGGAAATGTTCTCGGGCAGGAGCCAGCGTGGCATGGCAGCAGCAAAGAGGCGAGATCGTGGCGCCACCGCGGCCAGGCCGCAGTTCAGTCGATCCGGATCAGCTCAGGAACCAGAACAATAGCGCGCCGCCCACGACGGCGAGCAGGCCGAAGAAGCGGATCTGACCATCATTGAGCTCGGTCACGCGCTGGAACATCTGGCGCCATGCCGCCGGCGCCAGCAGGGGCAGCAAGCCCTCGAGCACCAGCATCAGCCCGAAGGCCAGCGCGAGGGTCTCGAGCATCAGCGCTTCGGTGCCGACGCGGGGTCCGGCGACTTCATGTACTTGAAGAAGTCCGACGACGGGTCCACGACCATGACATCGTTCCTGTTCCGGAAGCTCGACCGGTAGGCCTCGAGGCTGCGATAGAAGCGCGCAAATTCGGGGTTCTGGCCAAAGGACTGGGCGTAGATTGCGGACGCCTGCGCGTCGCCGTCACCGCGAAGCTTCTGCGCATCGCGGTAGGCCTCGGACAACAGGACCTCTTTCTGGCGGTCGGCGTCGGCGCGGATCTTCTCGCTCTCGGCAGCCCCAATCGAACGCTGCTCGTTTGCGACCCGCTTGCGTTCAGCCTCCATGCGACGGTAGACCGACTCGCTGATTTCGGGAACGAAGTCAACGCGCTTCAGGCGTACATCGACGATCTCGATGCCGAAGTTCTTGGTCCTCTCCTGGACGGCGGCACGGATCTCCTCCATCGCCTTGTCACGTTCGCGCGACGTGATCTCGTTGACGGTACGCTTGTTGACCGCCTGGTTCAGCGCGTCGCGCACCAGGGTCCCGACGCGATCCTCGGCGGAGCGTTCGCCCGCCGGAAAGCTCACCCGGAACAGGCGCGGGTCGACGATGCGGAACTTCACGAACGAGTCGATCAGCAGGTTCTTCTTTTCCGAGGTCTGGACGCGGTCAGTGACCGGCGTGTCGATCGTGAGGATGCGCTTGTCCTGGTACTCGACGTTCTGCAGCAGCGGGATGCGGAAGTAAAGGCCGGGCTCCGTCACGACGCGCGTGATCTGGCCAAGCTGGAAGACGATGGCCGACTGGCGCTGATCCACGATGAAGGTGCTGGCCCGCACGATGAACGCGGCGATGACCAGTCCGATAACAAGTGCAAGTATCCGATTCATGGCATGACCTCAGCGCGCTTCGCGATCACGACTGCGCAGTGAATCGCGGGTGCGTCCATCGGTGGTGACCGGCGCCGGCTCGGTCGGAGTGACGACGGTGGGCGGCGTGCGCGCCGCCATCCCTTCCTGCGTCACCTGCTGCATCAGCTTGTCGAACGGCAGATAGAGCAGCTGGTTGCTGCTGCGGGAATCGACCAGCACCTTGGTCGCGTTCGAGAACACCTGCTGCATCGTGTCCAGGTACATGCGGTCGCGCGTCACGGCGGGGGCCTTCTGGTACTCGGTCAGCACCTGTCGGAAGCGCGAGGCATCGCCCTCGGCGGTCTGCACGATGCGCGTGCGATAGCCCTCCGCCTCCTGCATCAGGCGCGAGGCCGCGCCGCGCGCCTTCGGCACGACGTCGTTGGCATAGGCCTGGCCTTCGTTGATCTGGCGCTCGCGGTCCTGACCGGCCTTTACCGCGTCGTCGAATGCCGCCTGCACCTGCTCCGGTGGCTGGGCATTCTGGATGGCGACGGCCGATACCTGGATGCCGGTTCCGTAGCGGTCGAGCATTTCCTGCATGCGATCACGGACCTCGGTCGCGATCTCCGAGCGCGATTCGTAGAGCACGGAGTCCATCTTTTTGCGGCCTAGGACCTCGCGCATGGCCGATTCCGCGGTTTGGATAACGGCGGCGGTGGGGTTGCGGCTGTTGAAGAGATAGTCGCGCGCGCCGTCGTCCTTGATGCGGTACTGAACCTCGAACTGGATGTCGACGATGTTCTCGTCATCCGTCAGCATCAACGATTCCTTCAACCGATCGGCCCGCCCACGCGTTCCCACCTCGACCTTGCGCAGCGAGAGTATGTCGACCAGCTCGTTGGACTGGACGGGCCACGGCATGCGCCAACGGAATCCCGGCGGGGAGGTCTCGGTGTAGCGACCGAAGGTCGTCACCACGCCCACCTGCCCTTCCGGGACGATGTAGAAGCCACTCGCCAGCCACAGCAGCCCAGCAACCCCCAGGAGCGCCGCGAGCCCGATACCCGTTCCCCGCGGGCTGACGCTGAAGTTGCCCGACCCACCGCCCCCCCGCGGCCCGGACGGTTTCTTCCCGAACAGGCTGTTCAGTCGGCGATTGAAGTCGCGCCAGAGCTCCTCGAGGTCCGGCGGCCCGTCGCCGTTCGGGCGCTGCGGGCGACGAGGCTCTTCCCGACCGCCGTCGTTGTTGGAGCCGCCTGAACCGCCCCCGCGGCCCCATTGGGGGTCGTTGAGTGACATGCGCGTCCTAGCTAGAAATGGGTTGAAGCATAAGATGGATCAGTGCAAGCCGGCGCTGCTACGCCGCGGCGGCACTGGACCAGGCAGAGATACTTTCGGGATGAGCGGCCTCGCGAGACCGGTGCGCAAATTCGATGATTGCATCGCGCAGCAGGTCGAGACCCTGGCCGGTCTTAGCGCTGACCGAAACGGCGACGATGCTACCACAGGGGTCGCGCTCGATTGCCGGTTCACGCCCGCTCGCGTCGATCTTGTTGAAAACGACGAGCCGCGGAACCTCGGCAGCGCCGATTTCGTCGAGCACCCGGTCAACTTCGACCATTTGTTCGTCACGCGCCGGCGAGGCGCTGTCCACGACGTGCAGCAAAAGGTCCGCCTCGGCCGTCTCGTCGAGAGTTGACTTGAACGCCTCCACCAGCTGGTGCGGCAGGCCACGGATGAAGCCGACGGTGTCGGAGATGACGGCGGACTCGCCCTGCCCGAGATAGAGCCGACGCGACGTTGTGTCGAGCGTCGCGAACAACTGGTCGGCCGCGAAAGCTCCGGCCCGCGTCAACGCGTTGAACAGCGTCGACTTGCCGGCATTGGTGTAACCCACCAGGGACACCGACAGGACATCGCGGCGGGCACGGGCGCGCCGCCGTGTACGCCGCTGGCGCTCGAGCTGCCTGAGACGCTCGCGCAACTGCTTGACCCGCACGCCGATCATGCGGCGGTCGAGTTCGATCTGCTTCTCGCCCGGACCTCCCGTCTTGCCCAGGCCACCGCGCTGGCGCTCCAGGTGTGACCAGCCACGGACCAGCCGTGTCGAGAGGTGTTCGAGCTGGGCAAGTTCAACCTGCAGCTTGCCTTCGCGACTGCGCGCCCGCTGCGAGAAGATGTCGAGGATCAGCGCCGTCCGGTCGAGCACCCACAGGCCGAGCGCCCGCTCCAGGTTGCGCTGCTGGGCCGGCGACAGGGCGACATCGAAGATCACGAGCCCGGCGTTGCCCATCTCGGCTTGCGCCTTGATCTCCTCGACCTTTCCGCTGCCAACAAAATGCGTGGGGTCGGGACGATCGCGACGCACGGCAATGTGGCCGGCCGGCGTCAGGCCGGCGGATACGGCCAGCTGCGTCAATTCTTCGACGGCTTCCGGGTCATCGCGCCGTCCCCGCGCAACGCTGACGAGGAAGGCCCGCTCGGAGCGTTCCGCGCGCTGGCTCTCTACCTGGAAGACGGTCAGGAGTCGGACTCCGCGCTCAGGTTGACGGGACGCGCCGGCACGACAGTCGAGATCGCGTGTTTGTAGACCATCTGGGTCACCGTGTTGCGCAACAGAACGACGTATTGGTCGAACGACTCGATCTGCCCCTGCAGCTTGATGCCGTTGACCAGGTAGATGGAGACCGGGATATGTTCCTTGCGCAGCGCGTTCAGAAACGGGTCTTGTAGAAGTTGCCCTTTGTTGCTCATCTTGTCTGCTCCAGCGGTTTGACGCCGCTTCTTGTGTTCGGTTCAGTGAGGGAACGAACCGACCGTCACGTTCGACCTAAATGGGGACGGACCCGTTCAGTTCAATGTAGCGGAAAAGAACCGCGTTCGCCACCGTCCGCTTAGGACGCGTAAGGGTTTCTGCTGGTGCGGAATTCGACCCGCAGCGGCGTGCCCGCCAGCTCGAACTCCGAGCGGAAGTAGCCTTCCAGGTAGCGCCGGTAGCTTTCGGACACATGGCCCAGCGAGTTGCCGTGGATGACGATGATCGGCGGGTTCATCCCACCCTGGTGCGCGTAACGCATCTTCGGACGCTGCTGTCCTGCGCGCGGCGGCATCTGGCGAGCTACCGCAGCGATCAGAGCGCGCGTCAGGCGTGGCGTCGGCAGCTTCGCAAACGCCGCCGCGTGGGCCTCCGACACGGAACGCATGACCGCGGCAAGCCCGCTGCGCTTCAGTGCGGAGATCGTATGCACCCGTGCCCAGCTCAGGAAGTGGAGCTTGCGCTCGATCTCGCGCCGGATGCGGTCACGCTGGTACTCGTCGAGGCCGTCCCACTTGTTGACGGCAATGACGAGCGCGCGGCCACTTTCGAGGATGTAGCCGGCGATATGTGCGTCCTGGTCCGAGATCTCGGCCGCGGCGTCGAGCAGCAGGATGACAACGTTCGCATCGGAAATCGCCTGCAGCGTCTTGACGACGGAAAACTTCTCGACCGCCTCAAACACCTTGCCGCGCCGGCGCAGCCCCGCGGTGTCGATCAGCGTGTACGGTCGACCGCCGTAGTCGAACTCGACCTCGATTGCGTCGCGCGTCGTACCGGGCTGGTCGAAGGCGATCAGGCGTTCCTCGCCCAGCAGCGCATTGATCAGCGTCGACTTGCCGACATTGGGACGCCCGACGACCGCAACACGCACCCGCCGTTCCGCATCCGGAGCCTCGCCTACGCCGGCGTCGGCCTCGGATTGCGCAAACGGCGCAAGCGCCACGTCCATGAGGTCCCGCACACCCTCGCCATGGGCGGCGGAAATCGCGAGCGGATCGCCGAGGCCCAGTTCATGAAACTCCGCAATGGCTTCCGGCGGCAGGCCCTCGGCCTTGTTCACGGCCAGCCAGACCGGACGACCCGCCACGCGCAGGCGTTCGCCGATGCGACGATCCTGCGCTGTGACACCCTCCCGCGCGTCGAGCACGAACACCACGGCGTCACTCTCGGCGATCGCCTGCTCGGCCTGCGCGGCCATCTCCCGTGCGATCCCCTCGGCATGCAGGGGTTCGAACCCGCCGGTATCGATGACGATGTAGTCGCGGGGACCGACCCGGCCCACGCCGTAGTGACGGTCGCGCGTCAGGCCCGGAAAGTCAGCCACCAGCGCGGCCCGCGACCGCGTCAGTCGGTTGAACAGGGTCGACTTGCCGACGTTCGGACGGCCGACGATTGCAATGACGGGCTTCACGGCACCCTATTCGAGGGTCAGCAGGGCGACGGTACCGTCTTGCGTCTGGACGATCGCGCCACCGCCGAACTCGCGCGGCGTGGCGGTGATGCGGCTGCCGAGCGCTACCCGCGCCAGGAAGGCACCATCGTCAGGCGACAGAAAATGCACGTAACCCGCATAGTCGCCGACGAGAACGGCCCGGCGCAGCGCCAGCGGGGCCGTCAGCGTGCGGTTGAGCAGCGACTCCTGGCGCCATGCGCTGGCACCCGATGTGGCGGCAAATGCGACCACATTCGACCTGGCATCGACCGCGAAGATGCGCCGCGTGTCACCGCCGAGGCCGTTGCCAGCGGACAGGTCGCGTGCCCAGCGCAGATTGCCATTGCTCGATTCGAAGCAGGCCACGCGCCCCTGGAACGCGGCTGCACAGATGTCCGCGCCAATGACCAGCGGCGCTCCAACGACATCCGCAAGACGCTCGACCTCGGTCGCGCCGCGCGGCTCGGTCACCGGCACGTCCCACCGAACCGCGCCATTGGCCGATGCCAGCATTACCAGCCGGCCGCTGGGGTAGCCGGCCGCGACCAGATCGCCAGCAAACACCATTTGCGTCGCCGCCTTCAGCGTCAGCGGCGGTATCGTCCGCTGATAGGTCCAGCGGCGCCGACCGTTCGCGGCGTCGAATGCCGTGATGCGATGGTCCGAAGCCCGCACCACCACCAGCCCCCGGCCGACCAGCGGTGGCGACATCACGCTCCCGGTCACCTGCGCCCGCCATTGTTCCTTGCCATCCGCCCCGAGCACGATGACGTCACCGCGCGCGCTGCCGACCGCAATCGCGAAGCCGTCGCTGCCGACCCCGCCCGATAGCGCCACATTGGTGTCGACACGCCAGACCGTTTCGCCACTCGGTGCGATCCGGACCACGGCACCGTCGCCACTGGCCACGTAGATCGCGTTTTCCAGCACCGCGGGCTGCAGATAGGCTCCGCGCGCCGAGCCAACGTTCGTGCGCCAGGCGATCCGCGGCGTCAGCGTCGGGGAGAACTCCACCAGTGGCGCCGGCTCGACCGCTCCACTCGACGGGCCGCCCAGCCAGGACGGCATCCACGACGGCATGCTGGAGCATCCGGCCAGTGCGGCCGAAGCCGCCAATGCCATCAGCGCGCGGACCACCCTGCCGCGCCGGTGCAGAGTGCGTTGCACTGGCGGAAAAAGGATCATGACGCGGCGGTGGCCGGCAGGGCATCCAGCTTGAGCTGGATGATCGCGCGCAGCGGGTGCTGAGCATCGGCCTTGGCCAGCGCTTCCCGATAGGCGGCCCGCGCCTCGTCGATCTTGTTCTGCGCCAGCAGCACGTCGCCACGCCGGTCGAGCACGCTCGGCAGGTAACCGGCTGGTGCATCGAAGGCCAGCGCCTGCAGCGCGGCATCGAACTTCTTCTCGTCCAGCAGTACGCCGGCAAGGCGCACGCGCGCGATCGCCCTCAGCTCCTCATGGCCCGACTTGTCGATCACCCACTGGAGCTGCTCCGCGGCCTTGCCCAGTTCGCCGAGGTCGGCATTCACCTTGGCGGCCTGCAGCGCCGCCATCACCGCGTAGGCCGTCCGCCCGTAGTGCTCGATGATCGAGTTCGCCAGCGTCTGCACCTTCGCCGCATCGCGCGCCTGCACGGCCTGCTCGAGCTGGCCATAGGCGCCGGCCGCTGTCTTGGCCTGATCGCGCTCATACCAGCGCCAGCCGTTGTACGCGGCGATCCCGAGCAGAACGAGGGTGACGACCGTTGTGATGAGGTTGCCGTACTTCTGCCACCACGCCCTCAGTTGCGCGAGCTGTTCCTGTTCTTCGAGGTCGTAAGCCATTGTTTCCCTATTCCGTTTCAATCACTGTCAGGGCGTCCACCAGCGCATCCGGGACGTCGGCGAGCGGCACGATACGCTGCTCGGCGAAGGGTGCCGAGGGGGCGGTTGCGCGCAGCGCCTTGATGGCCGCGGCACCCGCCTCGGCCTCGGCCTGCCCGACGATCACCGCATACTCGGCGCCGCTCGCGTCGGCCTTCTTCATCTGCGACTTCAGACTGGCGTCGCCCGCATGCAGGATCACGTCGAGCCCCGCATCCCGCAGCCGCTCGGCAAGCAGGAATGCGCCCGTCTGCGTCGCGCCGCCCTGGTGCAGCACATAGACGTCGGTGCTGGTGCTGGCCGTCACGGTGCCGCTTTCACGCAGCAGTTCAATGACGCGCTCGATGCCCATGCCGAAACCGATGCCCGGCGTTGACTTGCCGCCCAGGCGTTCGATCAGCGGGTCGTAGCGGCCTCCGCCGCAGAGGGTCCCCTGCGCACCCAGCGCATCGGTGATCCACTCGAACACCGTAAGGTTGTAGTAGTCGAGCCCCCGCACCATGCGCGGATTGACGACGAACTCGATGCCGGCCGCGTGCAGCAGCGACTGCAACCCTTCAAAGTGCGCGCGGGACGCCTCACCGAGGTAGTCGGTGATGCGCGGCGCGCCGGCCACGACCTCGGCGAGGTCCGGGTTCTTGGTGTCCAGGATCCGCAGCGGGTTGGTGTGAAGCCGGCGGCGGGCGTCGGCGTCGAGCCGGGACTCGTGGCGCGAAAGGTATGCAATCAGATCGGTACGGTGCTTCGCCCGTTCATCGGCCTGTCCGAGGCAGTTGAGTTCGAGCCGCACCCGGCCGACGCGGTCGATGCCGAGGATCTTCCACAGCCGTGCCAGCATGACGATCAGCTCGGCATCGATGTCCGGCCCGGCGAAGCCGACGGCCTCCACATTGACCTGGTGGAACTGGCGGTAACGCCCCCGCTGCGGGCGCTCGTGGCGGAACAACGGCCCGATCGACCAGACACGACGAGGCGCGTCGTAGGTCAGGTTGTGCTCGACCACGGCGCGGATCACGCCGGCCGTGAACTCGGGGCGCAACGTCAGCTTCTCGCCGTTGAGTTTGTCCTCGAAGGAGTACATCTCCTTCTCAACGATGTCGGTGACCTCTCCGATGCCACGCACGAAGAGTTCCGTGGTTTCGACGATCGGCGTACGGATCTGCTGGTAGCCATAGCTGCGCAGCCAGTCGGATACGCGCGTCTCGAACCACTCCCACAGCGGCGCGTCGGCCGGCAGCAGGTCGTTCATGCCGCGGACAGCGGCAAGCTTGCGAGGGGTCGCCATGGCTCAGTGCTCGGCGGTGGCGCGCGCATAGCGGCGCCGCACGTAGTCGTCGACGATGGCCTGGAACTCCTCGGCGATGCGTTCGCCTTTGAGTGTGACCGTGCGGGCGCCATCGACGAACACCGGGGCGACGGGTGCTTCGCCGGAACCCGGCAGGCTGATCCCGATATTGGCGTGTTTGCTCTCACCCGGGCCGTTCACGACGCAGCCCATGACGGCAACGCTCATCGACTCGACCCCGGGGTATTGCTGGCGCCAGACCGGCATCTGTCCGCGCAGCCACGACTGGATGCTGTCGGCCAGCTCCTGGAAGAACGTGCTTGTCGTGCGGCCGCACCCCGGGCATGCCACCACCATCGGCGTGAAGGCGCGCAGCCCCAGCGTCTGGAGTATCTCCTGCGCCACCTGGACTTCCCGAGTGCGTGATTCGCCCGGCGCCGGCGTCAGCGACACACGGATGGTGTCGCCGATGCCTTCCTGCAGCAGCACGGCCAACGCAGCGGTCGAGGCGACGATGCCCTTGCTGCCCATGCCAGCCTCGGTCAGCCCGAGATGCAGCGGATAGTCGCAACGCTGCGACAGTGCGCGGTAGACGGCGATCAGGTCCTGCACACCGCTCACCTTCGCCGAGAGGCAGATGCGGTTGCCGGGCAGACCGAGCTGCTCCGCACGGCGCGCACTCCCGACCGCGGACTGCACGAGCGCCTCGCGCAGCACAGCGCTGGCTTCCCAGGGTTCCGATCGCGCGGCGTTCTCGTCCATCATCCGCGCGAGGAGTTCCTGGTCGAGTGAACCCCAGTTGACGCCGATCCGCACCGGCTTGCCATAGCGGCAGGCCACATCGATCATCTGCGCGAAGTTGTCTTCACCACGGGCACCCTTGCCCACATTGCCGGGGTTGATGCGGTACTTGGAAAGCGCCTGCGCACAGCCCGGATACTGCGTCAGCAGCTTGTGTCCGTTGTAATGAAAGTCACCGATCAAGGGCACGTCGACGCCCATGCGATCGAGCTGCTCGCGGATCGCTGCAACTTCGGCAGCGGCTTCCGGCGAGTTGACCGTGATGCGCACGGACTCCGATCCCGCCTGCGCAAGCTCCTTGACCTGGATCGCCGTGGCGATCGCATCGGCGGTATCGGTGTTGGTCATGGACTGCACCATCACCGGCGCGTCACCACCAACGAGGACCACCCGCTTGCCCCAACGCAGTTCGACCTGACGCGTCAGCCGCCTGGCGGCCGGACGCGCGGGCGGGGCCAGGCAATCGATCGGTTCCCTCGGCTGATTCATCGCGTTGTCAATTGACCGTAAACCGAGCAACGTTCTGTCGCGTGTGCGGCGCGAGGTCGTAATTTTCGCCGCGTACCTCCACCGCTGCCTTGGCGGTGTCACCAATGACGACGTAAAACGGTGGCGTGCCTTCGATCACGTGTTCCGCGCCGGCTGGGCTGTGCTGTGACAGCAGGACCTTGCCTTCGGCATCCTTGACCTCGACCCATGACGGCCCGGAGAACCGGATCCGCAAGAGTGGCGCCGGCGGAACGGGTGTCGTCAGCCCTGCCGTGTCGGCTGCCGCGGTGGCCGCATCTGGAGTGGCCGCCGCCGGCGCCGCAGGCGCCGCGCCGCCGGTCGATGGCGCGGAACCCGCGTTGCCGGATGTGACTGGCACTGGAGCGCTGGGAGAAGCCGGTACCGGCGGAGTTGGGGACGAAGTCACCGCCGACGGCGGCTCCCGGCGTGGCTGATGGGTTGCATACCAGCCCAGCGCCCCAAGCGCGATCAGCAACAGGACGGCACCGGCCATGACGATCTTGCGCGAGGCATGTTCGCGCGCCGCGGCGCGCACCGGCGAGTAGTCGCGTGCCTGCGCCATGCCATCGACGACGGAGGCGGCCGCCGGCACCAGTTTCTGGCCGAGATCCGCCAGCAACGGAGCTGGATCGAGATCCAGGACACGGGCGTAGCCACGGACGAAGCCGCGCACATACGCGGCTTCCGGCAACGCCGAGAGGGCTTCCTGCTCGAGCGCCCGAACCTGGTTGGGATGCAGGCGCAGTCGCGCCGCGACGTCGGTGACGGAAAGCCCCAGACGTTCACGCTGCCACTGCAGGCGCGCGCCGAACGAAGCCGGTGGTGGCGCTTCGGCCGCCGCGTCGACTGGGGCGTCCGGACCCGTTCCCACGGACAGGTCGTCACTCATCGTAGGCGCCCCTTGCCAGCCATCCGGTCTCGGTCGACGCCGGATACAGATTCCGCAGAGCGTTGCCGAGCGCCGTTTCGGTGCGCAGATCGCCCTGCGCGCGTGCGATCTTCAGCCCGAGCCACAGCGTCGCCGGCGTCGCCTCGGACGACTTGGACAGCAGCCCGTAGTAAAACGACGCCCGCTCGATCTTTCCGGTTGCGAGGTACATGCGTGCCAGTTCGTACTTGGTCGTCGCATTCGCCGCATCGAGCTCCAGCGACCGCCGCAGAAAGGGTTCAGCCCCGCTGTAGTCCTTGATGCGCATCAGGCATACCCCGGCGCTGAGGTTGGCGCGCGCCGGAGTGGAGTAAAGCGGATCGCGCAACGCGCGCTGGAAGTAAACGATCGCGTCACGCTCGCGTCCGGGCTGCTGGCAAAGAAACCACCCGTAGTTGTTGTTAATGTCCGGGTTCGCGGGGGCGAGCTGCAGCGCGCGCGAAAAATTGGCTTCTGCCTCGCGGCGGTCGTCGAGCTGCATGTAGATGAGGCCCAGCAGCCCGTAGGCGTCCGCGAAGGAGGGGTCCAGCTGCACGGCCCGGCGAGCTTCCTCGAGCGCTACCGACATCTGCCCGTTGCTGAAGTAGCCAGCGGCAAGATCCACCCGCGCCTGGGCCCGGCTTCGTGCGTTGACCTCCTGCCTCGGTGCACTGGACTCCTGCGGCGACGAGACGACATCCCCGCCGCCGGTGCGGGTGACCGTCGTCGTGGTGCAGGCCACCAGCGCGCCCGACGCCGCCAGCGCCACCAGAACGGACTTCAACGTGCGTCGCATCTACATGCTCCCAGGAATCGGCCCACTAGCGCGCGCCTGCCACTGCGATCGGGACGACACGCTCGCTGCGGCGCGTGCGGTCGTTGACTTCCCCTGCGAGCTGCCCGCAGGCGGCGTCGATATCGTCGCCGCGGGTCCTGCGCACCGTGGTGACGATGCCGGCATCGGACAGTCGCTGTGCAAAGGAACGAATCCGCGCCGGCGAGGAGCGCGCGAGGCCGGAGTCGGGAAACGGGTTGAACGGGATCAGGTTGAACTTGCAGGGCACGTCCTGCACGAGCGCCAGCAGTTCGTCGGCGTGCTGGTCGGCGTCGTTGACGCCATCCAGCATGACGTACTCGAACGTGATGAAGTCGCGCGGTGCCACCCGCAGGTAACGCTGGCAGGCCGCCATCAGTTCTCGCAGCGGGTACTTCCGGTTCAACGGCACCAGCCGGTCGCGCAACGCATCGTTCGGAGCATGCAGCGACACGGCAAGTGCGACCGGACAGTCCTGCGACAGGCGATCGATCTGCGGCACCATGCCCGAGGTCGATACCGTCACCCGACGCCGCGACAGCCCGTAGGCGTGGTCGTCGAGCATCAGGCGCAGGGCCGGCAGCAGCGCTTCGTAGTTCTGCAGCGGCTCGCCCATGCCCATCATCACGACATTGCTGATGACCCGCTCGCCGTCGCCCTCGCCGCCAAGGGCGCGCCGCATGGCATGCTCCGCCAGCCACAGCTGGCCGACGATCTCGGCGGTCGAGAGATTCCGGTTGAAGCCCTGGCGCCCGGTCGAACAGAACACGCAGTTGACCGCGCATCCGGCCTGCGAGGACACGCACAGCGTCCCGCGATCCTCTTCCGGGATGAACACGGTCTCGATGGCGTTGCCGGCGCCGACATCCAGCAGCCACTTGCGCGTCCCATCGGCGGACGTGGAATCGCGCACGACAGCGGGGGCCATGATCTGCGCCTGCTGCTCGAGCTTGCCGCGCAGCGACTTGGCGAGATCCGTCATGGCCTCGAAGCTTCCGGCTCCGCGCTGGTGGATCCAGCGGGCAAGCTGCCGCCCGCGAAACGGCTTCTCGCCGAGTGACTCGACGTAGGCCGTCAGTCCCGCGACATCAAAAGCCAGGAGGTTGACGCGCTCCATCCGGACGGCTCGCTCAGCGCGAGTACACCGCCATCTGCGGAAAGAAATAGGCGATCTCGGCCTGGGCCGTGTCCGGCCCGTCGGAACCGTGCACTGCGTTGGCATCGATGCTCTGCGCGAAGTCGGCACGGATGGTTCCCGCCGCCGCCTTGCGCGGATCGGTCGCGCCCATCAGTTCCCGGTTCTTGGCGATCGCGCCGTCCCCTTCAAGTACCTGGACCATGATCGGGCCGGAGATCATGAAGTCGACCAGATCCTTGAAGAACGGCCGCTCGCGGTGAACCGCGTAGAAGCCTTCGGCTTCGGTGCGCGACAGCCACATCATGCGAGCCGCGATGACCTTGAGGCCATTCGTCTCGAACCGCGAAAAGATTTTCCCGATGACATTCTTCGCGACAGCATCGGGCTTGATGATCGACAGAGTGCGTTCCACCGCCATGGCTTGAACCTTTGTTTGAACGGAACATGTGGGCCCCCCGGGCGCTTGCGCATGCCGCGGGCTGCCAAACCGAAAACCTCGACAAATTAAGAACTTGCAGCGTCGAAGTTAGTTTGAAATTTTAACATGTTCGCCCATTCCGCCCGGGTCTGACGCGGCTGCCGCGCGATCGCCCGGCGGGGGTTCCAGTACCGCCAGCGACTCCACGTGCGACGTGTGCGGGAACATGTTGACGATGCCGGCCGCGCGCACGATCCAGCCCGCCTCGTGCACCAGCACCGCGCAGTCGCGCGCCAGCGTGGCCGGATTGCACGAGACGTAAACCGCCCTGGTCGGAGGCGCCGACGAGGCCGCGAAGGCGCGGACCACGGCCAGCGCACCTTCACGCGGCGGGTCGATCAATACCTTGTCCACTCCGCCGGCGCGGCGCCTTGCGGTCTCCCAGTCCTCGGCGGTCCATTCGAAGAGATTGGCAGCCTCGAAGGACGTACGATCGGCCAACGCGTTGGCCTGCGCCGCGACGCGGGCACGCTCGACCAAGGTTGCACTGCCCTCGATGCCCCACACATGGGCCGCACGCGTCGCCAGCGGCAGCGTGAAGTTGCCGAGGCCGCAGAAGAAGTCGACAACCTTCTCGAAGGGCTGTGGGTCGAGCAGGCGCAGCGCGCGCGCGACCAGCGTCTGGTTGATGTGGTGGTTGACCTGGGTGAAGTCCGTCGGCCCGAACGGAACTGTCACGCCGAATTCCGGCAGCTCGAGTTGCAGCTCGGCCGGCTGTTGCGGGCTCAGCGGCGCCGCGGTCTGGGGCCCCCCGGGCTGCAGCCAGAGTTGCACTTCATGGTGCCGGGCGAACTCCAGCAGTCGGGCGCGATCCGGCTCTTCGGGCGGGTTCAGGACCCTGAGCACCAGGACGATCTGCGTGTCGCCTGCGCAGTCGGCGACAGCGACCTCGATCTGCGGCAGCCTGTCGCGGATCGAGAGCGACTCGACGAGTCGTCGCAACGGCACCAGCAATCTGCTGACCCGCTCCGGCAGGACTTCGCAGCTCGCCATGTCCGCCACGTAGCTGCTCGCACGCTCGTGGAAGCCGACCAGCACGCCGCCCTTCTTGACGACATGGCGCACGGTGAGCCGCGCGCGATGCCGGTAGCGCCAGGACGGCCCCGATACCGGCCGCAATATGCGTTCGGCACGCACCCGCCCGATGTGCCAGAGGCTGTCCTCGAGGACGCGCTGCTTGATGGATACCTGCGCCCGCGTATCCAGGTGCTGCAGCGAGCAGCCGCCGCAGGCCCCGGCGCCGAGACCGAAGTGCGGGCAGCGCGGCTGTGTCCGCAGCACCGAGGACCGGTCAATCGCAGTGACGCGCCCGACTTCGTAACTCGGCTTGTTGCGCCGCCGTTCGTAGCGGACCGATTCGCCCGGCAGCGCGCCCTCGACGAACACGGTCTTGCCGTCGCGCCGGCCCACGCCACGCCCATCTTGGTCGAGGGAATCGATCTCGACCGTGAAGACTTCGGCCGCGGCCATCTCAGGCGCGACCCCAGGCGTTCAGGTACTCCTGCCAGTGTGGCTGCGGCAATGCCGCCAGGGAATCGCGGACAAGTTGCTCTTCGGTTCCATGTCCGGTCTCGTCGAATACTCCGCGCATCCGCTGGAAGCGCATGTACAGGAGATACGTATTGACGACGTCGGTCTCGCAGTAGTTGCGGATCTGCTCGATGCCTCCCGCCTGGAACGCATCCCACACACGGCTGCCGTCCATGCCCAGCTTGCCCGCGAAACCACAGAGCTTGGCCAGATCGTCGAGCGGCGCGCTGGCCCGCGGCTGATACATGGCCAGCAGATCCATCAGGTCGATATGCCGCGTGTGGTAGCGGCTGATGTAGTTGTTGTAGCGGAAGTCGCGGTCGTCTTGGCCGAGGTCCCAGTAGCGGGCGGCATGGACCCCGTGGATCAGGCCGCGATAGTGCAGTACGGGCAGGTCGAAACCGCCGCCGTTCCAGCTCACCAGCTGCGGCGTATAGCGATCCACGGTCGCGAAGAACGCCTGTATCAAGCGGCCCTCGTCGTCTTCCGGTGTTCCGATCGAGCGCACGCGGAAGCCCGCGTCGTCGCGGAACACACACGAGATGGCGACGACCCGGTGCAGGTGCAGCGGCAGGAAGTCGCTGCCGGTCTTCTCACGTCGCTCCTCAAACAGCCGCTGCGCCAACTCGGCATCGGAGAGGCTCGACCACGCCGGACGTAGTCGCCGGGCACCGCCCACGTCGGGCACGGTTTCGATGTCGAAGACGAGGATCGGCGTCATGGCCCGCCCGGTCGGCGCTGCGCCCGGTTACAGCACCGCGTCGCGTCCGACGTGCTCGGACGCGAGTGCCTGTCGCAGTTGCTTCAGCGCCTCGAGCTGCATCTGGCGGACCCGTTCACGCGTCAGGCCGAGCTCAACCGCAAGATCATCCAGCGTCGCCGTCGCCCGCCCGTCAAGCGCAAAGCGACGCTCGATGACATGGCGATGCCGATCATCGAGCCTTTCGAGCCAGGCGTGAACACGGCCTTCGAGTTCATGGCGCGATGCCGTCGCTTCGGGGACCTCGGAAGCGTTGTCCATCAGGAGGTCGGACAACGTCGACGACGGATCCACATCCAGCGGGGCATCAAGCGAAGCCGGCAGCGCGCCGAGTTGCAGCACATCGTGGATTTCCTCGACTGGCCGGCCGGTGAGGTGCGCGATGTCCTCGATGCGGACCTCGGCCCCGGATTCCGCCTCGGCCTCGAGGTGACGCTTGGCCGCCGTGACATGCCTCAGTTCGCGCAGCACATGGACGGGCAGCCGGATCGTGCGTGCCTGGTTCATCACCGCGCGCTCGACCGCCTGCCGGATCCACCAGGTTGCATAGGTCGAGAAGCGAAAGCCGCGCTCGGGTTCGTACTTCTCCAGCGCGTGCATCAGTCCGAGGTTTCCCTCCTCGATGAGGTCCAGCAGCGGCAGGCCGCGATTCGCGTAGCGCTTGGCGATCGAAACGACAAGGCGCAGATTGCGCTCGATCATTTCCTGCCGCGCGGCGAAATCTCCCGCGCGCATCCGGGTTGCCGTCGCACGCTCTTCCTCGGCCGTCATCAAAGGGAAGGAACCGACGTCCGTGAGGTAGCGCTGCACGTTGTCCGGCTCGTAGTCCTCCGTGGCGTCGGCCGTGCCTTCGGCGGCAGCGGCATCGTCCTGCGCGGCCAGCGACGATGCGGCCTCATCGTCGCGCCCCGCTGGCAGCGCCGCCTCTTCCGGCTCGTCGGGCGGCACTCCGGGCTCGTCGCTGATACGGCTCGCGTCCATCAGCGAGGTGGCAGGTATTGAAGCGGGTCCACGGGCTTGCCCTGGCGCCGGACCTCGAAGTGAAGCTTGGCTCGATCCGCGTCGGTGCGCCCAATCTCGGCGATGCGCTGTCCGCGCTTTACGCCCTGTCCCTGCTTGACCAGCACCTGCCGGTTGTGCGCATAAGCCGAGATGAACTCCTCGCTGTGCTTGACGATCACGAGATTGCCGTAACCGCGCAGTGCGC
>Ga0113563_10000373_pt1 | contig 20876 bp, 19 predicted proteins | sample Mud3Dept3metaG_FD_80117 | JGI IMG/M metagenome (GOLD analysis project Ga0113563, IMG submission 80117) | Freshwater wetland microbial communities from Ohio, USA, analyzing the effect of biotic and abiotic controls - Mud 3 Core 4 Depth 3... | ecosystem: Environmental > Aquatic > Freshwater >... | reverse complement strand
TTGTTGTGGCCTGGGGGTTCGGGCGGTACGCGCCGGAAGCATCGGCCGGGAGGACCCGAGACTCGAAGAAAACACCGCTTCTCCGAAATGGGGGGCGGGAGGCCTTGGCCCCCGCCCTCTCCAGGAAGATCCCACAGCGCCTTATGATTCCCAGCGGACCGGCCGGGCCCCCAGGCCGGGGCCCCTCTTGGCCTTTACGGCGGTCCTCCATTCATAGCGACTGGCCACCCGTGACTGAAGGGGTACGAAAGGGGAAAGGGGGATAACGAAAAGAGGGGAAGGGGGCAAAAGGAAAAAAGGGGAAAAGGGGAAGACAGAGAAAGCGAAAGATGGGTCAATCCGCAACCCGTAACTCATAACCCTAACTCTTTTTGGAGGTCGGAAATGCTTCTGCGGGAAGAAATCAAGAGGCTGCTGGAAGACTGGAATCGGGCCTGGGACCGGCATGATTTAGAAGGAGTGATGGGGCTGTTCCACGAAGAAATCATTTTCGAAAACTGGACCGGCGGGGCCGTTCAGGGAAAGGCTTCTCTGCGCCAGGCATGGGCTCCCTGGTTTCGGAACCATGGCGGGTTCCGGTTTGTCGGGGAAGACCTGTTCATCGATGAAACCGCACAGAAAGTCCTTTATCAGTGGACTCTTGAATGGCCGTCCTCGGAAAAAGGATTTGAGGGAAAGCCGGAAAAAAGACGAGGGGTAGATGTGATCCATTTTCGGGAGGGGAAGATTCACCGCAAATTCACCTATGCGAAGACAACCTTGGAAATCGATGGAACCCGAATCAAACTTTCAGCCCTTCCACCCCGGTAGAGAGACGATCCTATGTACGATCTGGCAATAATCGGGGGGATGGTTTTGGACGGAACGGGTTGCTCTCCTTTTCGCGCGGACATCGGGATTCAGGGGGGCAAAATTTCTGGGTTGGGTTTGTTCCCCGGGGGGGCGGCCCGGCAGGAAATATCCGCCGCCGGGCTCGTTTCGTGCCCGGGGTTCATCGACACGCATAGCCACTCGGATTTGATGGCGCTTGCGGAGCCGGAACTCCTCCCAAAAATCATGCAGGGGATTACCACCGAGCTTTTCGGGCAGGACGGGATCGGAGCCGCCCCTCTCAACGCGGAAACAGCGGATGCCTGGAGGCAGTATTTAGCGGGGCTGAATGGCGATCCTCCCATTGCCTGGGACTGGACTGAGGTAGAGGAATATGCGCAGCGTCTGAGAAAGATTCAAACGGCGACCAACCCGGTCCTCCTCGTCCCCCAGGGAAACGTCCGCATGGTGGTGATGGGTGTGGAGGATCTTCAAGCCGACGAGACCCAGCTGCAGGCCATGGAAAGGGAAGTTCTCAAGGGGATGGAGGCAGGGGCGGTCGGGATGTCCTTGGGGATGATTTATATGCCCTGCATCTTTTCCAGGCGCGAAGAGCTGGTTCGCCTTTGCCGTCTGGTAGGAAGAAACGGAGGGACGCTGGTCGTCCACATTCGCAGCGTCGGAGATCTCCTGCTCGAATCGGTTGACGAGATGATTTCCCTCGCCGAGGAGGGGGAAATTCCGGTCCATATCTCTCATTTCAAGGCATCCGGGAAGAGAAACTGGCCCAAAATGAAGATCGCCCTGGAAGCTTTGGAGCGGGCCAAAGGGCGGGGAGTCGAAATCACCTTCGACATTTACCCCTATACGGCGGGGAGCACCATGTTTTTGGCCATCCTCCCTCCCTGGGCGTTGGAAGGGGGGGTTCTCCAGACCCTCAATCGCCTGCAGGACCGCTGGGTCCGCCAAAAGCTGAAGGAACAATTCTTCAACCCCCCTCCGCGTCGAGCGGATGAACCGGGCTGGGACAACCCGGTGAACCTGGTGGGCTGGAAGAACATCCTGATCTCCTCAGTGGGGAGCGCCGCCAACCAGCGCTGGGTCGGAAAGGACATCGAGACCATCGCCGGAGAAGAGGGAAAAGAACCGGCGGAGACGGCATTCCAGATTCTTCTGGAGGAAGAAGGGCGGGTGGGAATGATCATATTTCTTATGGATGAGGAGAACGTGGCCATGGGTCTTCGCCATCCCCAGGGGATGTTCTGCACGGACGGGCTCCTGGGAGGGAAGCCCCATCCGCGGGTTTACGGGACCTTTCCCCGGATCCTCGGCCGCTATGTACGGGAGCGGAAGGACCTGACTCTGGAGGAAGCGGTGCGGAAAATGACGTTCTTCCCGGCACAGCGCTTTGGACTCCTGGACCGCGGCTTAATTGCCGAAGGCCGCGCGGCGGATATCGTAATCTTCGAGCCGGAAACGGTTCTGGACCGGGCTACCTATGAAGATCCGCGGCAATTCCCCGAAGGGATGCGCCATGTCCTTGTGAACGGAGTGCATTCGGTCGAGGAAGGGCGATTTACCGGAAAGCGCGGGGGGAGAGTGTTGAGGAAAACGAGGAATTGAGCCGCGGGTCGGCAATGGCGGGAAGGAGAGTTTACGGGTGCTTGGAGGGATAGGAAACGCATCTTTTTTATCAACTACAGGCTACGTCCGTTGAAACAGCCCTGCCCCAGCCCTCCTGGAGAGGGGGGAGAGCTGAGGGATTGAATATCGATCGAGAGGAGCGGAGAATGCAAACGAACGTTTTGAAGAAAAAGCTGAGAGAAGGGAAAGTTTGTTTCGGCACCTTCGTGCGCCTGGGACCGCGGGCGGTTGAAATCCTCGGGCATGCCGGCTGGGATTTTGCGGTCTTCGACATGGAACACGGGGTTTTCGACTTCACCCAGGTGGAGGAGATGGCGAGGGCGGCCCGCTGCGTGGGGATCAGCAGCTTAGTCCGGGTGCCGGAGCCAAATCCTTCGTATATCATGCGCGCCGTCGATGCCGGGGCCGAGGGGGTTCAGATCCCGCAGGTGGAAACTGCCGGCATAGCGAAGAGCATGTCCGAGGCAGCCCGCTATTTTCCGGAGGGGAAAAGGGGGCTTTGCAGCTACGTGCGCGCGGCGGGATATTCCCACATCCCGCCCGATGAGCACATGGCGACTTCAAACCGGGAAGTGATGACCGTGATCCATATTGAGGGCGAAGCGGCAGCCTCGGGAATCGACACGATTGTGGAGACCCCGGGAATCGACGTGATCTTCTTAGGGCCGTGGGACCTGTCCCAGTCTCTGGGCGTTCCCGGAAAGACCAAGGACCCCAGGGTGACCGGGGTGATGGAAAAGGTGATCGCGGTTTGTCGAAAGAAGAAGGTTATTGTCGGGACATTTGTGCGGGAGATCGAGGACGCCAAACGCTGGATCGACCAGGGGGTTCAATATATGATGGTCGGGACCGACGCCGGCCTGCTCCTTCGCAGCAGCAGGGACTGGGCCGGGGCTTTAAAGAAGATGACCGGATGAAAAAGAAGCGTGTAGGCGAGTCGGGGTCGGCAGTAAAGGGCCGGGAGCGGGGAGTACGGGGCCGGGGGCGAGAACAGAAAAAATTTTTTGCAAGAGGATCAAAAATGGTAATTTTCCGGGTTGCGCTATTCATTTTCATCCTGGGCTTGCCAACGAGTCTTCCCGGCCAGCAGCCGAGTCCTCCGAATGCCGATGCGGTTCTCCAGCGTTTGGAGGCGGAAATCGGGCGGGCGGCTAGGCTTTCCGGGGGGACGGTTGGAGTAAGCGCACTCCATTTCGAAAGCGGGCAGCGGGTTTCCCTCAACTCAAAAGAGCGCTTTCCCATGGCCAGCACCTACAAGGTTCCCATTGCCGTTCAGGTTCTTGCCCTCGTGGATCGGCAGGCGCTTTCCCTCGGGCAGATGATCGACGTGAAGCAAAAAGACCTCCACCCGGGCAGCGGAATCCTGACGACCACCCTGAGCAAACCGGGACTCATCCTTTCCATGCGCAACCTCCTGGAGTTGATGCTTTTGGTGAGCGACAACAGCGCTACCGACCTGCTGCTCGGCCTGGCCGGCGGCCCCCAGGCGGTAACGGAAAGAATGCGGGCCCTTGGGATTCCAGGCATTGCGGTCAACCGGCCGACGGTCCATCTGATTGCCGATTCGAGCGGCTACCTGCTTCCGCCGGAAGAAGAGTGGAAACCGGAGTTATTCAAGCAACTCTATGAAGGAACGACCCCGGAATCGCGCAAGAGCGCCGTCCTAAAATTTCTGGGGGACCCCCGGGACACGGCGTCCCCGGAAAGCATGGTTTCCCTCGTCGAAAAGATTTACCGCCGAGAAGCTCTTTCCCCTGAAAACACGTCTTTGCTGTTTGAAATTTTGGAGCGCTGCCAGACGGGCAGGAATCGAATGCGCGGGTTCCTCCTCCCGGACACGGTCGTAGCCCACAAGACCGGCACAATCGCCGGAACGGCCGGCGATGTGGGCCTGATTACCCTTCCGGATGGAGCCGGGCATGTGGCGGCGGCAATATACTTAAAGGGGACGGATAAAGAAGCGGGGGAGAAGGAGAAAACGATCGCCCAGATCAGCCGGGCGATCTATGATTTTTTCTTATTCCGCAGACCTTGAAAAAGCCATTCACCACGGAGAGCACAGAGAACACAGAGAGGTTAGATTCGAAAGGCCAAAGGGGAAAAATCCTGCCCTATCCTGACGATTATTCCCCTCTGTGAGCTCTGTGCTCTCGGTGGTGAATAAGTCGTCCGTTCCTACTTCAGCCGTGCCTCGGCGGCTTTCCATTCGATATTCTTGAAGAAGGAGGCGATGTAGTCGGGTCTCTTCAGGCCATAGTCGATCATGAAAGCGTGCTCGAAGACATCGAGGATCAAAATCGGGTTACAGCCTGCCAAATGGCCCACGTCGTGCTCGTTGATCCAGCAGTTGCAGAGCTTGCCGGAAACGCTGTCCTGGTAAAGAACGGCCCAGCCGATTCCCCTCATGGCTCCCACACCCTTGAAATCCTTTTCCCATTCTTCGTAACTGCCAAAGTCACCGGCGATCTTCTTGCCCAGCTTCCCGCCTTTGTCGAAAGCCCCTTTGCCGCCGAGGTTCTCGAAATAGTATTCGTGAAGCCGCATGCCGTTGAACTCCCAGCCGAACCGGCGCTTCAGTTCGGCGTATTCCGGGGTCCCGGTTTTTCCTTCTTTCAGCATCTGCGCCAGGGTGTCAACCAGTTTGTTGGTGTTAGTAACATATCCCTGGTAGAGGGTGAAGTGGTTTTTCAGAAGAGTTTCGCTGAACCCCTCCATTCCGAGAAGCTTGCTGTACTCCTTAGCCGTGTACGCCATTTGGGTCTCCTTTCTCGCTTCCGCGAGGGTTATTTTGGAGGAGGGCGAAACCAAAACCGCCCCCCCGATTGCGGTCAGGGCAATGAATTTTCTGCGGGAGATTTTCATGATCTGAAGTCCTTTCCCGGCTGACCAAGCGCCTAACCCGATCTTTTCTGAAAGGTAACATGGGACACCAGGAAAAGACATGGGGCAAATTATGTATTTTTGGAGGAAGAGCGCCGTATTTTTTTAATCCTCTTTTGATGCCTGCCTTCCTAAAAAGATTCGTTATTTTTCGAGCATATTCTCTCCCGAGAGAATTCTGGGTTTTGCCAGGGAGGATAAAAGGGAAAGCAACCTGATGAAAGCAAAGATATAAAATTACTTTGCTCCGCCTTCAACGGCTCAGACCCTGACGTTATCGAGGAATTTAATCCCGGCTGCCCGGGTAATTTTCCCCTTGTAAACAAAAGAGATTTGTCTCAGGGCGGCGGCCTGGTCAAAAGGAATCAGGGAAGAAATCGCGTCTTCGGGGACGACAACCTCGTATCCTCGAAGGTAGGCCGACCCGACGCTGTGGAGGACGCAGATGTTCGCGACTGTTCCGGTAATCACCAGGGTGCGGATGCCTTTTTGACGCAGAAGGAGGCTGAATTCCGTCCCAAAAAAGGGGTCATAGGTTTTTTTATGGATGAAAAAGTCAACGGACATCGGCTTCAGCTGAGAAACTACTTTTGCTCCCGGAGTTCCCGCAACCGTATGCGGAGGCCAAAGGGAAAATTCTGGGTCGTCTGACCGATGCCAGTCTTGAACAAAGAATATCGGAGAGTTAGCCCTTCTGGCCTTAGAAATCAGATGAAGAATCTTGGGAATGGTTTTCCGGGCTTCGGGGACGAAAAGTCTCCCTTTAGGGCTGACGAAGTCGACCTGCATGTCTCCGACCACCAGAGCCGTCGCCCGAGGGTCCAGTTTAACTTCAGGGAGGATTTTGTATTCAGGAACCGTGATTTCCATTTTTTCCTCCTTTCACCGTTGTAAAGGGGGGGTGGGGGATTTTCCCCAAGTCGGGCCAAGACAAATCCCCCTAGGTCCCTCTTTTTCCATTTTACCCCAAATGAAGGGATTCGCAAAGTTTAACCCGCTCCCGAGATCCTTGGCGGGTGGCTTATCCTTTCCTTGACTTTCCCCGTTGATTTCAGTAGAAAGAATAAAGAAGCATTTTCTTTGACGATGTTTAAAACATCACCTCTTTCTGCTGCGAGAATCCTATGATTACGAAGAGATCGACGGAGATACCTCCATTCATTGTCATGGAGGTGATGGAAAAAGCCGCTGCCATGGAAAGGGCGGGGGAGAATATCATCCATCTCGAAGTAGGCGAGCCTGACTTCGACACGCCGGAATGCGTCAAGGAAGCGGCAATCCGGGCGATCCGCGAGGGGAAGACCCATTATACCCACAGCATGGGATTGCTGGAGCTGCGGGAAGCGATCGCCGAGCATTATTTTATCTCTTATCGAGTGAAGATCAGCCCGGACCGGATCCTGATAACCTCCGGCACCTCTCCGGGAATGCTCCTTTTATTTATGAGCCTCCTGGAACGGGGAGACGAAGTCATCCTCCCCAATCCCTATTACGCCTGCTACCCCAATTTCGTGCGCATGGCGGAAGGAACTCCGGTTTTTGTGAAAGTCCGCGAGGAGGAAGGCTTTCAGTACCGGCCGGAGGAGATCCAGCTGCTCTTAGGGACGAAGACCAAGGCCATTTTCCTGAATTCGCCGGCGAACCCGACGGGAAACCTGACGCCCCCGGAACGAATGAAGGCGATTGCGGATTTGGACCGGATGATCGTTTCCGATGAGATTTATCACGGGCTGGTGTACGAAGGGAAGGAACATTCCATCCTGGAATACACCCCCAAGGCCATGGTGATTAATGGGTTTTCCAAGCTCTACGCCATGACCGGCTGGCGCCTCGGATACCTGATTGTGCCCCCGGAGTTCGTCCGCCCCTTGCAGAAGATGCTCCAGAATTTCTTCATTTCGGGGAATGCCTTCGTGCAGTGGGCCGGCATCGCCGCTCTGAGAGGGTCGGCGGCCGATGTGGCCCGGATGAAGGAGATCTACGACACCCGCCGGAAATTTATCATCCCCAGACTCAAAGAACTGGGATTCGGGATTACCGTGGAACCGACCGGGGCCTTCTATGTCCTGGCCAATGCCAAGAAATTCACGAAGAACTCTTTCGAGTTCGCCTTCGACATCCTGAAAAACGCGAAAGTCGGATGCGCCCCGGGCATCGATTTCGGATCCAATGCCGAAGGGTACCTGCGGTTTTCCTACGCAAACTCCCTGGAGAACATCGACGTGGCGATGAAGCGTCTGGGGCGGTATTTGCAGGAAAGGTTTCCCGGGATTCAGGGCTGAGGCATTCCGTGAAAATTCTGTCCGCCGAATTCGTAACAAGCGCCACGAAACCCTCTGAGTACCCCGGCGGAGGGTTCCCGGAGTTGGCCATTGCCGGAAAATCCAACGTGGGCAAATCCTCGCTGATCAATGCCCTTGTCAGTCGGAAAAACCTGGCCAAAATCAGCTCCACGCCGGGGCGGACGCAGATGATCAATTTTTTCCGGATCAACGGAAAAATATCCCTTGTCGACCTCCCTGGTTATGGGTATGCCAAAGTGCCCCTCCATGTCCGGTTCACCTGGAAACCCATGGTGGAAAGCTACCTGCAGACGCGCGAGGACATCCGCCTGGTGATCCTGATCATCGATGCTCGGAGAGGGGCGTCGGCCGAAGATATCAACCTCATGGATTGGCTGGATTACCATCGGATCCCGTCCCTGCTGGTCCTGACGAAGACCGACAAACTCAGCCAACTCGAAAGAGCGAAGCAGAAGAAGAGCCTTTCGGCGAATCCGCTTCTTTCCGGCCGGCCTTTTCTCTTTTTTTCAGCCATAACGGGCGAGGGGAAAGATGAACTCTGGAAAATCATCCGGCAGCATTTGAAGGCCGATTTATGAGAGGGGGCGATCATTCCTGAATCTCCCGCCTCGGCGGGATTGGGTGCCCTGGATGGCTGGTTTAAAGTAGGTAAAGAAATCGACCCTCAGGGCTTCTGCAGAATTTTAAGCAGACGGTCGGGGTAATTGGTGATGATGCCGTCGACGCCCCAACCGACGAACTGTTTGATCTCTTCTTCCGGATTTACGGTGTAAACGTTGATCTTTTTTCCCGCCTTCCTGACTTCAAAAACTTTCTCCCGGTTCAGGTGGATGTTGCGCAGGTTTAATACCGAATACTCCCGACTCCCCGGGATGTCCCCCAATGAATTCCAAGGGCGGTGAAACAATAAGGCGGTCTGGACCCTGGGCTCTTTTTTCTCGATCCATTCAAGAGCGACGGGATTGAAGGAGGAAAAAATAACTTTGTCCATCATCCCCGCTTTTTCCACTTCCCGCAACGTTTTTTCAGTCAATTTGGTGATAGAGTACCGCGGGTGGGTCGGATTCTTAATTTCAATGTTTACCAGCACCCGGCCTTTGGCCAGGTTGAGGACTTCTTTCAGAGTAGGAATCTTCTCCCCGGCGAATGCCGAGCCGAAGGATGAGCCGGCGTCGAGCTTTTTCAGGTCGCTGAGGGTGTGCTCGGCAACCAGCCCTTTTCCGTTGGTCGTCCTTTCCAGGGTTTCATCGTGGATCACTACGATCTCGCCGTCGTGGGAAAGGTGAACGTCCAGCTCGATCAGATCACTCCCGATTTCGATGCCTTTCTGAAAGGCGGCCAGGGTGTTCTCCGGCGCGGCCCCGGAAAAACCGCGATGGGCCATCACCAGGATGGGAAATTTACCAGTCCAGTAAGGGAATTTGCCGCCCTCGACTTTTTTCGCCGCCCAGCTCATGAAACCTCCGCAGACCAGGAGCAGGATGACCAACCGGAAAGCGATCTTACCGTATTTCATGGTCTAATTCTTGATTTGAAAGGATGAGAAAAAAACAGCCCCCTGCCCCAAATTTCTCATTCTTTATCACCCCACCCTGACCGTCCCCCGTCGAGGGGAGGGAACCATCAATCCCCAGACGCGGGGTCGCACTCGCACTCACCCTATTCTATTTCTCCGTTTCCAATAGCCCGTGCATGAAATATCGTTGCATGAGAAGGACGATCAGCACCGGAGGAACCAGAGCCATCATCGCCACGGCCATAACTAAATTCCACTCCGGCGGCTGGGTGCCCGTGGGAATGGTGGAGGCGATGCCCACGACCACCACGCGCATGCGATCGGAGCTGGTCACCATGAGGGGCCAGAGGTACTGGTTCCACCCGTAAATGAACATGACCACGAAAAGGGCGGCGATGCTCGCCCCGGAATTGGGCAGGAGAACGGACCAGAGAAATCTCAGGGGGCCGGCGCCGTCGATTTTGGCAGCATCCACCAGCTCGTCGGGAATGGTGAGATAGAACTGCCGGAATAGAAAAGTAGCCGTGGCCGAGGCGATCAGAGGGATGGTGAGCCCCATGTAAGTATCAATCCAGCCGAGCTCGCTGATAACTTGATAGGTGGAAATGATCCGCACCGGGACCGGAAGCATCAGGGTGACGAAGATCATCCAGAAGAAGATCTGCTTCCCGCGGAAATTGAAATAAACGATGGCAAAGGCCGAAAGAATGGAGATGGCGATTTTGCCGATGCTGACGGTGAGAGCCACGATGGAGCTGTTCATCAGCAGCCTGCCCATGTTAACCCGCCCCCAGATCGTCGTGTAATTCTCCCACAAATGGGAAGAGGGCCATAATTTTTGTGGAGCCTGGATTACATCCTGCATGGTCTGGGTGCTGATCACGAAGGCAAAGTAGAGGGGAAACCCGATCAGCATGATCGAGAGGATAAGAAGGACGTGGGTTAAAATTTTGGACCAGTCGCGGGGTTTTCGATTCATGAGCAATAATCTCGGTTTAAAGAGTTACGCAATCCTCCGTTTACACCTTGTTTTGAATTCAGCAAATCTCTGCGCTCTCTGCGATGAAATGATTGTTCCCTCAATAAAACACCTTCTTCTCCGTGTACCGGAACTGCATGACGGTTAGGAAGATGACCAAAGCCATCAGAATGGCCGACTGGGCGGCGGAAATCCCCAGCCGCAAATGGTGAAACCCGTCCATATAAGCTTTGTAGACCATGATCGTAGTTGCGTCTCCCGGGCCGCCCTGGGTGACGGCATGAATGATGCCGAAAGTTTCAAAAAAGGAATAGACCATGTTCATGATGAAAAGGAAAAACGTAATCGGCGAAAGGAAAGGGAAGGTGATGTGCCGAAAAAGCCGAAACCCGCTGGCCCCGTCGACCCGGGCCGCTTCTTCGACGGCCATGGGAACGGTTTGCAGGGCGGCCAAATAAAAAGCGAAATTGTACCCCAGATGGGCCCAGGAGGCGGCGAGGATGACCAGAATGAGGGCGATCCAGCCTTTCAGCAGCCAGTTGAATTCATATGTTGTAATCTGGGCCAGGCCGTAGCTCAGAATGCCGTAGGTGGGGTGAAAGATGAAGAGCCAGATAATCCCCGCCACGGGCGGGGCTACGCCGAAGGTCCACAAAATAGCCGAGCGGTAAAAGGCCATGCCCCGGATTTTTTGGTTGGCGAGAACGGCCAGAAAAAGGGAAAGAGACAGAACCAGGAAGGTCACCCCGAGAGAGAAAATAAAAGAATGGTAGACGCTGCGGTAATACTCGGGGGAAGTGATCAGGTCGACAAAATTATCCAGTCCCACAAAAATCTGCTGGTCGCCGAAGGGGGTTACTTTGAAAATCGAAAGGCGCAGGGTTTCAATGGCCGGCCAGAAAAAAAAGACGAGAACGACGAGCAACTGCGGGGCAACCAGCGCATAGGGCAGCCATCGGCTATAGAAAATGCTTTTCTTCATTCAGATTTATCGTTTTCGAAGTGACTTTTTCCCCTCCCCCTTGTCGGGGGAGGGGACGGCAGGAAACAATGATTGGTTGGGACTAACCGTTAGGCGCTTTATTGCTTATACATCGAAGCGAATTCTTTAAGGATTGCGTTTCCTTTTTTCACGGAGTCATCCATTCCTTCCTTGGGGGATTTCTTTCCCGAAAGGATGTTTTCCATCTCCCCTTCGATGGTATCGCGGACCGCGGCAAAATTGCCGAGGCGGATTCCCTGGCTGTTGGCCGTGGTCTTGCCTTTGGTGATCTGGGCGAAAGCGGTCCATAGGTTTGAATTGTTCCGGAAATGATTTTCCGGCAGGGCTTTAATGGCTGCGCGGGTCAAGGGGAAATACCCGGTCTGGGCATGCCACCAGGCCTGCTGTGCGGGCTGGCCGAGGAATTCCAGGAATTTTGCCACTCCTTTGTAAACCTCTTTGTTATGCCCTTTCAGGACCCAAAGGCTGGCTCCGCCGATGATGGAGTTCCCCTGGGGATATCCGGCCAGTCGGGGCAAGTTGCCGGTGCCCCAATCGAATTTGGAGGTCCGAGTCATGGTACCCACGAGGGCAGTGGAGGCCAGGCCGATAGCCGCCTCGCCGTTGATCGTGGGTTGGTCGCCCGAGGCTCCCCTCCCGGAATAGGTGTAAATCCGTTCTTTCTGCCAGCGGGTGAGCATTTCAAAAACCTGGATGCCCATTTTTCCGTTGATTTTCAATTGGGTGGCCATCCCCGTGAAGCCATTTTGGTTGTCGGCAAAAGGCTGGTCGTGCCAGGTGTGCATGTTTTCCACGAGGATCCAGGAGGGCCAAGAGGTGGTGAAGCCGATTTTGGCCGCCCCTTTGGACAAAACGGTCTTGGCCGCCTTTTCGATCTCCTCGAAAGTCGCTGGCGCAACCTGGGGATTGAGCCCCGCCTTTTCGAAGGCGGTTTTGTTGTAATAGAGAATCGGGGTGGAAGAGTTGAAGGGCATGGAGTAGAGGTTGCCGTCCTTGGAGTAATAGGTCTTGACTACGCTGATAAAATCCTCCCAATCGATTTTGATCCCCTGTTCCTTCATGAGCAGGAAAACAGGGTAGATGGCTCCGGAGGAAAGCATGGTCTGCGTTCCCACCTCGAAGACCTGGATGATGTGAGGGTGCGTCTTGGCCCGATACGCGGCGATTCCGGCGGTCAAGGTTTCATTGTAGCTTCCCTTGTTGAGGGCTTTGACCTCATAATCTTTCTGACTCTCGTTAAACTTTTTGGTGAGGTCATTCACCCTTTCCCCAAGAAACCCGCCCATCGCGTGCCACCAGACGACTTCGGTTTTGGCCCAGGCTGCGCTTGAGAAGACCCCGATCAAGGCCAGGGTTGCAACGATCGCGAAGAACTTCGTGCAGAATTGCATAGCCATCATTCACCTCCAGGTTTGGTTGTTGGGAAGAACAAGAATCACCTTTTCCTGCGGATCCGAGCGTGACGATAATTTTTTCGTTAACATTATGTTAAATCCAATATAGATGTCAAGGCGAAATCGCAACCTCTTTCCCCTTGACTTCACTCAAAAAATTTCATATAAAAATTTGTCACCCCGGCTTCTTGGCAGGGGCGGGGAAAATATCAAAACCGGAGAAAACGAATTGGAAGCCGGGAAGGACCGCCCTAAGCTCAGAAATATCGACGCCTTTCCCGCCGAAGTTTCAGGGCAGAAAGTGATCTGCCTCCGAGACCCCCTCAACCTTTCCGGTAAGATTCTCTTTGTCCCTATTCCCGCTTTTTTCCTGATCAGCCTCCTGGACGGAAAGCATTCCATTCAAGATATCCAGGCCGAATTCATGCGCCGTTTCGGCGAACTCCTGTACCGAGAGAAAATTCAGTCCCTGGTCGAGCAACTGGATGATCACTTTTTGCTGGAAAGCGAGCGGTTTTGGGAGATGGACCGCCAGATCCGCGAGGACTTCAGGAATTCGCCCTTCCGCCCTATGGTGCTGGCCGGGGAGAGCTATGAGGGAGACCCGCAGCGCCTTGAAGAGGAGATCCGCGGCTTTTTCCGCAAACCTGAAGGGCCGGGAGAGCCCGCCGAGAACGGCGGGAAAGAGAGGCTGGCCGGAATCATTGCTCCGCATATCGATTTTCACCGGGGCGGGAACTGCTATGCCTTTGCGCACAAAACCATTCGGGAGGCTGCCGCGGTCGATCTGTTCCTGATTCTGGGCACGGCCCACGGCCCCACGAAGATGCCTTTCGCCCTGACCCGCAAGGATTTCGAAACCCCCTGGGGGATCGTCGAGACCGACCGGGACTTTCTCGCGGATCTCGAGACGGAATGTCCTCTGAATTTCTACGAGGATGAATTCGTCCACAAAACCGAACACTCGATCGAGCTTCAGCTTGTTTTCCTAAGAGCCCTGCGATCTTCGGCGAGGCCCTTCCGGATGGTTCCCGTTCTCTGCGGGTCTTTTCACGAGGCCATTTCCCGCGACCTCAGCCCCCTCGATCTCCCGGGGGTAAAAGAATTTCTGGAGGCGGTCCGGAGGGTCCAATCCAAACAAACAAGGAAAATCTGCATCATCGCCAGCGCGGATTTAGCCCATGTGGGCACCCGGTTCGGCGATCCCGAAGCGCCGGATCAAACGGCTCTGAAAATCCTGAGGGATAACGATCAACGTATGCTGGAGCCGGTCTGCAACCTGGATGCGGAAGGCTTCTTCTCTTTCCTGCGGGGGGAAGAAGACCGGCGCAGAATATGCGGCTCTTCGGCGATTTTCACCCTGCTGAGCCTGATTGAATCGCGGGGCGGCGAGCTTTTGAAATATGGCCAGTCCGTCGAGCCAGGCGGTCAGTCGGTCGTAACCTTTGCGAGTATCGCCTTTTATCAAAGAGAAGGGGGAAAAGGATAAGAGGGAAAAAGGGGAAAGCGGAGATAAATTTAAAAGGGAAGCAATTTGTACTCTGTATTTCCAAGGAGGGGGAAAATGAAAGAATCGATCTCGTTGAGTGCCGGCAGAGGGGTTTTGGCGGCGGTCCTGATTGCCGGAATCTGGCTGGGAGGAAGTTTTTTGCTGCCGGATTCTAAGCCCGCGTTCGGCGGCGCTTTTCCGGGGCAGATGACCCCCCAGGGATCCAGGTACCAGATCGCGGGATGCGACGCCAATTCGGCCTGGGTGATCGACGCGACCCTGGGGGATGTTTATCTGATTTACAGCAACGGGAAATGGAAAGAAGTGGGAAGTATCATGGACGAGAAGATGAGGATTAGGCCGAAAGGCAGGGATTGATTTTGCGGTGACCGTTCTATCGAAGTGGAGAAAAAAAGGAGAGCGAGCGAATCCAAATTGAAAGTGGAGGTGGATTATGGACGAGAAGACTCGAAGCGCGATAAATGAAGAGGAGTTTGTCCTGCGGGCCGTCAAAAGGCTGCGAAAGCCTCCCTACAAAGGGATCCACACGGTTTACAGCGGGTTCAACCAGGCGTTCAAGGAGCAGTTTGGAAAGAATCCGGTAGAGGCCACCAACCGTATGGCCGAGGAGGGGAAAATCGTGACCCGGCCGGTCCGGGGAGGCGTGATGCTCTACCTGCCGGGAGAAGCGCCGGTATCCCCCCAGAAAGGGGCTCTGGCGAAAATCCTGAGCGAGGAGAGCGACCTCAGGGAGCGCCTCCGCATCGGGACGGATCGGCTGGACGAGATCAACGCCCTCCTGCTGGATCCCCAAAGCCGGGTTGTCAACGACCTCCTGAAGGTCGTCGCCAAATATGGTACCCCGGAGGAGATCAACGCCAAGGCGGCGGAAGCGGGGAAGTTGGAGAACTTGCTCAGCCGCCTGGAACGGGAGAACTCCCCTTATCTGGCCGACCTGAAGTGGCTGATCGCCCAGCGGGAGGCCGGAGCCTTCATCACGGTGGACGAATACCGCCGCTCCGTGCTGGGTGAAAAAGCCGCCAAGATGAAGTTCAAGGACGAGTTTGCAGTCATCCTGGAGGTCAGCGCGGCGCAGTATTTCCCCTGGGTCATGGCCGAGGCCAAGCAGGCCATTGCCAACAAAGAACTCATGCCGGGGCGATTCATCCGGGTGCGGAAAATGAAGGAGCAGGAGAAGGATAGCGGGGATATTCTGGCCTTTGCGGCGGCGATGCAGATCATGGGGGCGACGTTCGTGGAGACCCTGGACACCAAAGGGACGGACGGGTCCAACGTCCACCTCGGCGGGCCCGAGACCATCACGGGCTATTTCGGGGGAATCGGCCAGCCTAACGACTATCCCCTCCGCTATATCGACGAGTTTTTGTATTATTATACCAACTACGGGATCCGGCAGGTGTTGAACATCAATCCCGGGACCGTTCTCGCCGGGTACCTGCTGCGCAAACTCGGGGTTCACAATGAATTCAAGATCTCGGTCTTCATGGGGAACGACAACCCTTACGCGGGACTGTGGACGCTCCTCGGGGCCAAGCTCTTTTCCGCTGAGGATGGGTCCTGCCCCCTCATCGGGTTCAACCTGAGCAATTCGGTGAACAACGAAACGATCGAGATCATCGCCGAAGTCCGCAAAGCCCTGGGCTTTGAGAACATGGTGCGGATCGAGCACCACATCACCGAAACCTGGAAGAGCATTGTCCGCCAGCCCTACAACCGGCGGAAAGAACTGGTGGAGATCGCCGACCACGTGGCCAACGTCGCCGCCAAGCATGAAGGCGGGGAGCCGGAGAGGGAGAAGACGAGACCGCACCCTTCGGATATTCTCGATTACTTCAGGGACAAAAAGGAAATTGAGGAATCCGGGGCCATGGCGGACCTGCTCCAGAACTATTTGGACAAGCACGAATCGACCAACCTGACGGCGCGGGCGCTCACTGAGAAGGGCCTGAGTTTCGTCGCCGCCCCGAAACTGCATCACCGGTAGGAAAATATCAGGGCCGCGAACAAGCCGGGGCGGGATTTCCTCCCCCGGCTTTTTTTCAGATCGATTGATAATTGCTTCGAATTGCGCTATTTTGGGCGCGAAAGGATTTCCCGGAGATCGGCGAGGGGAAAGAAAATACCCGGAAATCGGGCAAGTGGAGGAAGAGGAGATGGTCATTCCGTTGACTCCGGTTCGTTTTTTCGAGTACGCCGAGAAGATTTTTTCCGCCAAGGAAGGCGTGGTCTGTGAGGAGAAGCGATTCACCTACGGGGAGTTCTGCCGCCGGGTCCGAAAGATGAGCAATGCCCTGATCGGGCTGGGAGCGGGGAAGGGGGAACGGGTGGCGTATTTAGGGTACAACTGCCACCGGCTCCTGGAGCTCTTTTATGCGCCCGTCCTTCATGGGGCGATTCTGGAGCCGCTGAACATCCGGCTGGCGGCCCGCGATTTCGAGTATATCATCCGCGAGTCGGCCCCGCGCATTCTCTTCGTGGACCCGGACTTTGTCGGGGTCATCGATTCCATCCGCGAGCGGATCTCCGAGGTGCGAGAATTCATTGTCCTCGAAAAGACCCAAGGGCTTCCGGGCTGGATTTCGGGGAGCTACGAGGAGATGGTGGAAAGCGGCGCGACGGGGCGGTCCTATGCACCAGGCGCCTACCCCTTTGAGGAAAACGATACGGCCGAGATTTTTTATACAAGCGGGACGACCGGGAAGCCCAAAGGGGTCATGATGACCCACCGCAATCTTTACCTGCACGCGCTTTGCGCCATGGCCGTGATGGCCGTGCGGGAGACCGATATTCAGATTCACCTCATCCCGCTTTTCCACGTCAACGGCTGGGGGACGCCGCACTACCTTCTGGCCAAAGGCGGGAAGCACGTGATGATCAAAAAATTCGATCCGGCGGGGACCCTCCGCCTGATCGAAAAGGAAAAGGTGACCCGGGCTTTTGTCATCCCCACCATGGTCAACGCGATGCTGGGCCTTCCGAATTTTGGGACCTTTAGCGTTTCCAGCATGAAGGAAATTCTCATCGGCGGCGCGCCGCCGCCGCAGGGGATGCCCGGGCGGGTCGAGGGGGCCTTCGGGTGCATTTGTCACGGAGGGTTTGGGATGACCGAAACCTGCCCGCTCATCGTTCTCCCGGAACTCTCGGAAGATCTGGACCCCGAGGAATACCGCCACCGCCGGCACGAAACCTGGGGCCGGCCGCTGCCCGGCGTCGAGTTCCGGGTTGTGGACGGGGAGGGGAGAGACCTCCCCTGGGACGGGAAAAGCGTCGGGGAGCTCCTGGTCCGGGGCGACATGGTCATGAAGGGTTATTATGCCCAGACGGAAGAGACGGCCAAGACCCTCGAAGGAGGTTGGTACCATACGGGGGACCTCTGCGCGCTGGAGGGCGACGGGCAGCTGATCGTGAAGGACCGCAAGAAGGACATCATCATCAGCGGCGGGGAGAACATTTCCTCGCTGGAGATCGAACAGGTTTTATACGGGCACCCGGCCGTCCTGGAGTGCGCGGTGATCGGGAAAAACGACGAAAAATGGGGCGAAATCCCCCTAGCCCTGATCGTGCTGCGCGAGGGCTACGGAACGACCCCGGAAGAGTTTATCCGATACGCCAGGGAAAACCTGGCCCATTTCAAGGCCCCCCGGGAGGTGAAGATCCTGAAGGAGTTCCCCAAAGGGGGAACCGGCAAAATATTAAAATCCGTTCTTCGCGGGAAATACGCCGCCGGGTGACAGGCTTCCTTTTACAGTCTCGCTGACGGCGTCATCCGCCTTTGACCCGCCTGCGGTTTCGAGAGCTTTCAGCGGATAAGGATTTTGGGGAGATACAAAATAATATCCGGGAAAACCATGCAGAGGGCCAAACCGATAGCCTGCAAGAACAGAAAGGGAATGATCGATTTATAAATATCGGTCATCACGACCTCTTTGGGAGCGATCGCCTGCATATAGAAAAGGTTGAATCCGAACGGCGGAGTGATGAACCCCATTTCCATATTGATGACGAAGAGGACGCCGAACCAAACGGTGTTAAATCCCAATGATTGAACGATCGGGAAGAAAATGGGGGCGGTGATCATGATAATCCCCGTCGGGTCGAGGAAACAGCCCATAATGACCCAGATAATTTGCATGCCGATGATCATTCCCCAAGGACCCCCGGGGAGATGGGAAAGCAAATTGCGGGTTAGGTCCTGAGCCCCGATGGCCGTATATAAGGCGGTAAAGACCGAGGCCCCAAAGATAATCCACATGACCATGCAACTCAAGCGGAGAGTTGTCCGCAAAGAGTCCCGCAGGGCTTGAATGTTGAACTGGCCATAGATCACGGAACAAAGGATGCTTCCTAAGGCCCCCAAAGCGGCCGCCTCGCTGGGAGTCGCCACGCCCATGAAGATACTTCCCAGGATTCCAAAAATAAGAGCAATCGGCAAAATAACCGCTTTGAGAGCAACCAATTTTTCTTTCCAGCTTGCCCGCTCTTCGAGAGAGAGGGCCGGCCCAAGATCTTTATTAAAAAGGCAGGCAAAGAAAATATAAACGCAGAAAAGAAAAGCCAGTAAAAATCCCGGCAGAATTCCTCCGGCATAGAGCCCACCAATTGAAGTGTTCGTGTAAAGGCCCAAAATGATCATGAGGACGCTGGGGGGAATCAGGACTCCCAAGGCACCGCCCGCGGATATGCAGCCGATGGAGATCTGTTTGCTGTAATTGTGTTTGAGCATGGAAGGGAGGGCGACTAAACCCATCGAGACCGTTGCCGCACCGCTGATCCCCACCATGGCGGCAAAAATGGCGCAAATGATGACCGTTCCGATGGCCAGCCCCCCGCGGATCGGCCCCATCCATTTATACATCATGGAGTATAAATCCCTGGCCATCCCCGATCGCTCCAACATGCAGCCCATGAAGATGAACATGGGAATGGCCAGCAAAACGAAGCTATTGGCGCCTGTAAAGGTTCGATTGGCCATCATATGAAGGGCCTGGGGCCCCCACAGAAAATAGGTGGCAATAACCGCGACGCCGCCCAGCCCAAAGACGACCGGAAGCCCCATCGCCAGGACAAGAAGGAAAAGTCCAAAAACAAAAATGGTGAGATATTCAATGCTCATTTCGGCACCTCCTTTCCTGCCCAAAGAATCAGGAGATCGCGAATGAATTTGGCGATGCCTTGCACGAGCATCAAAAAGGCGGCGATCGGGAGGGTCAGGAGCACCGGAGAGAGGGGCGGGTTCCAGTCGGTCCCGGAGTGGCGGCCGATCTTGAGGGCGTCCCAGGCGAATTTCCAGCCTTCAACAAGAAGGGCCCAGCAATAAAGGAAAAAAATTATGAAGGTCAGAAGATCGAGAATCGCTCTTCCCCGGGGGGAAAAACGGTTGTAGATGACGTTGATGTTGACATGATCTTTGTAAAGGAGGGTGTACCCCCCCCCCAGCAAAATGTATCCCGCGAAGATGAAGGTTACGAGTTCGGTTCCCCATTCGGTGGGGGTCTGTAAAATGTAGCGCATGAAGACCTCGAAAGTCATAATGAAAAGCATGGGTATCATCCACCAGGCGATGATGCGGCCAACCCATTCATTGGTGCGGTCGATGATTCGTAAAACCGAATTCATCATGATCTTTCTCCACCTCGAAAAGGAGGGGGCAAATGCCCCCTCCTTAAAATTTATCCTCTGGAAAACCGGGGCCTCAGATTGAAAACTTTCATCGTATCGTTGATGATTTTCATGGCCCGGTCTATATAGGCATCTTGTTTGATCATCTTTGGGAGAAGTTCCCAGCTCAACTTTCTCATCTGTTCCACCTCTTCTTTTGGCAAATCTGTTATGGTAACTCCCGCTTTTTTCATCTGATCGAAGGCGAGGCAGCTCAAATAGGTCGAGTAAGATGCCCGTTCGAGAGCAAAAGTCCGGGTGGCGGAAACCAGAATCTCCTGCAGATCTTTGGGCATGGATTTCCAGGCATCCATGTTGATGAACATATCTTCCATGTCATGGTTGATGAGCGACGGCCCGCAGTAATACTTCGCGACCTCATGGAGTTTGGTGGCGATGTTTCCATACGGAGAACCCCAGTTGGCTCCGTCGATCACCCCGGTCGAGATTCCGGTGTAAAGCTCTTCCCCGGGAAGGCGGACGATTCCGGCTCCATTCATCTTCCAGATCTCGGCCACAATCCCAAAGCTCCGAATTTTGAGACCTTTGTAATCCTTCAAGGAGCGGATCGGCTTGCGGCACATGGTTCCACCCCATTCGTCGGAATAAATGGGGCCGATGAAAAAGACATTCTTGGTCGCAAAGGCTTCCCGCATCAAATTGTTCATGCCCGCTTCCCACCAAAGATAGTCGTACTGGTCCAAAACATCAAAAGCAAAGGGAATTCCCCAAGCCCATTGGCAGAAGGGGAAAGTCCCCATCCAGTAAACGGTGGCTCCGTAACCCATTTCTACCACCCTGCGTCCGACTCCATCAAGCAGCTCAAAGGTGGGAACCAAAGCTGCCGGAGGGTATAGGGTAATTTCAATTCTACCGTTGGACATTTCTTTGACCTTTTTGGCATACCGGGGAAGCATCTCCTCCCACTCCTTCCACCCCGGGCCCAGGAAGGACTGCAGCCGGAATTTGAACTGCGGCGTCTGGGCGAATCCTTTTTTGGTCAAACCGATCAATCCGACCGAGGCGGCGCCGGCAACCCCTCCCTTCAGAAAATCCCTTCTCTTGATTCCTTCCAGCTTTTTCATGGCTTACCTCCTTTTTGGGTTATTTTTACAGCCTTTCTTTTTGGATTTTTACCGCGGCGTCCATGCTTCCAAAATTATTGCGGGGCATTCCGCC
>Ga0113563_10000371_pt1 | contig 20918 bp, 20 predicted proteins | sample Mud3Dept3metaG_FD_80117 | JGI IMG/M metagenome (GOLD analysis project Ga0113563, IMG submission 80117) | Freshwater wetland microbial communities from Ohio, USA, analyzing the effect of biotic and abiotic controls - Mud 3 Core 4 Depth 3... | ecosystem: Environmental > Aquatic > Freshwater >... | reverse complement strand
TACGGTGGACGGGTCGTCTTCTTCGCTTCGGACAACGTGCACGGCACGGAGCCCTGGGCGACCGACGGCACCTCCGGCGGGACGCGGTTCCTGGGCGACCTCTACCCGGGCTATCTCAGGTCGGTTTACTCGGGCGCCGGCGTCGGCAGCCTGGGCGTCTACTTCGTCGCCATCGATCCGGGCCCGGACAACTTCCTCTGGCGCACCGACGGCAAGCCCGAAGGGACCGTGCGCCTCGGCGCCGTCGGCTGGGGGGACTCGCTGACCGCCTTCGCCGAGCTCGGCGACCGCGATGTCTTCGGGATCCACTTCCTGATCGGCTGCGGACACTCGGAGTGCGACGAGTACGAGCTCTGGGTCACCGACCAGACGGCGGCCGGCACAGAGCGCCTCTGGCCGGCCGACCTCGAGTTCTCGGATTCGGATCCGCGGGTGCTGATCGCCCGCCCGGGCGGCATCGTCTTCCGTGCGCTTCACGACACCGAGCCGTGGTGGATCTTCAACCCGGTCGCGACGGCGAGCGACGGCACCGAAGTCGGTACTCGCCTCCTCCTGGACGAGGACGGCGAGACGGTCGGCTTCGAGGAGGCCACGCCGCTGCCCAGCGGGCGTGTGCTGTTCGCGGCCGACTGGGGTCACGGGCTCTGGGGCGCCGATGGCGACCTCGCCACGCGCATCTTCGAGCCCGGCACCGACCAGCCTTCCTACGTCTCCGGTCTGGAGCCGGGCAACGGCCTCGGTTGGTTCGCCAACCGGCTGATGGGCTGGCGCTCCGACGGCAGCGCCGCAGGGACGTTCCCGCTCGTGGCCCCCGGCGGAGAGGAGCCGTACGAGGCGCGCGACTTCACGGCGGTCGGTTCGAGGGTCTGGTTCCACGGCTACGACGAGGCCCACGGCCGCGAGCTGTGGGCGAGCGACGGCTCACCGGGAGGGACCGCGGTCCACGACCTCACGCCCGGGCCGAGCGGCACGATCGACGACCAGTACACCACCGAGATCGCTCCACTCGATTCGGTCTCCGCGAGGTTCCTCTTCCGCTCCGGTGGGGACCTCTACTCGTACGCTTCCGACGACCAAGCGCCGACCTGGCTGGCCACGATCTCGGACCTGCGCAGCGACCTCGGGGAGAGCCGGCTGCTCACCACGTGGGCGAGTCGCATCTACTGGTCGGATCTTGCCGCGGGCGGCAGTTGCGAGCTGTGGGCGAGCGACGGCACCGTCCCGGGCACGCAGCCCGTGGCTCCGGTCGGGCACAGCTGGAGGTACTACGGCAGCCAGGATCCCTGCCCGTCGCGCCCCGTGTCTTTCGCCGGGCGGCTCTGGCTCACGGCCTGCGATTCAGTCATCGGCTGCGAGCTCTGGACGAGCGATGGCACTGTAGACGGGACGCACCCGCTTGCCGACCTGGAACCGGGCCCGGCGTCTCTGTTGCCGACGCACCTGACGCCGATCGGCGACCGGCTCTACTTCTCCGGCTGCGCGGAAGGGGCGGGCTGCGAGCCCTGGGAGACCGACGGCTCGGTCGGCGGCACACGGCGGCTGGCGGACCTCGCACCCGGCGCCTATTCGAGCGACCCGCACTACTTCACCCGCTCGGCGTGCCTCGTCTACTTTGCCGCCGACGACGGCACCGGCAAGGAGCTGTGGGCGATGCCGGTCGGAATCTTCTGCGACGGCTTCGAGAGCGGCGACACCAGCCGCTGGTAGGTCACGGCCTCGCGATGGGGGCGCGCGCCTTGGTCACCTCGCAGCGCCACCGGACGAACCCGAGAGTGGGAGGAGACGAGCGCCGCGGCGGGCGAGGAAGGGCGAATGGAGCGGGAGACGGGATTCGAACCCGCGACCAACGGCTTGGAAGGCCGTGACTCTACCCCTGAGTTACTCCCGCTCGGGGTAACGCTCGAGGCAGGGATGGTGGAGGGGGAAGGATTCGAACCTTCGTAGGGCGTCGCCCGGCAGATTTACAGTCTGCTGCCATTGACCGCTCGGCCACCCCTCCCTGGATCCTGCCTGTCAAAGAGTCCGATGGAGCCGGCACTCGGGATCGAACCGAGGACCTTCCGCTTACAAGGCGGATGCTCTACCGCTGAGCTATGCCGGCCCGTGATCGCGGGACCGGCCCGCCCAGGCTCGGTCGGGAGTGCTGGACGCTCCAGCCCGGACCGGCGCATCTTACCGGCCGCGAGCCGTTCGGGACAAGCGACGCCGCGCTCGGGCGCGCCGCGTCAGGGCACCGTCGCGCTCCACGCCGAGGTGTCGCCGGACTCGAAGCCGTCGGCGAACAGGCCCGGGACCGCCTCCGTGACGTAGCTGCCGCTGCCGCTGGCGAGCACCACGCCCGGGCTGGTGCCCGGTCCCACGGCCAGCTCGCGCGGCGCGCGCGCGGCCTCGAGGCCGGCGCCGAAGGGCGAGAAGCTCGCCCCGCCGTCGAGCGAGAGCTCCGCGCGCTCGGCTCCCTCGGTCGCGATGTAGAGGTAGTGGCCGGCGCGCGGGTCGCAGGCGACGTCCATGACCGGATCGCCGGTCCAGCCGGTGGCGGTCCAGGTCGCGCCGCCGTCCCCGGAGCGGAACAGACCCCCGGTCGAGAACGAGAGCCAGCCCGAGAGGACGAGGCCCTGGGGATCGCCCCGCGGCACGCAGACCCGGGGCATGCGCAGGTAGGCCGGCAGGCCGGCGAGCGCCGGCGCCCAGGACAGGCCGCCGTCGATCGAGCGCAGGACGCCCCCCTCCTGGGGCGCGGTGAAGCCGTCGTAGGAGGCGACCATCGTCTGGTCCTGCCCGTCCGCGACGATCTCGAGATCGAGCACGAAGTCGTTCTCGGCGCCCTCGTGCTCCTTCACCCAGGTCACGCCGGAATCCGGCGAGCGCCAGATCGTGACCTCCCAGCCCGCGACCCCGAAGTCCGAGCCGCCCATCAGGATCAGGCCGGGATCGTCGGCGCCGAAGCGCAGCGCCTTGAGGTCGGATTCGTAGAGGCTGCCCTGGTTCGGGCCGAGGCCGGTCCAGCTGCCGCCGGGCTCGCGCCGGTAGAGCCCCTCCGGCGCGACCGAAGAGGGCCCGCTCGACACCGCGTAGAGCGTGCCGTCGGGCGCGAAGCGCACATTGCTGTAGCGGGTCGGCGGCACCGGCTCGAGCAGCCAGGTGGCGCCGCCGTCGGCCGACGAGAAGACGCCGCCGTTGTTGAGACCCTGGAAGGCGATCGCGAGCCGGAGCGGATCGGCCGGGCTGACGTGGATCGCGTAGAGGTCGAGCTCCGAGATGCCGGCCGAAGACGGGGCGAAGTTCGTGCCGCCGTCGAGCGAGCGGTAGACCCCGAGCGAAGTCGCGCCCAGCAGCAGGTCGGTCGAGCTCGAGGGGCGGAAGCGCAGCGACTGCGCCGCAAGGCCGGCCGTGCCGCCGACGCCGATCTCCCAGGTGGTGCCGCCGTCGGTCGTGCGGTTGACGCCCGCGCCGTCGGTGGCGACCAGCAGCACGTCGGGGTCCGCGGGATCGACGGCGACGTCCGAGACCACGCGCAGGGGCCAGGTGCCGTCGTGGAGCGGCGTCCAGCCGACGCCGAGGTCGTCGGAGGCGTAGAGACCCACGTTCTGCGAGCCGAAGAGCTGGCCGCCCGCCACCAGCAGCCGCGTGCCGGCGAAGACCGTGGCGCGCATTGGATTCGCGGGCAGGCCGGCCGAGCGGTTCTCCCAGCTCGTGCCGCCGTTGGTCGTCACCCAGACCTCGCCGCCGCCGAACGAGCCGCCGAAGGCGGCGACGACCGTGTCCGGCGCGCCGGGACGAACGGTGATGGATTGGCAGGAGATCGGCGCCGCCAGCGGCGGCGTCCGGTTCTCCCAGCTCGCGCCCCCGTCGGGCGAGCGCAGGACCAGCATCGTCTGCGACCCGAAGCCGTCCGCGACGCCCGCCCACAGCACGAGCGGGTCGGCAGGGTCGAGCGCGACGTCCAGGACCAGGATGTCGGCCCCGATGCCGAGGTCGAGCTGCGTCCAGACGACGCCGCCGTCCTGGCTGGTCCAGACCGAGTCCTGCGTCCCCGCGTAGACCTGGCCGGAGGCGGCGAACTCGAGGTCGAAGACCCACCGGCCCGCCATCGCGGGCACCAGCGACCAGGTCGCGCCGCCGTCGGTGGAGCGGTAGAGGCTGCCCGCGGGCACGACGGCGGCGAGCGCGAGGCCGGCGACCGTGGGCGAGAACGCCGCGTCGGTCATGTCGCCGCCGGGCGGTCCGAGCGCGCTCCAGGTGCCGGCGCCGCGCGCCGCGGCGAGCGGTCCGGCGTCGGGGGAGGGGAGGAGCGCACGGTGGCCCTGGGCGTCGGTGCTCGCCGCCCGATCTCCGGCCGCCTGCGGCTCCGGCCTGGCCACCGCGGCCGCCCCGGCGGACGGCGCCGCCGACAGCGCGCCCCACGTCCCGAGCAGAGCCCAGAGCTTTTTCGCGTGCATGGCGGGTCCTCCTTCGTGGTCGAGTCTTATCGCAGGCGGCCGCCGCGCGCGAGGTCCTGCTCCATCGCCGCCCGGAGCGCGGCCTCAGCCCCGCGCCGTGCGCTGGCGCACGGCCTCGTAGAGCACGGCCGCGGCGGCGGTGGCGAGGTTGAGCGACTCGACCCGCCCGCGCATCGGCAGCCCGACCAGGCGGTCGCAGCTCTCGCGCGTCAGCCGGCGCAGCCCCTCCTGCTCCCCGCCCACGCAGAGCACGACCTTGCCGGTCAGGTCGATCTCCCACGGCGCCTCGCCGCCGCCGGCGAGGCCGTAGATCCAGTAGCCCTCCTCGCGCAGGCGCTCGAGCGCCTGCGCCGAGCTGCCGATCGGCTCGACCTCGATCCAGGCGGCGGCGCCCGCCGAGGCCTTGACTGCGGCCTCCGAGAGCGGCGACGAGCCGTGCTCGCGCAACAGCACGCGGCCCACCCCCGTGCCCTCGCAGACGCGCAGCAGGGCGCCGAGGTTGCGCGGATCCTGGACGTCCTCGGCGAGCACGACCAGCTCCGGGTCCCCGGAGCGGGTCGCGGCGGGCGTGAGGTCCGCCGCCTCGACCTCGGCCGCGAAGCCGTTGTGCACGCCGCGCGCGAAGCGGGCGAGGGTGCCGGCGTCCACCTCCTCGAGGCGCACGCCCGCGCCCGCGCAGAGCTCCTCGATCTCGCGCCGGCGCTGGCCGCGGCGGCCGCGCTCGACCAGGACCCGGCGCACGCCGGCCGCGCCTCGGCGCAGCGCCTCGCGCACCGGGTGGAAGCCGGACACCCGCTCCACGCCTCAGTCCTCCCTGGCGAGCAGGACCACGGCGAGCGCCGCCATGCCCTCGCCGCGGCCGAGCGCGCCGAGACCCTCGTGGGTGGTCGCCTTGAGCCCGACCGCCCCGGGCTCGACCCCCAGGACGCGCGCCAGCCGGGCCCGGATCCGTTCGCGGTGGGGGGCGAGCTTCGGCGCCTCGGCGATCAGCGTCAGGTCGCAGTTGACGACACGGAAGCCCGCCGCCGCCGCGCGCGTCATCACGATCTCGAGCAGGCGGACGCTCGAGGCGTCCTTCCATTCCGGATCTCCGGGCGGGAAGAGCGCGCCCAGGTCGCCCAGGCCGGCGGCGCCCAGCACCGCGTCGGTGAGGGCGTGCAGGAGCACGTCGGCGTCGCTGTGCCCGTCGAGGCCGCGCTCGAACGGGATCTCCTCGCCCCCCAGCACGAGCCGGCGGCCCGGGACCAGCCGGTGGACGTCGTAGCCCTGACCGATGCGCAGCGCCATCTCACCCCCGCTCGCGGAGCAGGCGCTCGACCGCGCCCAGATCCTCCGCCCAGGTCACCTTCGGATTCGGGCCGGTGGCCTCGACCGCCGCGATCTCGACGTCGCCCAGGCGCTCGACCAGCGACGCCTCGTCGGTGCCCACGAAGCGGTCGCGGCGCGCGGCCTCGAGCGCGCGCTCGAGGTCGGCGCGCCGGAACACCTGGGGCGTCTCGGCGCGGAACAGGCGCGTGCGATCGACGGTGCGCACCACGCGCCCGCCAGCGATCTCCTTGACCGTGTCGGTGACCGCGCGCCCCAGCACCGCCCCGCCGTGCGCCCGGGCGGCGGCGACCGCGGCCGCGAAGTCCCGCCCGGCGAGCGCGGCGCGGGCGCCGTCGTGGACCGCGACCAGGTCCTCGCCGCGGGCCGGGCTGGCCGCGAGCGCCAGCGCCACGGAAGCCTGCCGGGTGGCGCCGCCGGCGACGAAGCGGACCCTGGGATCGGACCCGAAGCGCTCCGGGGCGCCGGCGAGGACCTCCTCCGGGAGCGCCACCACGAGGCTGGCGCAGCCGGCCGCGAGCAGGCCCTGGACGGTCCAGGCGACCAGCGGCCGGCCGCCGACCTCGAGCAGCTGCTTGGGCACGTCGCCGCCGAAGCGCTCGCCGCGCCCGGCGGCGGGCACCAGCGCATGGACGACGAAGCCGGCCGCGACGGCGGCGGGCGCGTCGGGCCGGCTCGAAGGGGGCATCGGGAGAGCGACCTCCGCGGCCGTCAGACCGTGAGGATCTCCTTCTCCTTGTGCTCGAGCGACCTGGAGATCTCGTCGATGTAGTGGTCGTGCAGTTTCTGGGCGTCGTCGTGGCCCCGATGCTCGTCGTCCGCGCCGAGCAGGCCGTCCTTGCCCATCTTCTTGAGCCGGTCGTTGATCTCGCGCCGCGCCTGGCGCACGGCGTTCTTGGCGAACTCCGCGATCTCGTGCGCCTTCTTGACCAGCTCCTTGCGGCGCTCCTCGGTCGGCTGCGGCACCGGGATGCGCACCACCTTGCCGTCGTTCGAGGGATTCAGACCCAGGTCCGACTTCAGGATGGCGCGCTCGATGGCGGAGATCTGGCTGTGATCGAAAGGCTGCGCGACGATCATCGTGGCGTCGGCGACGGTCAGCGTCGCGACGCTCTTGAGCGGCACCACCTGCCCGTAGTACTCGACCTGCACGCCGTCGAGCATCTGGACCGAGGCGCGTCCGGTCCGGATCCGCTTGAGCTCGGCGTGGAAGTGCTCGACCGCGTGCTTCATCTTGCTCTCGGCCTCGGCGAAGACCTGCTTCATGTTCCCCTCCAAGGAGCCCATCTTCGACGCGCCGCCGACGCCTGTCAACCGTGGCGCCCGGGCCGCCGCGGACGCGGCGAGAGCTAGATCTCCCGCCGGACGATCGAGCCGACGCGCTCGCCGCACACCACGCGGCGGATGTTGCCGGCGCGGGTCAGGTTGAAGATCCCGATCGGCAGCCCGTTGTCCCGGCACAGGCTGATCGCGGCCGCGTCCATGATCTTCAGGTCGCGCTCGAGCACCTGCTGGTAGGTGACATCCGACAGCAGCTTGGCGTCCGGCACCTTGCGCGGGTCGGCGGTGTAGACGCCGTCGACGCGCGTCGCCTTGAGCAGGATCTCGGCGTGGATCTCGTTGGCGCGCAGCGCCGCCGCGGAGTCGGTGGTGAAGAACGGGTTGCCGGTGCCGGCGGCGAAGATCACCACCCGCCCCTTCTCGAGGTGGCGGATGGCGCGCCGGCGGATCACCGGCTCGGCCACGGCGCGGATCTCGATCGCCGTCTGGACGCGCGTCGGCACGCCCTTCTTCTCGAGCGCGTCCTGGAGCGCCAGCGCGTTGATCACCGTGGCCAGCATGCCCATGTTGTCGCCGGTCACCCGGTCGAGGCCGCGGTCGCTCGCGGTCACGCCGCGGATGATGTTGCCGCCGCCGACCACGATGGCGATCTCGACTCCGAGCCGGTGTACGTCGGCGATCTCGGCGGCCATCTGGTCGACCACCGTCTCGTCGATGCCGAAGCTCTTCGGGCCCATCAGGGCTTCGCCCGAGAGCTTGAGCAGGATGCGCTTGAAGACCGGCCTGCCGGGCGGATTGGACATGGGCGCGCCCGGCCTGCTCAGCCCGCCTGCTGCGCCTGGGCCATCACCTCGGCGGCGAAGTCCGTCTGCCGCTTCTCGATGCCCTCGCCCAGCTTGAAGCGCGAGAAGCGGCGCACCTGGATGTTCTCGCCGATCCTGGCCACCGCCTCGGTGACCAGCTGGCCGACGGTCTGGTCCGGGTTCTTGACGAACGGCTGCTCGAGCAGGCAGGCCTCGGCGTAGAACTTCTCCATCTTGCCGTCGACGATCTTGTCGATCACGTTGGCCGGCTTGCCGGTGGCGGCCGCCTGTTCGCGGTAGATCGCGCGCTCGCGCTCGAGCACGTCCGCGGTGACCTCTTCGCGGCGCACGAAACGCGGCTCCGCGGCCGCGATGTGCATGGCGATGTCACGCACGAGCTGCTGGAACTGGTCGGTCTTGGCGACGAAGTCGGTCTCGCAGTTGACCTCGACCAGGACGCCGATCTTGCCGCCGGCGTGGATGTAGGAGCCGACCGCGCCCTCGGCCGCGACGCGGCCCGCCTTCTTGGCCGCCGCGGCGAGACCCTTCTTGCGCAGCAGGTCCACCGCCTTCTCCATGTCGCCCTGGGTCTCCGCCAGGGCGCTCTTGCAATCCATCATGCCGGCGCCGGTGCGCTCGCGCAGTTCCTTGACCATCTGTGCCGTGACCTGCATGCTGCACTCTCCTTTGATCCGATCGGTCCGCCCTGCAAACGAAAGGGCCAGCGATCCTCGGTGCGACGATCGGCTGACCCTGGTCGCTCGGCGCCGCCGGGGGCGGCGCCTCGCGGGCGGCGGGGTTCGATTCTCACGCGGACGGAGCCGCGGCCTCCATGCCCTCGCCGCCGGCCGCCTCGACCGGGGCGTCCTTGGCCTCGACCATCAGCTCCTGCTGGAGCCTGCTCGAGCCCGCGACGTAGGCGTCGGCGATCTTGGCGGTGAACAGCCGGATGGTGCGGATCGCGTCGTCGTTGCCCGGAATCACGTAGTCGATCAGTTCCGGGTCGCAGTTGGTGTCGACGATGCCGATCACCGGGATGCCCAGCTTGTTGGCCTCCGCCACCGCGATCGACTCCTTCTTGGGGTCCACCACGAAGAGCGCGTCGGGCAGCGCCTCGAGGTCGCGCACGCCCGCGAGGTTGCGGTTCATCCGCTCGCGCTCGCGCTCCATGCGCAGGCGTTCCTTCTTGGTGTGGAGGTTGTTCTCCTCGCCGAGCCGCGCCTCGATGTCGAGCAGCTTCTCGATCGACTGGCGGATGGTGACGAAGTTGGTCAGCGTCCCGCCCAGCCAGCGATGGGTGACCCAGAACTGCCCGCAACGCCGGGCCTCCTCGGCGACCACGTCCTGGGCCTGGCGCTTGGTGCCGACGAACAGCAGCCGACGGCCGTCGCGTCCCAGCTTCTCCACGAACTCGGACGCTTCGCGGAACATGCGCAGCGTCTTGGCGAGGTCGATGATGTAGATGCCGTTGCGCTTGCCGAAGATGTAGGGCTTCATCTTCGGGTTCCAGCGCCTCGTCTGGTGCCCGAAGTGGACGCCCGCCTCGAGCAGCTCCTGCATGCTGATTTCGACCACGAAGACCTCTCCTTAGCGCTTGCTGAACTGGAACCGCTTGCGGGCGCCCGCGCGACCGTACTTCTTGCGTTCCTTCTTGCGCGGGTCGCGGGTCAGGAATCCGGCGCCCTTGAGGCGCTCCCGCAGCTCGGAGTTGTACTCGAGCAGGGCGCGGCTGATGCCGTGCCGCACCGCTCCCGCCTGGCCGGCGAAGCCGCCGCCGTCGACGTTGACCACGATGTCGAACTTCTCGGCGGTCTCGGTCAGCACCAACGGCTGGCGGACCACCATGCGCAGGACGTCGCTCGGGAAGTAGGCCTCCAGGTCGCGGCCGTTCACCTTGACCGCGCCCGCGCCCGGTCGCATCGACACGCGGGCGGTGGCGGTCTTGCGCCGGCCCGTTCCGTAGTACTGGAGTCCTTGGAGCTCGTTCACTCGATTCTCCTTCAAGCGCCCGCGCCGGCGAGGGCGAGCGGCGTCGGCTTCTGGGCGTGGTGCGGGTGCGCGGGACCGGCGTAGACCTTGAGCTTCTTGCGCAGCTTGCGCCCCAGCTTGGTCTTGGGCAGCATGCCGTGCACCGCGCTCTCCACCAGGCGGGTCGGGTGCTTGTCGCGGATCTCGAACGCGCGCGGCGACTTGAGCGAGCCCGGCTGCTGCGTGGTGTGCCGGTAGTAGGTCTTCTCCCGCTCCTTCCCGCCGGTCAGCACCGCCTTCTCGGCGTTGATCACGATCACGAAGTCGCCGCAGTCGACGTGCGGCGCCCAGATGGGCTTGCCCTTGCCCAGGATCGTCCTCGCCACGGCGGTCGAGAGCCGACCGACCGGAATGTCGGCGGCGTCCACGACCCACCAGCGATGCTCGATCTCCGCCGGCTTGGGGCTCAAGGTGCTCTTCATCACTGACGGCTCCCGTCGATTGTCTCGGCTTGGCTGGGCAGGGGTCGACCCGGCGCTGCAGCGCAGAGGACTCAGAATCCTAGGGATACGGGGCTTGCGTGTCAACCCCCGCCGGGGCGCCCGGCAGCGCGGGATACACTTCCCACGATGGCCACGCACGCCCTCCCGATCGACAAGGAAGCGGCGCGCATCCGGGGCATGTTCGGGGCCGTCGCCCCCCGCTACGACCTGCTGAACCACCTGCTCTCGGCCTCGCTCGACCGCGTCTGGCGCCGGCGGCTGGCCCGCTCGCTGGCCCTGCCCGCGGGCTCCCGGGTGCTCGACCTGTGCGCCGGGACGGGCGACCAGGCGCTCGCCCAGGGGCGCCGCGGCCACCGCGTCGCGGCGGCCGACTTCTGCCTGCCCATGCTCGCCCTGTCGCGCCCGAAGTTCGCGCGCGCCGGGCTCCCCCGGCCCACGCCGATCCAGGCCGACGCGCTGGCGCTCCCGTTCCCCGCGGGCAGCTTCGACGGCGCCACCGCCTCCTTCGGCCTGCGCAACGTCGCCGACCTCGAGCGCGCCCTGGCCGAGCTCGGCCGCGTGCTGCGCCCGGGCGGGGAGCTCGGGGTGCTCGAGTTCACGGTGCCCGAGCGCGCACCGCTGCGCGGCCTCTACCTCTTCTATTTCCGCAGGCTGCTGCCCTGCCTGGGCGGGCTCGTGTCGGGCAGGCCCGACGCCTACCGCTACCTGCCCGAGTCCGTGCTCGGCTTCCCCCAGCGCGCGGCGTTCGTCGCGATGCTGGATGCGGCCGGCTTCGAAGCGGCGCGCTTCGAGAGCCTCTCGGGCGGGATCCTCGCCCTCTATCGCGCCCGGCGGCGCGCCGCGCTCGCCGCCGCTTCGCCGGTTCGGAGAACCCCATGACCCAGATCCTCGACGGCAAGTCCACCGCCGCCGCGATCCGCTCGGAGGCCGCGACCGCCGCGGCGGCGATCCGCGCCGCCGCAGGGCGGCCCCCCGGCCTGGCCGTCGTGCTGGTCGGCGACGACCCCGCCTCCCAGGTCTACGTCGGCTCCAAGACGCGCGCCTGCGAGGAGGCGGGCATGGCGAGCTTCGCCCATCGCCTGCCCGCCGACACCCCCGCCGCGGAGCTCTTCGCGCTCGTCGACCGGCTCAACGCCGACCCGGCGGTGGACGGCATCCTCGTCCAGCTGCCGCTGCCCGCGCACCTGCCGACCCGGGAGCTGCTCGAGCGGCTGGACCCGGCCAAGGACGTGGACGGCTTCCACCCGGTCAACGTCGGACGGCTCTGGATCGACGAACCCGGGTTCGTGCCCTGCACCCCCGCCGGCATCGTCGAGCTGCTGCGCCGCTACGAGATCCCGCTCCAGGGCCGGCACGCGGTGGTGGTCGGGCGCTCGACGATCGTCGGCAAGCCGATGGCGGCCCTGCTCCTGCGCCAGCACTGCACGGTCACCGTCGCGCACTCGCGCACCCGGGACCTGGCCGCGGTCTGCCGTGGCGCCGACCTCCTGGTCGCCGCGGTCGGACGCGCGGGCCTGGTCGCGGCGGACTTCGTGCGCGAGGGCGCGGTGGTCGTCGACGTCGGCATGAACCGCGTCACCGAGCGCGCGCTGGCCGAGCGTCTGGTGGGCGGCGACGCCGGCCGCATGGCCGCGTTCGGCAAGAACGGCTCGGTGCTGGTCGGCGACGTCGACTATCCCGCGGTGGCGCCGCGCGCCGCCGCGATCACGCCGGTGCCGGGCGGCGTCGGGCCCCTGACCGTGGCCATGCTGATGACCAACACCGTCACGGCGGCGCGGCGGCGCCTGGGGCTGGCGGTCGAGCGGTGAGCCGATGGCCGCGCTCCGCGTCGGACTGACCGGCGGCCTGGCGAGCGGCAAGTCGACCGTCGCGCGCTGCCTGGCGCGCGCCGGGTTCCGGGTCGTCGACGCCGATCGCCTGGTGGCCGGCCTCTACCGGGCGGGAGAGCCGGGAGCGCTCGCGGTGGCCGAGGTGGTCGGTCCCGCCGGCCTGCGCGCCGACGGCGCGGTGGACAAGGTCGCCGTCGCCCGCCGCGTCTTCTCCGACGTCGCGCTCCTGCGCCGGCTCGAGGCCGCCATCCACCCGCTCGTGCGCCGCCGCTTCGCCGAGATCGCCGCCAGCACCGCCGGCGTGGTCGTGCTCGAGGCCACCCTCCTGGTCGAGTCCGGATTCGCGCCCGACTTCGACCTCGTGGTGACCGTCGAAGCGCCCGCCGAGGCCCGCCTGCGCCGCGCCATCCGCCGCGGCCTCGGGCCGGGCGAGGCGCGCGCGCGCATGGCGGCCCAGGGCGACGCCGCGGTGAGGCGTGCCGCGGCCCAGATCGTGATCGAGAACGACGGCGACCTGCGCCGCCTGCGCAGCGCCTCCGACGAGCTGGTCGCCGAGCTGCGCCGGCGGGCCGCGCAGGGGCGGACGCCGGCGTAGCTCGGGGCACGCGCCCGGAGCGGCTGGGCTTCGAAGCCATGGCGGCGGAGATCGGCACCGAGGGAGCGCCCGGCGGATTCCGCCGCGAGCTCGGGCTCTGGGACACGACCATGGTGGTCGCCGGAGCGATCATCGGGGTCGGGATCTTCGTCAACCCGTCCAACGTCGCGCGCCTGCTGCCCGAGCCCGGCTGGATGCTCGCCGCCTGGGCGGCGGGCGGCGCGATCGCGCTGGCCGGGGGCTTCCTCTGGGCCGAGCTCGGCTCCCGCCTGCCGGTGGTCGGCGGCCAGTACGTCTACCTCGCGCGCGCCTGGGGACCCTGGGCCGGGTTCCTGTACGGCTTCACGCTGCTGTTCGTGATCAACAGCGGCGGCATCGCCGCCGTCGCCAGCGTCCTGGCCGCGTACGTCGACGGCAGCTTCGTCGCGCTCGGCGCCGGCGGGCGCCTCGCGCTCGCCGCGGCGGTGATCGTGCTGCTCGCCGAGATCAACGTGCGCGGCGTCGGTCCCGGCAAGCGGGTCAACAACCTCCTCATGGCGCTCAAGCTCGCCGGCATCGGGGCGCTCGTGGCGCTCGCCTTCGCGCGGCGGCCGGAGGCCGCGACCGAGCTCCGGCTGCCGAGCGCGGGCGGCGCCTCGGCGAGCGCGTTCTTCGCGGCCCTGGTGCCGGTGCTGTTCGCCTACGGCGGCTGGCAGAACTGCGGCAGCGTCGCGGCCGAGATCCGCGACGCGGGACGCACTCTGGCGCGCGCCAACGTCCTCGGGGTCACGCTCGTGGTCGGCGTCTACCTGGGCCTGAGCGCGCTCTATCTCCGGGTGCTCCCTGCCGCCGAGATCGCCGGCTCGAGCGCGCTGGCCGCCGACGTGGCGCGCCGCCTGGCGGGCGCGCCCGGCGCGATCTTCGTGGGTGCGCTCATCGTGGTCTCCTGTCTCGGCTTCCTGGCGGTGATGACCCTCACCGGCCCGCGTCTCTACTACGCGATGGCGAGCGACGGCCTCTTCTGGCGCCGGGCGGCCCGGCTCCACCCGCGCTTCGGCACGCCGAGCTTCACGATCCGCCTCCAGGCCGCGGTCGCGCTCGCCCTGCTGCTGTCGCAGACCTACGACCAGCTGCTCTCCTACGTCGTCTTCGGCGACTGGCTCTTCTTCGCCCTCACCGCGGCGGGGCTGTTCGTCCTGCGCCGCCGGGACCCGGCGCCGGCGGCGGTCTTCCGCGCTCCGGGCCATCCCGTCGTCACCCTGCTCTTCGTCGCCGCCGGTGCCGGCGTCGTGCTCAACAGCTTCGTCGCCGCCCCGCGCCAGGCCGCCGCCGGCTGTGCGGTCCTGGCGCTCGGCTCGCTCGCCTACCTCCTGGTCCGGCACGGCCGGCACCGCGACGGCTGAGACGGTCCGGCGCGGTCAGCCCTTCAGGGCGGGGATCAGCAGCAGCACGAGGCTCCAGTCGAGGAAGACGGTGAGCACGGCGACGCCGGCCGGGACGAGGCCGGGCAGTGCGTCGAGCGTCACGCGGTGGCGGCGCGCGACACCCAGCGCGAGGCTGACCAGGCCGAGCACCAGCGCGAGCGCGAACAGGCTCTCGAACACGTACTCCGCGAAGTCGAGCGGGTGGGGGACGCCGAGCCGCAGGCGTTCGGCGGTCCCGAGCGTCGCCTCGAGCGCCCACACCAGCACCGGCAGCCCGAGGTGGGAGAGCCTCAGGTCGAGCCAGCGGCCGGTCACCAGCCAGAGACAGGCGAAGCCGAAGCTGAGCTGGAACTCGCGCAGCGCCGAGAGGGCGAGCCCGCGCTCCGCGGCCGCGGCCAGCTGCTCGACTCCCGGCGCCGGCGCGAAAGCGGCCAGGGCGAGCGCGACGCACGGAAGCACGGGCCAGCGCCTCATGGCGCCCGACCCTAGGGCGGGCTCGCCGGACCGTCAGTGAGACAGTGAACTGTGAGCGCAGGCGGGGGTTCACGCCCGGTCGAGGCGGGCGAGCAGGTCGCGCCAGGCGCGGCCGCGGTGGCCGAGGGCGTCCTTCTCGCCGTCCGACATCTCGCCGTAGGTCCGGGTCTCGCCCTCGGGCCGGAAGACCGGGTCCCAGCCGAAACCGTGTGTGCCGCGCGCGGGCAGCACCAACTCGCCCGCCGTCTCGCCGCGGCCGACCACCGTGCGCGCGCCGTCGGTCCAGGCCAGCAGGCAGACGGCGCGCGCGCGCGCCTCGCCGAGCGCGAGCGCCGCGCGCGCGATGCCCTCGGCGCCGACCGCCTCCAGCATCCAGCGCACGAGCGGACCGGGGAAGCCGTTGAGGGCGGCCAGCTCGAGGCCGGTCTCCTCGACCACCAGCGCACGGCCGACGTGCGCGAAGGCCGAGGCCGCCTTGGCGGCGAGCACCTCGTCGAGATCGAGCGACTGGATCTCCGGCAGGTCCACCGCCACCGACTCGAGCGGCCGCTGCGCGAGCCGGCGCGCCTCGGCGAGCTTGCCCGGGTTGCCGGTGACCAGCAGCAGGGGCGTGCTCGGGCTCAGGCGCGCTTCTCCGCCACGACGCGGAAGGCTTCGATCCGCTGCTCGAGCCCCTTGAGCTGGAACTCGCCGAGCGCTTCGGTGGTCACCGCGCCCGCGATCTGACGGTTGGTCTCGCCGCCGATCGTGATCTCGCCCGCCTCGCCGACGTAGGCCTCGAGCCGGGCCGCGACGTTGACCGTGTTGCCGAGCACTGTGTAGTCGACGCGCTTGCGGCTGCCGACGTCGCCCACCACGACCGGCCCGCTGTTGATCGCGATGCGCACCTGGAGCGTGGCGAGGCCGCGGCGCGCCCGCTCGGCGTTCCAGTGCTCCTGGGCGGCCAGGATCTTGAGCGCCGCGTGGACCGCGCGCAGCGCGTGATCCGCCTGCGGCACCGGCGCGCCGAAGAAGGCCATCACGCAGTCGCCGATGAACTTGTCGAGGGTGCCGCCCTCCTCGAAGATCGCCTCCACCGCGGGCGTGAAGAAGCCCTCCAGCATCTCCGCGACCTCGGCCGGCGCCAGCTTCTCGGACAGCGCCGTGAACCCGGCGAGGTCCGCGAACAACACGGTCGCGTTGGTCAGCTTCACGCGCCCGACCACGGTCTCGGCCGCGGCGGGATCGGAGGAGACGATCGACTCGAGCACCGACGGCGAGTGGTAGCGCTCGAGCCGGGCACGCACCTGGCGCTCGAGCTCCGCGATCTGCGCGTTGCGCAGCCGCTCGACCGCCACCGCTGCGAAGTTGGCGAGGGCGGTGAGCAGGTCGAGGTCCTGCTCGTTGAAGGTGCCGGCGTGGAAGGGAGTGTCCACCTGGAGCACGCCGATGATCTTCTCGCCCGACCACAGTGGGGCGCACATCGCGGCGCGGATCTGGTGGATGCGGATCGACTCGCCGCCGGCGAGACGCTGGTCCGACTGCGCGTCGTAGGTGAGCAGGGCGACGCGATCGCGCATGACCTGCTCGACCATCGTGCGCGACACCGGCACGTCGCCTTTCGGCCGGTACTCGATGCGGTCCTTGAAGCGCGCCAGCTCGCACACGGTGTCCGAGGACTTCTCGCCGCGCAACAGGATGAAGCCGCGGTCCACGGGCAACGCCTCGAAGGCGATCTCGAACACCCGCGCCAGAACCTCGTCCACCGACTCCGAGCGGATGAGCAGCCGCGCGAGCCGGGTCATGAAGCCGAAGATCTTGCTCGTGTAGGCCTCGTCGAGCGCGCGCCGCTTGTCGAGCCGGGCGGCGCCCGAGCTCTTCACGTCGAGCCCGTACTGCTCGGCGAAGTCGGCGAGCGAGCGCACGATGGTGGCGGTGCCCATGGGCGGGCCGGCGCCGGCCGGGGCCGGGGCCGTCAGGTGCTCGGTGCGTGCGGCGGGCGCGTCCGGGACCTCCTCGACGGTGAGCTCGAAGATGCCGACCTTGACCAGGTCGCCGGGTCGCACCAGCGCCTTGCGCACGGTCACCCGGTTGACCTGCACGCCGTTGGTGCTCTCGAGGTCGTGGATCGCCCAGCCGTCGGGGTCGAGGCGGAACGCGGCATGCCGGCGCGAGACCGAGAAATCGGGCAGCACGACGTCGTTCTCGACGCCGCGCCCGATCTTGACCTCGTCGCGGGAGAGCGTCCGGGATTCCTCCCGGCCCTGGTGCGACCAGCGGACGCGCAGCATGGCTCGGACCTCGCCCCGATCCTACACCGGCGCTCGCTCGCTCCCGGCGGCGCCGGAGCGCTCTGCTAGCATCCCGGCGCAATGCGCGAAGCGCCGCAGAATCCCCTCCACGACCGCTACGCGACCGCCGAGATGGCGGCGATCTTCTCGACCCGGCACCGCTACCAGACCTGGCGGCGGCTCTGGATCGTGCTCGCGGAGTGCCAGCGCGAGCTCGGCCTGCCGATCACCGCGGCGCAGCTGGCGGCGCTCGCCGAGGCCGCGCCCAGGCTCGACCTCGAGCGCGTCGCCGAGCTCGAGCGCCAGACCCGGCACGACGTGGTGGCTCACCTGCGCCACTTCGCCGAGCAGGCGGGAGAGGCGGGCGGCATCCTCCACCTCGGCGCCACCTCGGCCTACGTCACCGACAACACCGACCTGCTGCTCACCGCCGAGGCGCTCGACCTGCTGGCGGCGCGGCTGGCGGCCGTCCTGGGCGCGCTGGCCGACTTCGCCCGCTGCTTCCGGGCCCTGCCCTGCCTCGCCTACACCCACTTCCAGCCCGCCCAGCTGACCACGGTGGGCAAGCGCGCCTGCCTCTGGGCCCAGGACTTCGTGCTCGACCTCGAGGAGGTCCGCGCCCGCCGCCGCGCGCTCGTCGCGCGCGGGGTCAAGGGCACGACCGGCACCCAGGCGAGCTTCCTCACCCTCTTCGACGGCGACCACGCCAAGGTGCGCGAGCTCGACCGCCGGGTCGCCGCGCGCCTGGGCTTCGCGGGCTCGATCCCAGTCTCCGGCCAGACCTACCCGCGCAAGCTCGACAGCCAGGTCCTGGCCGCGCTGGCCGGCGTGGCGGAGAGCTGCCACAAGATGGGCACCGACCTGCGGCTCCTGCAGGGCGTGGGCGAGCTCGCCGAGCCGTTCGACGACGCCCAGGTGGGCTCCTCGGCGATGGCCTACAAGCGCAATCCGGTGCGCGCCGAGCGCATGTGCGGCCTCGCCCGCCGGGTGCTGACCGATGCCACCAACGGCCCGCTCAACGCCGCGACGCAGTGGCTGGAGCGCAGCCTCGACGACTCCGCCAACCGGCGCCTGGTCCTGCCCGACGCCTTCCTGGGCGCCGACGCCGCCCTGGCGCTGGCTGCCCACATCGCCGCCGGCCTCCGGGTCCACGAGCCGGCGGTCGCGGCGCGGGTCGCACGCGAGCTGCCTTTCATGGCGACGGAGACGCTGCTCATGCGCGCCGCGCTGCGCGGCGGCGATCGCCAGAGCCTGCACGAGACGATGCGGCGGCTCAGCTTCGAGGCGCAGGCCCAGGTCGCCGCCGGGGGCGAGAATCCGCTGCTTGATAAAATCGCGGCGGACCCGGACTTCCGACTGTCGGCCGAGGAAGTCCGCGCGTCGGTCGACCCGGTGGCGTTCACCGGACGGGCGGCGCGACAGGTGGACGAGTTCCTGGACGAAGTCGTTGCGCCGGCGCTCGCCGGGGCTGCGACCGTGGCCGCGGAGGCCCCTCGCGTCTGAGCCCTCCGCCGCCCACCACGACCATGCGGCGGACGCCCCCCAGCTCCTCCCTCGCTCTCGCGCTCCTGGCGGCGGTGATCACCGCCGGCTGCGCCACGACCCGCCCGCGCGCGGGGACGGTCATCGAGCGCGGCATCGCCTCCTGGTACGGTCCCGGCTTCCACGGCCGTGACACGGCCTCCGGCGAGCGCTACGACATGAAGGCGCTCACCGCCGCGCACCCGACCCTCCCGTTCGGCACCGTGGTCGAGGTCCGCAATGTCGCCAACGGCGCGACCGTGCGCGTGCGCATCAACGACCGGGGCCCGTTCAAGAAGAACCGCATCATCGACCTCTCGCAGTCGGCGGCGCGGGCGATCGGCATGCTCGGGCCCGGCACCGCGCTGGTCGAGCTCGTCGTGGTCGGCCAGGCGCCGGCCGCGCCCGCGACCTACGCGGTCCAGGTCGGAGCCTTCCAGGAGGTGGAGCGCGCCGAGGAGCTCGCCGCGAGCCTGTGCGCGAGCTACCCCGACGTGCGGGTCGCCTCCGACGAGGTCTGGCACCGGGTCCAGCTCGGCGCGTTCCCGAGCCGCGCGCGCGCCGAGGAGCTCGCCGAGGTGCTCGCCGCCCAGGGCCTGCGCGCGCTGGTCGTGATCCTGCCGCTGGGCGCCCTGCCCGCGCGCTGACGCCCGGGCCCGCCGTGCGCGCCGGCCCTCGGCCGGCCCGGTCCCTCCGCTAGCGGCGGCCGGCGACGGCGAGCGGCCGGTTGACGGCCGCGATTCGCTCGTCCCCGGCGAGCGCCGCGATCACCATGTTGGCGGTCTCGACCGCGATGCGCTCCTGCGCCTCGTCGGTCTGGGCGCCGATGTGCGGGGTGGCGACCACGCGCGGGTGGCGCGCCAGCTCCGGCCGGTTCGGGGGTTCCTGCTCGTAGACGTCGAGCGCGGCGCCAGCCAGGTGCCCGCTCTCGAGCGCCGCCAGCAGCGCGGTCTCGTCGACCACGCCGCCGCGACCGCAGTTGACCACCAGGGCGCCCTTCCGGAGTCGCGCGATGCGCTCGGCGCCCAGGATGCCGCGCGTTCCTGGGTTCAGCGGACAGTGGAAGCTCACCACGTCGGCGCGCTCGACCAGCTCGTCCACGGTCACCTTCTCGGCACCCAGCTGGCGCCCGCGGGCGGCGTCGATCGCGGGGTCGACGAAGATCACCTCCATCTCGAAGGCGCGCGCCCGCGCGCCCACCCGCTGGCCGATCTTGCCGAAGCCGACGAGGCCCAGGGTCTTGCCCTGGAGCTCGACTCCCTTGAAGGTCTTGCGGTCCCACTCGCCCCGCTTCATCGAGGCGTCGGCCGCCGGGATGTGCCGCGCCAGCGCCAGCAGCAGCGCGAACGTGTGCTCGACCGCGGACATCACGTTGGCGGTGGGCGCGTTGACGACGAGCACGCCGAGCTCGGTGGCCGCGGGCACGTCCACGTTGTCGACGCCGATGCCGGCGCGGCCGACGACCTTGAGCTTCGGGGCGGCGGCGAGCAGCTCGCGCGTGACCTTGGTGGCGCTGCGCACCACCAGGGCGTCGGCGTCCGCGATCAGCTCCTTGAGGCGCGGGCGGTCGGCGCTCTCCACGACGGTGACCTCGGCGCCGGCGGAACGAAGGATATCGATGCCGCTCTTCTCGAGCGGGTCGGCGATCAGGATGCGATGCACGTACGGACCTCCTCCTCCAGTGCGGCGAGGAGGGCCTCCAGATCGGAGTCGCGGACCTCGCCCATGTGACCGATGCGGAAAGTGGTCGGCTTCCACCTGCCGTACCCCCCCGCCACGACGAATCCCCGGCGCGACAGGCGCGCCACCAGCTCGGGCGCGGGCGTGCCGTCGGGGGCGCGCAGGCAGGCCACGGTGCGCGAGCGCGCTCCCGCGGCGACAGCGTATCGAAGTCCCATCTGCTCCGCACGCTCCGCGGTGCGGCGGGCCAGGCGCGCATGGCGGTCCCAGCGCGCCTCGATGCCCTCCTCGGCGACGCGCTCGAGCTGGCGCGCCAGCGCGAAGACGATCGGCATCGCCGGCGTGGTGATCGGTCCGCCCTCGCGCTGCTTGTCGCGATAGCGAAGGAGGTCGAGGTAGAAGCCCCGCCCGGGGACGCGCGCGGCGCGCTCCTCGGCGCGCTCCGAGAGCGCGGCGACCGCCAGGCCGGGTGGCGCGGCGATGCCCTTCTGCGTGCCCGCGAAGACGAAGTCCAGGCCCCAGGCGTCGGTCTCGATGCGGTCCCCGCCGAGCGAGGAGACCGCGTCGACGAGCAGGAGCGCGTCGCTCTCCGCGCGCACCACGCGCGCGATCTCCTCGAGCGGCGAGACGGCGCCGGTCGAGGTCTCGTTGTGGACCAGGGTGACCGCCTCGTAGCGCCGTCGCCGGAGCGCCGCGCCCACCAGCTCCGGATCGACCGGCTCGCCCCACGGGAACGAGAGCTCGTCGGAGGCGCGGCCGAGAGCGCGGCCGATCGCGAGCCAGCGCTCGGAGAAGGCGCCGTTGGTCAGGTGCAGTACGTCGCGCT
>Ga0113563_10000370_pt1 | contig 20943 bp, 14 predicted proteins | sample Mud3Dept3metaG_FD_80117 | JGI IMG/M metagenome (GOLD analysis project Ga0113563, IMG submission 80117) | Freshwater wetland microbial communities from Ohio, USA, analyzing the effect of biotic and abiotic controls - Mud 3 Core 4 Depth 3... | ecosystem: Environmental > Aquatic > Freshwater >... | reverse complement strand
GGAAATTTTCTGATGGTACCGTTGAGGACTTTATAATCAAGGAGCAGATCACCAATGATGTCAGAACTCTGATCGAGGAACTGCCTGATGATCAGAAACAGGTCATCCTCCTGAGACATTATGGTGGCCTCAGCTTTAAAGAAATAGCTGAACAAACCAATGTGAGTATCAATACCGCTCTCGGACGAATGAGATACGCACTTATAAACCTGCGCAAAATAATCAAGGAGAAGAATATTACTTTGACAGTAAATTAATTTTACGTTCTTTTAAGAATATTTGCTGCAGCGAATACTTTTTTCTGGCATTCAGCGTTATCATATCATGTTGAATGAGATTTTCATTTGCCTATGGTGAAAACTTCTACTTTCCTCTACATTTGTGACAATCTGGATGAAGAAAATGAAAAGGTAATTGATGTTGACGCATGCACCCGTAAAGAAGAAGATGAATATGAAGTAGTTTGGCAGTTTTTGGATGGTCTTCTGATGGAGCCAGATCAAAACCTGGTCAAAAAAGTTTTAAACCAGATTAGTCAGCGTTAAACATTCTTTAAACTGATCCATTTAAAGAGCTGTTTGAGTAAATATCAAACGGCTTTTTTATTGACCAAAAATTAAGTTGAATTCATGACATGCCATGATACCGGCTGTTTCAGTCCTGTAAATAAATGGACCAAGGCTGGCTTCGGAATATCCGTTTCGAACCGCTAATTCCACCTCCTGAACTGTGAAATCGCCTTCCGGTCCTATTAATATGATAGCTGGTGATGTATGCATCAAACCGGCCCCGATAAGAGGAAGATTCTCCACATTACAGTGGGTAATTATCTTAGATTTTGCATGAATATCTGAAAGAACATTCACAAATGTCTTAACCGAATTAAGCACAGGTAAATATGCGCGCTTTGATTGTTTCATAGCTGAAATAAGGATCCGTCGTGCCCTTTCGGCATGAACTGTTTCTCGTTCCGATCTTGCACAAATAATGGGTGTAATCTCATCAATTCCCATCTCGGTGGTTTTTTCCAGGAACCATTCAAATCTATCTGTATTTTTTGTCGGTGCTATTGCAATATGCAGATAATGAATACGTTGCCTGTATCCCGGAACACTTTCGACGATCTTTACTTTCGCTTTTCTTAAATCCGGATCAACCAGCAGAGCATGATACAAAGTGCCCCGGCCATCTACCAGGTATAAAGATTCATCCTTTTTCAACCTTAGTACACGGATGCAATGCTTTGATTCTTCTTCTGGCAAAATAACTTCCAATCCTGAAATTTCCGGGTAATAAAAAAAATTCATGACAGGTTTTAGAAATTCATCACACGCTTTTATATCTCAAGTCAGGTTCTTAGTCAATTATTCTATAATTTCAACACCTCCTTCAAGGAATCCCCTCAGGAACATATCTTTTTTCCTTCCCGTGGATACTATGAATATATAGGGTTCTTCATCACGTTTCGTTTTTAGTTGTCTTTGTTTTGTTTTTAATTCACCGACAGTCAGATTAAAGGCCGGATTTGATGAAAGAACATGCATGACACCGCGTGTATAGGCAAAATAATACCAGATATTCCTGTCGAGTTGCATGTATACATCAAACAAATCTCCGCTGCGACGTTTCGATAATTCCATATAACCATCCACCAATTTATAGATTTGATGATCGGTAATGCTACCTAAGCCTATTTTGCCGGTAGACCGGTAAGATCTGGTATCCTGGTTCCAGGTAAAATCAACATTTGTAAAAAATAATGTATGTATAAGTTCCTTTGGTATATTCTGATATTTACCATAGAGGCCAAGTTCAGCCTGAAGCATTTCATTCTGTCTCTGCCCGATAATGTCTGAAATCCTTTTGTTGTATTTTGGATCGGCAAGGTTGAATGCTTCAAGTCCCTGAAGGCTATCTATATCATGTACCATAATCTCAAATGCATCTTCAGACATTAAAAAATCCAAACTAATCGTAGCTCCGACAGAAGTCTTCTCAGCGAGAATTTCGTGCTCAACATCACCGTATGATGAAACACTCACCTGCCCCAGTCTGATCCCCAGATCAATGTCTCCTTCCCCATATTCGACACATGAATTTGCCGGTAGCCTGAGATAATTACCTGGTAATCTCTGATCTGCAAGCTTTTCCCTGCTGGCAATCCTGTATTCTTCAGTCTTCTTGTCATAATTTAAAAAACCATCAGCAGTAATTATTAATTTGTCACTTGGCAATTTCCTGGCTGTGAAAAATGCCGGATAAATATGTGAGGAATCACGGGTAATAAAAATCCCGGAGTATAAAGAATTCAAATTAATATCCAGCGGCTGGGCAGGAATGGGGATATATATATCAGCCGGATTTATTTCACTTTCAAATTTTATATAATTAAATTCTACCTGATCACAGGAATGAACCAGTTTTACACCTCCATTGAAAGTAAGAAATGGATTTTTTGCTATTAATTTTGCCTTCCCCTGAAAAATATAATAAGGACTTAAAGTGAAATTCTGGGTTTCGGGGATCATTCCATTTGCATAAGTATTTACTGAATCATCAACCTGAATGTCATCAAAAAAGATCGATTGTCTCTCACCTGTTTCATCAATATAATCATAATAACCAGTCCCTGAATATCTATATTTACCCTGAATATTTACAGCTGAATTGTACATTGTATGCAATTTCAATTGCCGGTTAACGAGAATAATTGCCTCCTCCAGTTTTTGTATATAACCATCAGGTTTTACAATTATTTCCCCATTTTTTGGGTAGATATATGCATCGGCAACTTTAATAAAGGTAACAGAAGATGCACGTATCGTATTCATTTTATAATCGTAAACAGCATTATTGGAAACGAAACTCAATGAATCCTGCTCAGAATCAATTGATATATACCTCGGGCCAATGAGTTCCTCTTCACCATCCAATGTCAGATAGGTCTTTGGAGTACCTTCACCACCTGACTTAACACCCATTTCAAGTTCAGTCTTATCCATATTCCATGCAAAAAGATCCAGTCGGCTGATATAATTATTTTCAGGAAATTCAACCAGTGTGAATTCTTCATTGGTCTGGAATAATCCCGACCGGCTTTCAAAATCAACATGGGCGTTGACATTGTCTGTGATCAGGGTAAAACCATCTGTGTTCAGCGACTTAAGTCTGAAATTTGCAGTATCGGAATTAAACGCATTCGATTGATATTTAAAGTTGTCTGATACGAGAAGGGAATTTGTCAGGTCCATTTTTCCGGATCCTTCAAGTCCTTTCGATGTAAGAATCAGATCACCATCCAGAAAGGTACTGTCATTAAGAATTGTAAAGGGCTCACTTCCTTTGTAAACAGCAAGCTGGTCCTGATAAGGATAAAACGTTATATTATTTTCTGTTGAATTGACCTGGGGATATTGAATTCCGGCGAGCTGTTGCTGGATTTCAAATTCTGACAGTACAGCAAACATTGAATCAGGATGAAACATTATACTTTCTGATCTCCCCCATGATGTCAGATATTCAAACTTACCGGTACCAATCAGGCCCTGATTGCTCATATTGATGTAGTCATAATATCGCCCTTTACCATTATAAAGATTAAGACCCGATGAATCTGTTTTATGCCTGAATCCAAGGGATTGGTCATCCTGTATCAAAAGAGTTTGTTCAATTTCAGGGAAAATATTTGCGGAGACAAAACGCCCATTAAGCTTTAATCCGGTTTTAGAGAAATTATCCAGGCTATCAAATGAGAACGGATATATCTCGAAATAAAAATCATCTTTCTTATATACACCACCCTGAATTGAATGATCATCATAGAATACAAAGGAGTTTTCCGTGCTGGTAAAGACCGGGTAATGAGGATAATCATTCCGGCCGGATTTATTATCTGGCTTATCGATCAACAATTCACCTGTCATATCCTCAATATTGCTTGATATATTCTGTAATGTTGCTCTCCCATATGCATCCAGAGCTTCTGATTTAATTTTAAGGCTCAAAGAATCAATATCCTGAAGATCCAACCTGAAGCTGTCGTAGTTAAAGTAGAATTGTTCACCATGAATATTAAACAATCCTGCATCTATAACTCCGTCAAACTGAAAACTGCGATTCCTCTTCAGGATAATTTTCGAATACCGGGGGAAAATGCCAACATTCTGTGCAGTACTTAACCTTATTGAAGTTATTCCGTTAATTGTTAGGTCATAGGTTGTGAGGTTCAGGCTTCCATTCTCAAGAGGTGCCTGAGTTTCTGATACCAGGTTAATGACGTCATAATCGATATAATCCACACTGGCATATACCCAGTCATATAATTTCTGACGGAGTGTTACAATGTCATCATCGATATCATAAATTATAAATCCCATATTGGAAAGGCGTTTCAGCATCTGCTGAACCTGGTTATGCTGTGTCCTGATAAATCTGGCAAAATCAATGCCTCTGAAAGAAATTGAAAATGCAATTTCTGAATACCGGCGAAGGAGTGCAAGGGGATTGGTTTCATCAATACCCTGAAGGCGAACATATGTCCGGGCATCAAATAAATTATCGGACTGAAAATTAGCCAGGCTCGAAGCAGCACCTTCCCTCCCTTTAAATAATATCTCATTAGCATCCAGATTCCAGCGCAACTGATCAAAATTCATTTCAACCTTATGATAATTATTATAAAACGGAGATTGCGATTCGAAGTCTTCGGTCCGGTTCAATGAAATAGTATTGTCTTTAGAAGTATAATTTATCCCAAGGAATGGATGATAAATAGAATCTTTCCCTATTGGAATGGTAACCTGAACTCCACTGCCTGTCAGTCGACCAGGCTGAAAAGCAAAATATTCTGAGCTGGCGGCCATTTTAAGGGAATCCCCTTTGAAAAACTGCAGCCTGGCTTTCTGGAGTTTCGTTCCTGAACCTATTAGCTTGAAACCATTCATGCCAAGCCCTCCCTGGAAGTTCACATTTTTATAAATATTATTGATCTTATAGTTTACCTGATAGGATTCAAATCTTGGATAATTGGCTTTTTCGGGAGATGCAATGGGTTCAACTTTATCTTCGAAACCGCCCAGCATACTGAAAGTGAAATATACCTTATTGTAAAAAGTCACTGAATCGGCAGTATAATTCGACAACCTCATATTGATAAAATAATTACCCAATTCGCAATACACTTCGTTGCTGTTATAACCTGACCTTTCCCATGTGACCCTGCCTCTTTTTCCTTTCCAGATCTGGGAAAATGGTGCATAAATCCCCTCTGTACCAAATATTTGTATGCTATCACGAACGGCAATACAGGTAAGGGTTACAGGTTTAAAAACAACTCTTACTGAATCATCAAACTCAAAATAGAAGGAAGGTTGCGAAGCTTTCCACTGGGTCCCGGCTGACTGAAAAATAATGTTATGACGTAAAAGATTATTGGTAGAATTCAGATAAGTTTCAATATCTGTTACCTGTCTGCTCCTGGAATCTGTAAGATATCTGAGCCCTTCCCTCCACGCCCTGTAACTTTCGTCATCCTGTCCACCCTGTAAAAAAGCTTCCATATTCAGAATAAATAACATAAAATGAGGTTTCGGACGGGCATTTTTTCTCAATAATTTATTTGAAAGTGTAATAATATCACCTTTAATTTCCTGCGATATCATACCACTATCCCATGCAGCTGTCAGATTCTCCATTATTAACTTTTCATTTTCTGACAAAACAGATCCCATAAAAGTTCTCAATTCACCGGTATACAATTCCGGTTCGTTTGAAAAGTTTGATAAGACCTGGGAGGATACATATTGCAGTGAAAATAACAAAATGATAATCAGTAAGATATCTTTTTTCATAAAGGGTGAATTAGCAAAAAAACCAGACTTAATATCATCTTATTTATTAAGGATCAGAATGATTGTATAATTGCCATGAAATCACCTGCCTGAAGAGATGCACCTCCTATCAGTCCCCCATCCACATCCGGATTATCAAACAACTCTTTGGCATTAGAGGGTTTGCAACTGCCGCCATACAATATAGTTGTATCCTCTGCTAATGACTCATTGAATTTCTTAGCGATTAATTCCCTGATAAATTTATGCATTTCCTGGGCCTGTTGAGGAGTTGCGTTTACCCCCGTACCAATAGCCCAAACAGGCTCATATGCAATGACAATCTTCCTGAATTGTCTTTCATCAAATTTAAAAATAGTCTCATCCAGTTGATCCTTAACCGTACTGAAATATTTACCTGCTTCTCTTTCAGATAATTGTTCCCCACAGCAAAAAATTGGAATAAGTTCCTGATCGATTGCCAGCTTTGTCTTTTTAAATAAAGTATCATTATCCTCTTTAAAATAACTTCGTCTCTCAGAATGTCCGATGATTACATATTGAGCACCTGTTGATTTTATCATTTCAACTGACACTTCTCCAGTAAAGGCCCCCCTGGATTCAGAGGCACAGTTCTGCGCAGCCAGATACACATTTGTAAGTAATTTCCTTATTTCAGCAAGATGAATAAATGGAGGTGCAACCACGACAGTTACATCTGAAGGATTATTTTCGACAAGGCTATTAACTTGTCTTGCAAGTTCAATCCCCTCTGAAAGTGTAGTATTCATTTTCCAGTTACCGGCAACGATTTTTTTTCTCATAATATTTAGTTTGTATTTTAAGATGGTTTATATAAAATAGGAATTTCACTTTCTGAAAACGTCTTTAGGCCCGGTCAATCGAATAACTGACGCCATCAACAACACCAATGCTGCCAGAAAAAGTATTACCAGTTTTTCTTCATTTCTCCCGGACTGGTCCAGAGAATAGGCCAGGTAATTACCACCGGCATTCAAAAGATCCGGATAATCCCTGTAAGGCCACTTTCCCAGTATCGTTCCTTCTTTAAGCAGAACAAGACCGGGATTTGACCTGATTATTGTTTTAAGTACGACTTCGTCTACAGTATAAAAATTAAAATTTAAATCCAGGTTATCCGAAATTTCCTCAATTTCATTCCTGGATGATGCCGTTAAACAATAGAACGAACAATTATTATTAAAACAAGAAACAGCAAGGTCATCGGCTGTTTTTAATCCTTCCTCAGCCGCCATTGAAAGGTTATACGATATAAGCAACATAACATAATTCGGATCGCTGAGGATGGTTTCTGTAAGATCATTTCCGCTTTCATCCGAAATTATCAGGTCATGAATGGGCGGTTCATATCCTTTTTTCACGAGGATATGTTTACTATCGACAAATTTCCAGGTGGAATCCTGCCAGGGGAAATTATCTTCATTAAACTCCCTGACCTGTCCATCTTTCTCATAATAAAGGTAAGTCTCATACTCATCGGTCTGTGCACCCTCAGGAATGACCATTTTATCAGGAATATGGGTTCCGATGCTGTAGGGTCGGAAATCGAGAAGGGGAAGATGACGCAGGGCGCGTACCTGAAATGTGACAATCAGCAATCCGAAAACCGCCAGATAGATCCATTCTGTTATATCGGGATGTAAGGCTACGATCCTTTTCCTGAAAATAAAAATCAAAATTACAAAAGGAAGTAGTATGATATTTTTTATAAATGTCTGCCAGTTGGTCATAATGATAGCATCTCCAAAACAACCGCAATCTGAAACGGGATTTGTCAGAGCAAGAATAAATGTTAAAACTGTAAAAAAGGACATAAATATGAGCAGCGCCCAGGATCCGATTCTATACCTGTATCCCAGCAGCATTGAGATGCCTATCAGGAACTCTATCGTTGAAAGTATAATTGCCAGTGTTAATGCGACAGGTTCAAGAAACTGGATGTGAAAAGCAATGAAATAATCTGTGAATTTATAAGTAGAACCGAGCGGATCGACCGCTTTAACGAAACCTGAAAATATGAAAACGGCTCCTGTTATTATTCTACAGATACTTATCAAAACTTTCATGGTGTAAAAAATGTTTTAGTAATAACGATGTCAGAAAGTCTTATTTTTTAAATATCCAGTTTTACAATTAATTTTTCAAAAATATGTTCCGGAGAAAGAATGCCGTTCTGCCTGTTGCTGCAGTCAATCCGGTAAAAATGTGGATCCTGCCTGGCAATATTAAGATATACTTTCCTGACTTCTCTTTGAAATTCAAGATCCTGTTCATGAATATCTGTCTGGCCGTTGAGATACCTGCGATCTTTTCCTTTTCGATGAACGGAAAGCTTTTTAATTGTGAAATCAAATGGAACATCAAGGAAAAACTGTACATCCGGTTTTGGAATCCTGTAATAGTCATATTCCAATTTTAATATCCAATTTTTCAGGGTAGTTCTCTTTTTCTGATTATGAATTTTCGCACATTGAAAAGCAATATTTGAACTTACATACCTGTCTGCGATGACATAATATCCTGCTTTGAGCCATTTGGATATTTGCTCTTTTGAATCATTTCTGTCACCTGCATATAACATAGCAACCAGGTATGGATTCACATTATCTAATTCACCGAAATCACCTCTCAGGAACATAGATATCAATTCGCCGAAAAATGGTGATTCTGTTCTTGGAAAATGCAGATACCTGTAAGATATTTTCCTGTTGTCCAGATATTTGAGTAATAACTTTATCTGGGTGGATTTCCCTGATCCGTCAAGTCCTTCAATTACAACAAATTTCATCTAAAGGTATTTTATTACTTTTGGATAGAATTATCTTTTTTTAAATGTTTTTTAAAGATACATTTTTTTCAAAAAACCGAAGTTTGAATTGCAGAGGTAAACTATTGGATTTATCTGTCCCTAAAGTCATGGGCATCCTCAATGTGACTCCTGATTCATTTTATGATGGTGGGAAATACAATGATCCGGATAAAATACTGGATAAGATTCGCACTATGATTGATGAAGGAGCAGATATTATTGATGTGGGAGGTATGTCTACCCGCCCGGGATCTGAACCTGTTTCTGAAAAAGAAGAAATCAGAAGGATTACTCAGGCCATACTGATCATACATGAACATTTCCCTGGTACAATAATTTCAGTGGATACTTACAGGGCGAATGTAGCACGGATTGCTGTAAAGGAATTATCAGTTGATATAATAAACGATATCTCAGGCGGAGAAATGGATAAGGGGATGTTTGATACTGTTGCAGAACTGATGGTTCCTTACATTTTCATGCATATGGTTGGTACACCCCGGACAATGCAGAATCATATCAACTATGAAGATATGATCAGTGAAATTCTGGATTATTTTGCTGAAAAAGCAGGCCGGTTGAGATCAGTTGGGATAAATGATATTGTGATTGATCCCGGATTCGGATTCTCTAAATCCCTGGAACAAAATTTTCACCTGCTGGATCATCTTAATGTTTTCCAGTCTTTAGAATTGCCAGTAATGGTGGGCATTTCAAGAAAATCAATGATTTATAGGACTCTTGGGACTGAACCATCAGACAGCCTGAATGGAACAACGGTACTGAACACGGTAGCACTTTTAAAAGGGGCTAACATACTGAGAGTTCATGATGTCAAAGAAGCTGTTCAAACGGTTACCCTGGTTAAAAAGCTTCAGAGAACAGAGAATCTGTAAATTTCACTTTGATTTTACTAATTTTGCATTATGACTGATCTTTTTATAAAAATCCGAATTCTTGATGTAATTGATATACTTCTTGTGGCATACCTGATGTTCCAGGTATACCTCCTGATACGGGGGACATCTGCCATGACGATTTTTATCGGAATTCTTTTGGTATACCTGTTATGGATTATTGTAAGAGTATTAAATATGCAATTACTGGGAACAATTCTTGGCCAGGTGATCGGTGTCGGTGTAATTGCACTGATTGTTGTTTTTCAGCAGGAGATCAGAAGATTCCTGATTTTCATTGGGAATCGTTATATGAATCGTAATCGCCTGACTTTTGAAAAAGTATTCCCGGTTGTTTTTGGAGGCCATCCCAACGTTAAAATAAAATCCATTATAAAGGCCTGCATGAATATGGCTAAATCCAAAACGGGAGCTCTTATTGTTGTGGGCAGAAAATCTGATTTATCTGTATTTGCAGAAACCGGTGACATATTGGATGCAAACACTTCGAGCCGGCTCCTTGAAAGTATATTTAATAAAAACAGTCCTTTACATGACGGAGCTGTAATTATTATTAATGACAGGATCGCAGCTGCAAGGTGTGTTTTGCCAGTCTCAGAAAATCTGAATCTTCCAGCCAGCTTTGGTCTTCGTCATAAAGCCGGACTTGGAATGTCGGAACACACAGACTCAATCATAATTATTGTATCTGAACAGACGGGATTTATAAGCATGGCGGAACACGGAAATATTTACTCCAATATTGATTTAAAGGAACTTACAAAAAAACTGGAAAGGGAATACTCATAGTAAAAATGAATGTTTTGATACTGCAGAAAATTTAATAAAGAATCCTGTTCAAAATCGGAGCCAGAAGATAATATCAGAGTTAAAAATTCAAATTACTGGCCCGGCAGCAATGAGTTTTTTTGTTTCCTCCGAATCGGCAAAATTCTCAAAATTTTTAATGAACCTGGATGCAAGTAATTTTGCAGCTTCGTCCCACTCTTCTGGATTTTTCCAGATATTTCGGGGATTGAGAATATGATTGTCGATCCCGGGAACACTTTTAGGAATCTTCAGGTTAAAGATTGGCAATAATTCATACTCAATTCCATCAAGATCTCCATTGAGTATTGCATCAATAATTTTCCTGGTATCAGGCAAATTAATCCTGTACCCACCTTTGCCATAAGCACCCCCCACCCATCCTGTATTCACCAGCCATGCTTTCGTATGATGCTGGTCCATCTTTTTTGTAAGTTCATTTGCATAAATTATGGGATCAAGCAGAAGAAAGGCGGCTCCAAAACAGGCAGAAAATGATGGAAGAGGTTCGCATATACCTCTTTCAGTACCAGCCACCTTGGCTGTATAGCCACTTATGAAATGATACTTCGTCTGATCTGAAGTAAGCTTTGCAACTGGAGGCAATACACCAAAAGCATCCGCGGTAAGAAAAATTACATTCTTTGCGTGTCCGCTTCTGGATACAGGTTTAACAATATTATCAATGTGATAAATTGGATAGGATACTCTTGTATTTTCAGTTTTAGAACCATCTGAATAATCAATTTTCCCGGTTACGGGATCGTATACAACATTCTCAAGTAAGGCATCTCTGCGGATGGCTTTGTAAATATCCGGTTCTTTCTTTGGGTCAAGATTTATACATTTCGCATAACATCCGGCTTCAAAATTGAATATCCCGTCGTCATCCCAACCATGTTCATCATCTCCAACAAGAGCCCTGTTTGGATCGGCAGAAAGAGTTGTCTTTCCTGTACCAGATAATCCAAAGAAGATGGCAGTTTCACCGTCCTTTCCAACATTCGCTGAACAATGCATGGAAGCAATCCCTTTCAAAGGCAGGTAATAATTCATGATCGAGAATATTCCTTTTTTCATTTCTCCTCCATACCATGTTCCACCAATACAGGCCATTCTTTCTTTCAGGTTAAAAACCACAAAAACCTCGCTATTCAAGCCATGGTCTCTCCATTCCGGATCATTCACTTTTGCTGCATTCAGAACTACGAAATCAGGTTTAAAACTTTTCAGTTCCTCATCTGTCGGGCGGATGAACATATTTTTAATAAAATGAGCCTGCCATGCCACCTCAGTTATAAACCTTATATTGATCCTGCTGTTTTCATTTGCACCAGCATATCCATCCTGCACATATACTTTTTTCCCGGAAAGTTGCCTGGCTGACAGAGCTTTTAAACGATTCCAGACTTCCACAGAAATGGGTTTGTTATCAGATGCTTTCCTCCTATCGTTTTTCCACCATACATATTTTTCAGATGTCTCTTCTTTAACAATATATTTATCTTTTGGTGAACGTCCTGTAAAGATACCTGTATCGACTGCTATCGCACCCGATTCTGTTACAAATCCCCTTTCATATCCCTGCAGGTCCGGATTCGTTTCGTGTCTGAATAATTCATCGAAAGAAAGGTTATAATAAACCTCTCTGACATCAATTATTCCATACTTTTCAAGATCTGCCCTTATTTTTGATTCGTCCATTTCGTGATTATAAAAAGTATTTAAAGGAGCAAAATGATATTCTTGCTCCTTTTTAACCTGGATTGTAGGGGAACTTTTTTTACTTTCTCAGACTGTTTTATTTTTTCTGCCTGCTTTTACTTGCTTTCTTTAATAGCTGCCTGGGCTGCGGCCAGTCTGGCAATAGGAACGCGGTAAGGAGAACAACTTACATAATCCATACCAACTCTGTGACAAAATTCGACTGAAGATGGTTCTCCGCCATGTTCGCCACAGATGCCTACTTTCAGTTTTGGTCTCACGGATCTTCCTCTTTTTGTACCCATTTCCACAAGCTGTCCGACGCCTTCCTGGTCAAGTATCTGGAATGGATCATGTTTAAGGATTCCCTTATCTATATAAACAGGAAGGAATTTACCGGAATCATCTCTTGAATAACCAAAGGTCATCTGCGTAAGGTCATTGGTACCAAATGAAAAGAATTCTGCCTTTTCGGCAATTTTATCGGCTGTTAAAGCTGCCCTGGGGACTTCAATCATAGTACCCACAAGATAATCAATCCTGTCTTTTCTTTCCTCAAAAACCTTTTCAGCCGTTTGCCTGATAATTTCTTCCTGCAGCTGATATTCTTTAAGTGTACCGGTAAGAGGTATCATAATCTCAGGAATTGCTCTAATGCCTTTCTTTTTCAGGTTCATGGCTGCCTCAATAATAGCCCTGGCCTGGGTTTCGGATATTTCAGGATATGTATTACCCAGCCGGCATCCACGATGACCGAGCATTGGATTGAATTCATGAAGGTCATCCACTTTCCTTTTAATCTGTTCTTTGGTAATACCCATTTCCTTAGCCATTTCCTGTTGATTTTCATCTTCATGCGGAACAAACTCATGTAAAGGTGGATCAAGCAATCGGACTGTAACCGGCAGATCATGCATAGCTTCAAATATTCCCTCAAAGTCCGCTCTCTGTATGGGTAATAATTTCTTCAGTGCTTTCCTTCTACCTGGTTCATCTTCAGCCAGTATCATCTCTCTCATGGCTTTAATACGGTCACCTTCAAAGAACATATGCTCTGTGCGGCAGAGTCCTATTCCTTTTGCCCCGAAACCTCTGGCGACATGCGCATCTTTTGGAGTATCTGCATTCGTTCTCACATACATGCGGGTATGTTTATCAGCCAGTTCCATAAGTTTCCCAAAATCTCCGCTGAGATCAGGATCAACTGTTGCAATCCGATCCAGGTATACCTCGCCTGTTGACCCGTTAAGGGAAATCCAGTCACCCTCTTTGAGTGTTCTGCCATCCACATCCATTGTTTTTTTCTTATAATCAATTCTGATCGAACCGGCACCGGACACACAACATTTTCCCATTCCGCGTGCCACCACTGCAGCATGTGATGTCATACCTCCACGGGCGGTTAAAATCCCCTGAGCTACATTCATTCCTCTGAGGTCTTCAGGTGAAGTTTCTATTCTGACAAGGATAACTTTATTGCCTTTCTGCGCCCACTCTTCTGCTTCATCTGCAAAAAACACAATCTGTCCGGTAGCAGCACCTGGAGATGCTGGCAAACCTTTTGCCAGGACCTTCGCTTTTTTGATCGCACTTTTATCGAATACCGGATGCAATAATTCATCCAGCTTATTGGGTTCATTACGAAGGAGCGCTGTTTTTTCATCGATTTTACCTTCCTGCAGCAAATCCATGGAAATTTTCACCATCGCAGCTCCGGTTCTTTTACCATTACGTGTCTGGAGAAGCCATAACTTCCCTTCCTGCATAGTAAATTCAAGATCCTGCATATCTTTGTAATGATCTTCCAGTTTCTGCTGTATTTCATTAAGTTCCTTATAGATTAAAGGCATACTTTCTTCCAGGCTGGGATATTTTGTTTTACGTTCTTCTTCTTTAACATTTGCGAGAATGGCCCATCTTTTAGAACCTTCTTTGGTAATTTGCTGAGGTGTACGAATACCTGCAACCACATCCTCTCCCTGGGCGTTGATGAGGTACTCACCATTAAAAATATCTTCCCCGGTACCTGCATCTCTGGTAAAGGCAACACCCGTTCCTGAAGTGTTACCCATATTTCCGAATACCATAGCCTGGACATTTACAGCAGTCCCCCACTCTTCAGGGATGTTATTTAATTTCCTGTAAAACTTTGCACGATCATTATTCCAGCTATCAAATACAGCTATAATAGCACCCCAGAGCTGATCCCATGGATCGGTAGGAAAATCTTTCCCTGTTTTACTTTTTACCGCTTTCTTGAAACGAGTAACAAGCTCTTTCAGGTCATCTACATCAAGGTCGGTATCGTTTACAACTTTCTTTTCTTCCTTTATATGATCTATAATTTCTTCAAAAGGATCGATATCTTCTTTTGAAGCTGGTTTTAAACCCATCACAACATCGCCGTACATCTGAACGAAACGACGGTAGGAATCCCATACAAAACGTTCATTACCTGTCTTCCGTACCAGGCCCTTTACAACTTCCTCATTCAATCCCAGATTAAGAATTGTATCCATCATTCCGGGCATGGAGGCACGTGCACCGGATCTTACAGAGACAAGGCAGGGATTGGCGGCATCACCAAACTTTGAACCCATTATTTTTTCAATATTGGCGATTCCATCTTCTACCTCAGATGTTATCAGTTTAATAACCTTATCTACACCTAATTGGTTATATTCTGTGCAGACTTCTGTTGTAATTGTAAAACCGGGAGGTACCGGAACTCCAATGCGATTCATTTCAGCCAGGTTGGCACCCTTGCCACCAAGGAGATTTTTCATATCTGCCTTACCCTCGGCAGTCTTATTCCCAAATTTGTAAACTCTTTTTGTTTCAGCCATTTCAGTAAGATTTATTAATTGCTATTTATAATTTTTTTTGAATCCACAAATGTATTTAAAAAAATTTAAATTGATCCTTAATTATGACCGTGGATGGAAACGGATGATTGCATCCCTGAGATATTGCCTGTCGAGATGCGTATATATTTCTGTCGTAAGTATGGACTCATGTCCCAGCATCTCCTGTACAGCCCTGAGATCAGCTCCTCCATCAATCAGGTGTGTGGCAAATGAATGGCGGAAAGTGTGGGGACTTATATTTTTTTTAATCCCCGATTTTTTCACAAGTTCCCTGATGATGGTAAAAACCATCACACGTGTCAGTTTGTGGCCCCTCCTGTTCAGAAAAAGAATGTCTTCACTTTCTTTTGAAATCACCGGTAATTTATTTCTGTCCATTAGATATAATTCAATCTCATGAACAGCCTTTGATCCGACAGGAACAAGTCTTTCTTTATTACCTTTTCCGATAACCCTTACAAAACCCTGATCGAAAAATACATTGGATAATTTCAACCCAATCAATTCTGAAACCCTCAAACCACAACTATACAGGACCTCTATCATTGTTTTATTTCTTTGTCCTTCGGGTTTACTCAGGTCAATAAGGCCAATCAATAAATCAATTTCCTCAACGCTGAGAACTTCAGGTAATTTCCTGCCAATTTTAGGAGTTTCAAGTAATGTGGTCGGATCAGTCTCAATTATATCCTCCATAAGGAGATACTTATAGAAAGCCTTAATTCCTGAAATGATCCGTGCCTGTGAACGGGCACTTAAACCTAATTCGTTGATCCACTTGATAAATTCTTTCAAATGGGTCAATGTCACGGCGTCAACAGTCAAATCATAATTTTTAATTCCCAGGAATGAAATAAGTTTGGATACATCATCGATATATGCTTCTATTGAATTAGCAGATAATGATTTTTCCAGTTTTAAAAAAGCCCTGAAATCCGAAATATGATATTGCCAGTCCATCAAACAGTTATTCTTTAATTAATCCTTTTTCCTGATTCCGGTGATGGATTAATGATAAAAGGTAAAACATTTTAATTTCGGCCATCCCTGGTTCAAGATACTGGAGGTAGGTTGACATTATTAAGAAAACAAAGAAACTAAAAATATTGTAATTTTGCATATTCAATCAGGGTTAAGGATGAGATTATGACGGGCAAATTAATTATAGCGGTTTGGATAATATTATATTCATGGTTACATCCTGTTCATGTTTCACTTCTCAATATAGATTTGGATCCGAAAACCGGTAAAATTGATATCGCTTTCAAGATTTATACAGATGATTTCGAGCAAATCATTCTCAACAAATATGATGTCGATCTGGATATAACCGATAAAGTTGATCCGGGAGATAAAATAGATGCCATTCACAGATATATTGATGAATCATTTGAATTAAGTATAAATGGCACAAAAATTGACGACTGGGAGTATATCGGCAACCAGATTAACGAAGAAGCAATCTGGTTGTATTATTCATATTTGTGGCCAAAAGAAATAGAGAAGATCTCAGTAATCAATGGGATTATGATGGACTTCTATGAGGATCAAACCAACCTGGTTATTGTTAACTGGTCTGATGAACAAAATGGTTACCGTCTCAACAATAAAAACCGGGAAATTTCATTTATACTAGAGTAATCTTATGAAAAGACTTTTCACATCGGTTGGATTAATTTTAATATTATTTCCGGTTATGGCGACACATAACCGGGCCGGTGAGATTACTTTAACACAGGTAAGCGATTATACTTATGAAATTGTTATTGCTACCTTTACATACACTTTATCTGCTGCCGATCGCAGTGAGCTTGAGGTCCAGTGGGGTGACAATACTACTTCCATAGCACCAAGGTTTTATAAAGTTACATTACCTAACTTTTATTACCATAATAAATATAAGGCTTTACATACTTTTCCCGGACCCGGAACATATACTATTGTAGTTCAGGACCCTAACAGAAATTATGGTGTACTGAATATCCCGAATTCAGTAAACGTAATCTTTTCAATTAAAACCACAATTTCAATCAATCCTTCTATCGGTTCAAACAGTACTCCTGTCCTTCTGAATCCTCCAATAGACAGAGCTGCCCTGGGTCATATTTTTATTCATAATCCTGCTGCCTATGATCCTGATGGTGACAGTTTATCTTATGAATTAACAACGTGCACCGGGGAAGGCGGACAACCCATCGCAGATTATGTATTTCCAAGAGCCAGTACTTCACTATTCATCGATAGTATCAGCGGTGACCTTACATGGGATACTCCGGTAGATACTGGTATTTATAATATTGCAATCAAAATCGTTGAATGGAGGAAAGGAGTCAGAATTGGTTATATCAATCGTGATATGCAGATCCAGGTTTATAAAACCAGTAACAATCCTCCGGAAAACATGCCCTTACGGGATTTTTGCGTAGAAGCAGGTTCTTTAATCGAATATGATATTATCAGCCTGGACAAGGATAGTGATCAGATTAACCAGACTGCAACCGGAGGACCCTTCGAACAGGTTATTTCTCCTGCAACTTTTGAAAAATTAACCAGCGGACGAGGATATTCGGTATCAAGATTTTCGTGGAACACAGTTTGCGACCATGTCACATATTATCCTTATTCTGTTATTATCAAGGCTGAGGATAAAAATCCCGAATTAAGTCTTGTCGATATTGATAATTTCTTTATCAAGGTGATCGGACCTGCACCAAAGTTACTTCAGGCAAAACCCACCAGTAATTCTGTGAGACTGAACTGGCAGACATGTAATTGCCAGAATGTTTCCGGATATGAAATTTACAGGAAGGAAGGGCAATCTGATTATATCATTGATTCTTGCGTAACAGGTCTTCCTGCATCTACAGGATTTATTAAGGTTGGAGAAACCAACGATAGAAATGATACAATTTATACAGATAATAATAATGAGACCGGCCTGATTCAGGGTATTCAATATTGTTATAGAGTGGTAGCTATCTATGATGGTACAACCCCCGGCTATCCTTCTGAAGAAGTATGCGCTGTCCTTATTCCCGGGACACCTGCAATGATTAATGTAAGCGTTACTTCTGTCGCCCAGGATGGTTCCATTTTTCTTGCCTGGGCAAAGCCTTCCGGTCTTGATACTATTGGTGCAACCGGTCCATATGAATACATTCTTTACAGATATACTGATGAATGGGGGACAGATTTAGATGGCCAGTTCTCATTTAAAACAAGTGACCTGAATGATACAACTTTCATTGATTCCCCGTTAAACACCCTGGTATTCCCATATTCATATAAACTTGAGTTATATAATGATGATCCCCCGGATAACCGATTCCTGATAGGTAAACAGGAGGTCGTTTCATCCACTTACCTCGATATCAAACCGGCTGATAACTGCAATATCATTCATATTCGAAAAAATGTTCCATGGATCAATACCGATTATGTGATCTACGGTCAAAGACCAAATTCATCTGATTATGATTCAATTGGAATCACTTACAATGAAACATACACCGATTCAGGTTTGATTAATGGCAGGGAATACTGTTACCGGGTTAAAAGTAACGGATGGAGGCCCATTGCCGGGAAAATATATAATAGCATAAATCTTTCCCATATTGCCTGTGCAACTCCCATCGATACGACTCCCCCATGCCCTCCTGTGCTAATAGTTACTTCATTTTGTGACAGCCTGTACAATGAATTAAAATGGACTAATCCTAACCGGTATTGTGCAAATGATGTAATAAAATACAGGATATATTATTCCCCGAACCTTACAGATAATCCATACCTGATGGATAGCACTCTGTCTCCAGTCGATACATCATATCTTCATTATCCTCCTGAATCACTCGCAGGTTGTTACAGAGTTACAGCAGTTGACTCCTTTGAAAATGAAAGTGATTTTTCAGAACTTGTATGCGTGGATAATTGTATTGAATATCAGCTACCTAACGTATTCACACCCAATGGAGATGGGGATAATGATTTCTGGAAACCTACCCGTTATTCTTTTGTAGAAAAAGTTGATATGAAAGTATACAGCCGTTGGGGTATCCTCGTTTACCAGACTTCTGATCCGGATATTAACTGGGATGGCAAACAGATGAAATCTGATAATATAGTGTCGCCAGGTGTTTATTATTATATTGCCGATGTATATGAAAACAGACTCACTGGCCTGGAAATCAGGAACATCGTCGGATTTGTATACGTATTTACCGAACATGGAGCAAAAAATCCCTCTGTGGAATGATAATATGAGATATCATCTTACTATATTATTTCTGTCAATCATTTCATTTAGTCTGTTTTCACAGAATCAGGATTCTTATTTATCTGGCAGAGCGGAGATGAAAAAAGGCAATTATGCCGGTGCCATCACAATTTTTACATCAGGATTATCTGCAGATATAGCAAGTACAGATTTGCTTTTAAACCTTGGACAGTGTTATTATGAAGTTAAAGACTATACTTCAGCCATCCGTTATTTTATGATGGCAGATACAAAGAAGAAAAATACAGGCAGCTTCTGGTTGGCAAAGTCATATTCATTGGCAGGGAACTTTGATTCTGCAATGATTTATCTCAGTGCACATTTATTATCATCATATAAACTTCCTGAAAGTACCATCAAACTGGACCCGGCTTTCCGGGATTTTGAAAACACTAAACAATGGAAAGGTTTATGGAACAAGGAATGGTATGATGAATTCGAAAATCTGCTTTCTGAAATATCATACCTTACCCGTAAGCATGAATATATTGAAGCTCTCGGTCTGATTGATCAGAATATCACAAAATATACACAGAGGCATCAGATCCATGCGGCGCGCGGAAAAGTATTCCTGGACCTGAAAAATTTCAATTCTGCAGTCACAGCTTATTCACGTGCCATTGAAATCAACGGGACACAAACAGAATATTACATTGACAGAGCTCATGCATATTCAAATCTTCAAAAATATGACTTGGCCGTTAGTGATCTGATTAAAGCATTAAACCTGGAACCTGATAACTTTCCTCTGTATGTTGAAAAAAGCCGTCTGTATAATAACCTGTTAAAATATGATTTGGCCATTAATGATATATCCTATTATCTTTCTTTTTTCCCTGGGGATATGGATGCCATGTATTTATGCGGACAGATTTACTTTAATGAGGGTAGTTATCTGAAAGCTCTTGAATGGTACAATAAGTGTCTTTCGATAGACCAGTCAAAGTCTTATTTCTATAACGCAAGGGGATCTGCCTATTTAAAAACAAGTACCTATAAATATGCCATCCAGGATTTCGGAATGGCACTGGATCTTGATCCCAAAAATCCTGATGCATATTTCAATAAAGGACTGGCAAGATTTTATATAAATGATGCAAAGGGAGCTTGCTATGACTGGCAAAGAGCAGCCCGTCTGGGTTCAACGAAGGCAATAGAGATGTTAAATACCCATTGTCAAAGCCAGAAATAGATGATTATTTGTGAGATAGATGGAAAGTAAGAAGCTCAATAGTGAGATGGTCAGAAGACTCAGATCAGATAAACACAACCTGGTCATTCCTGTATTGAATCACCTGCGGAAGAGTATTCATGCATCACCTTATCTTCCTGAAGTGATCCATTTACTATATGAAACAAAAAACATTGAGATAAGGCGGGAGTTATCGCAATTTCTGAATGATTACAAAGATCCAGGTGGTATACCACATATCCTGGAAGCTTTGCAGGATGACCAATTTAAACCTGTCTGGAACATCATCATTTCTGCCTGCTGGCAATCCGGTCTGGATTACAGTAAAAATCTGGATATTTTTATTACAATCTTTCTTAAAGAAGATTACCTGACAGCACTCGAGGCTTTTTCAGTAGTTGAACAATCCATGCCCTATCTTGAAGAAAAAAAACTGGGACAATACCGCGAAACGCTTATAGCAGGTCTTAATAAAGTGGATTCTGATAAGGCTCCACTTGT
>Ga0113563_10000369_pt1 | contig 20951 bp, 15 predicted proteins | sample Mud3Dept3metaG_FD_80117 | JGI IMG/M metagenome (GOLD analysis project Ga0113563, IMG submission 80117) | Freshwater wetland microbial communities from Ohio, USA, analyzing the effect of biotic and abiotic controls - Mud 3 Core 4 Depth 3... | ecosystem: Environmental > Aquatic > Freshwater >... | reverse complement strand
GAGCGGTCCTCGGCGCGGCGGGTGGGGCGGAGGAGTCCTTCCTGGGCGACCGAGGCTACGAGCGTGCCGTCGCGGGCGAAGAGCGTGCCACGCGCGAAGCCGCGGGCGCCTGCCGCCGCGGGGCTGTCTTGCACGTAGAGCAGCCATGCGTCGACACGGAACACGCGATGGAACCAGATCGAGTGATCGATGCTCGCCACCATCAGCGGGCCCAGTCGCCCGTTGCGGCCGTGCGGGAGCACGGTGTTGTCGAGCAGCGTCAGGTCCGACATGTAGGCCAGCAGGCGCTGGTGCAGCGCAGGGTCGTCGTCGAGGGTGCGCGGCACGCGCATCCACACCAGGTTCTGGCCACTGCGCGGGCCGCCGCCGAAAAAAGTCGGCAGCTCGACGTGACGCACGTCGACGGGGCGCGGTTGCGTGACCCAGAGACGGTCCGCTTCGGGAATCCCCTCGAAGTGTCGCCGCACCAATTCTGCGCGCGTCGGCAGCGACTCCGGGTCGGGCGCGTCCGGCATCGGCATCTGATGTTCGTAGCCCCGTTCGTGCTGCTGGAACGACACCGACATGTTGAAGATCGCGCGACCCTTCTGGCGCGCGACGACATGCCGCGTGGTGAACGAGCGCCCGTCGCGGATGCGGTCGACGGTGAACACCACCGGCACCGTGGGATCGCCCGGGCGAAGGAAGTAGCCGTGCAGCGAATGGGCGAGCTGTCCTTCCACGGTGCGCGCCGCTGCGACGAGCGACTGCGCCGCCACCTGCCCGCCAAAGATGCGACGCGAACGGGCGGCTTCGTTGCGACCGCGGAAGATGTCGAGGTCGATGTCCTCGAGGTCGAGGAGATCGAGCAGATCGTCGATCGGATCGTCCATGCGCGGAGCTACTCCAGCGAGGTCATCCGGCCGTCGCGTACTTCCAGCAGGAAGGGGCGCTTGCGCGCGTCGCCGTCGGCGCCGATCGAGGTGACGCCGGATACGCCCGGATAGCGTTCCGTCGCGACCAGGCCGTTGCGCACGTCCGCTGGCGAATGGGCGCCCTGCAAGATCTGCAAACCGACCAGATTCGCGGCATCGAACCCCTGGGCCGCGAACGGCGTGGGCTCGACACCGTACGCGGCGCGGTAACGCGCGACGAAGTCCTGCACGAGCGGGGACGGATGGCTCGGATCGAAGCCCGAGCTGAAGAACGCGCCTTCCACGCGCGGACCGGCGATGCGCAACAGGTCGGGATGGTGCCAGCCACTCGGGCCGAGCAGCTTCACGCCGGTGACCTGGCTCGCCGCCAGTTGCAGCGCGATCGGCGCGACCTTGTCGTGCGCGTCGGGAATGAAGATCGCGTCGAAGTCGAGCAGCGGCGGGGGACCGCCCGGCGCGGTCGGCGCGGCGGGATCCTCCAGCGACTCGGTGGCGGTCGGCGCCGAGGCGGCCTGGGGACCGAGCAGCCGGCGGATCGGCGCCGCGAAGTTGGTGGCGGTCGGCTCGTAGCCCGACACGGAGACCACGCGCCCGCCACGCGCTTCGATCGCCTGCCAGAGCAGCGCCTCGAACTCGCGACCGTACTCGTCCTTTGGATAGAGAATCGCCACGCGCCCGAGCCCGAGCCCGAGCACGGCGTGATCGGCGAGGACCTCCGCTTCCATGCGGCGCGTGAGACCGAAACGCACCACCTCGGCGCGGTCGCGCGCAACCCCCTCGTGACGCGTCAGTGTCACCAGCGGCAGCCCGACTTCCTGCGCCGCCGCGCCCGCGGCTTCCACTTCTTCCCTGGTGAGCGGACCCACCACCGCGCTCACGTCGCCGCGCTGACCGAGTTCGCGCACGGCATTGGCGGCCTGCTCGGGACGCCCGCCGCTGTCGCGCACCAGCACGCGCAAGCCGGGCGCGTTCGGATCTCCGCCGAAGCTGCCAGCGGCGAGCAGCACGCCGCGCAACACGTCTTCCGCCACCTTGCCGAGCGGGCCGCTGAGCGGCACGACGACACCGACACTGCCGCTCACGCTTGCTGCCGGATTCGCGTTCTGCGCCCCCTCGACCTGCGAGAGCGGCGGCGGCGGCGGCGACGAACGGTCCACCGGCCCGCCGCGCCCCGACTGCAGCAGCGATTGCAAGCGCACCAGTTGCTGCGCTTCGTCCGGTTGCAGCGGCAGACGCTCGGCCTCGGCGAGCGCGCGCGACGCGCCGGCCTTGTCGCCCGCGCGCAGCGACAGCTCGCCCGCGCGCAGCCACAACTCGGCCGCCGGAACGCGTCGGCCGAGGCGCTCCGCCGCGCGCACCAGTCCGTCGGCAGGCAGCCTCGCGACCAATGTGTCGATCTCGCGATCGACGCTGGCCACGTCGCTGTCGTCGCGCGCCGCGGTGCGCAGCCGTGCCAGCCACTCGAGTTGCGCCGCGGTGTCGCCACGGTCGCGGGCGAGGTCGGCGAGCAGCCGGTACGCATCGCGGCGCTCGTCGTCGCTCAGCAGCGAGGGCTGGATGCGCTGGGCGAGCTTCCACGCCGCCTCGCGCTCGCCGCGCGCCGTGAGGATCTCGGCGAGCTCGAGGCGCACCGCGTCCGCGCGGTCTTCCTTCGGATGCGCACGCAGCACGTCGCGCAGGCGCTTCTCCGCTTGCTCGGACTTCCCGGCCTTCACTTCGAGCCGCGCGAGCGGAACCACGGCGTCGTCGGCCAGCGTGCTGTCCGGGTGGCGCTCGAGGAACGACGCGAGACGCGCGCGACCCTGTGTGGCGTCGCGCCGCGCGGTGGCGATCGCGCCGTCGTACTCGCGGCGCTCGGCGTCGGTCGGCCCGAGCAGGCGCGGGCGCGGAAACGAGCTGCAGGCGATGAAGGACAGCGCGAGCGCGGACGCGACGGCGAGACGCTTCATGCAGCCGTCAACCGAGGAAGTCGCGCAGCTTGTCGAGGAAGCCCTTGGTCACCGGCGACACCTCCGTGCCACTCTCGCGCGCGAACAGTTCGAGCACTTCGCGCTGGCGCTCGGTGAGCTTGCTCGGCACCTCGACGAAGATCTGCACGATCTGGTCGCCGCGTGCGCGCGAGCCGAGCGAAGGCAAGCCCCTGCCGGGCAGGCGGAACGTCTTGCCGGACTGCGTGCCTTCGGGAATCCGCAGCACTTCCCTGCCTTCCAGTGTCGGCACCTCGATCTCGCTGCCGAGCGCGGCCTGCACGAACGGGACCGGCACCTGGCAATGGAGATCGCCCCCGTCGCGCTCGAAGAGCGGATGCGGCCGCACCGCGACGTCGACGTAGAGATCGCCCGGCGGGCCACCCTCGAGACCGGCCTCGCCTTCCCCCGCGAGCCGCAGTCGGGTGCCGTGTTCGACGCCGGGGGGAATCTTCACGTGCAGCGTCTGCTCGCCTTCGATGCGACCTGCGCCGCGACACGTGACGCAGCGCTCCTTCACCACCTCGCCCGCTCCGCCGCACGCGTCGCAGGGGCGGCTGATGCGAAAGAAACCCTGCTGGAACATCAGCTGCCCGGCGCCGCGGCAACGCGCACAAGGTTCCGGGCGCGTGCCCTCGCGCGCGCCCGAGCCGTTGCAGGTCTCGCACGGGCGCATCTTCGGGATCTGGATCGTCGTCTCCTTGACGTCCAGCAGTTCCTTGAGCTCGACCTCCAGCGTGTAGCGGAGATCCGCGCCGCGCCGACCGCGCCCGCGTCGCGCGCGCCCGCCGCCGCGCGTGCCGAACAGATCGCCGAACAGATCGTTCAGCACGTCGCCGAAGGCGCCCATGTCCGCGAAGTCGAAACCCGGCTGGCCCGCGCCCGCGCCGACGCCCTCGAACCCGAAGCGCTCGTAGGCGCGGCGCTTCTCGGGGTCCGACAACACCGCGTAGGCCTCCGAGGCCTCCTTGAACTTGTCCTCGGCGGCCGGATCGTCGGGATTGCGGTCGGGGTGGTACTTCAGCGCGAGCGCCCGATACGCCCTCTTGAGCGCCTCGGCATCCGCAGAGCGGTCGACGCCCAGCACCTCGTAGTAGTCGCGCTTCGCCACGGGCGGGGAAACTAGGCGGCGCGGGAAGAGAAGCAAGGCGGCGCCGGCCGCGAGCGGGTGCGAACGCGCGCGGACCTGGGGAACAATGCACCGGGATGCAAGACGGCACTGCGATGGAGAGCGCAGCGGGGCCGGCGCCGAGCGGGAAGCGGACGCTGCGAGGGACCCGCTTGCGGGTCGTCGCGGGATTCGCGGTTGCCGCGGCGGTCGCCGTCGCAGCGCTCGAACTCTGGTATCCGCTCCACCAGCGCTTCGTGCCCAAACAGTTCGGCGTCGTCGAGCCCGGGCGCATCTATCGCAGCGGACAGATCTCGCCCTCGATCATTCGCGAAACGCTCGCGCGCTACGACATCCGTACGGTGGTCTCGCTCCAGGACTACGACGCGAACGATGACAAGCACCGTGCCGAGCGCGAGGCGACCGATGCGCTCGGCATCCGGGAGCTGCACTTCCCCTTGCGCGGCGACGGCAGCGGTGAGCTTCGCAGCTACGCATCCGCCCTCGCCGAGATGGCGCGCGCCGATCGCGACGGCGCGGCGGTGCTCGTGCACTGCGCGGCGGGGACGGAGCGAACGGGCGCCGCCGTCGCCTTCTATCGGCTCCTCGTCCAGGGTCGGCCCGCTTCCGAGGTATACCAGGAACTGCGTCGCGGCGGTTGGGAGCCGGGCGACAACCCGCAGCTCCTCGTCTACATGAATGAGCACATGGACGAGCTGGCGCGGCAGCTCGCCGAAGCGGGCGTCATCGATCGGATTCCCGATCCGCTGCCGGTGATCGGCCCGTAGCAGGATCCTCTCGCCGCTCGCTACGACGTCCCGTCACTCCCGCCGAGCGTCGAGTACAGCGATTCGGTCATCTTGTACGAGAGCGCCGTGAGTTCGTCGACGGCCTCGGCGATTTCGCCGGCGTCTTCGCTGAGGAGTGCGGCCTTGGCGCGGGCGAGCGCGGCTTCGATGGCGCTGCGATCGTCACCGAGCACATGCTCGGCGTAGTCGGCGAGCGTGGACTCGGTGGAGTAGACCAGGCCGTCGCCGCGATTGCGGAGTTCGGCGAGTTCGCGGCGCTTGCGGTCGGCTTCCTTGTTCGAAGCGGCGTCGTCGCAGAGTTTGCGGATCACGTCTTCGGAGAGGCCGCTGCCGGCGGTGACGCGGATCTGCTGGGTCTTGCCGGTGCCGAGATCCTTGGCGGAGACGTTGACGACGCCGTCGCTGTCGATGTCGAAGGTGACTTCGATCTGCGGCACGCCGCGCGGCGCCGGCGGGATGCCGACGAGTTCGAAGCGGCCGAGCGTCTGGTTGTCGGCGGCCATCTCGCGCTCGCCCTGCAGCACGTGGACGCGCACGACGTTCTGGTTGTCCTCGGTGGTCGAGAAGACCTGGCCCTTGCGCGTCGGGATCGTGGTGTTGCGCTCGATCATCCGGGTGAAGACGCCGCCCTGCGTCTCGACGCCGAGCGAGAGCGGCGTCACGTCGAGCAGTAGCACGTCGGCGACTTCGCCCTTCAGCACGCCGCCCTGGATCGCAGCCCCCGCGGCGACCACCTCGTCTGGATTGACGCCTTTGTGCGGCGGCCTCCCAAAGATCTCCTGCACCTTCTCCTGCACGCGCGGCATGCGCGTCATGCCGCCCACCAGCACGACGTGGTCGATCTCGTCGCGCGAGAGGCCGGCGTCGCGCAACGCCTGCTCGCAGGGCTCGACGAGCCGCTCGATCAGGTCGGCGACGAGCGCTTCGAAGCGCTCGCGCGTGAAACTGACGTTCAGGTGCTTCGGACCTGCCGCGTCGGCGCCGATGAAGGGCAGGTTGATCTCGGTGGTGGGCGTCGACGACAGCTCGTGCTTGGCGCGTTCCGCCGCCTCCTTGAGCCGCTGCAGCGCCATCTTGTCGGCGCGCAGATCGATGCCGGTCTGCTCCTCGAAGAACTTGATCAGGAACTCGACGATGCGCTCGTCGAAATCCTCGCCGCCCAGGTAGGTGTCGCCGTTGGTGCTGCGCACCTCGAAGACGCCGTCGCCGAGTTCGAGGATCGACACGTCGAAGGTGCCGCCGCCGAGGTCGAAGACCGCGATGCGTTCGCTCTCGCCCTTGTCGAGTCCGTAGGCGAGCGCCGCCGCCGTCGGTTCGTTGATGATGCGCAGCACGTTGAGTCCGGCGATGCGGCCCGCTTCCTTGGTGGCCTGGCGCTGGGCATCGTTGAAGTACGCGGGCACCGTGATCACGGCGTCGGTCACGACTTCGCCGAGATAGTCCGCCGCGGTTTCGCGCATCTTGGCGAGCACCAGCGCCGAGATTTCCTGGGGCGGAGCGAGTTTGCCGCCGACGCGCACCCAGGCGTCGCCGTTCGGTGCCGCCTCGACGCCGAAGCTGGCAACCTTGCAGAAGCGCTCGACTTCGGACGATTCGAGCTTGCGTCCGATCAGGCGCTTCACGGCGAACACGGTGCGCTCGGGGTTGGTGACGGCCTGGCGCTTGGCGATCTGGCCGACCAGCTTCTCGCCGGTGTCGGTGAACGCCACCATCGAGGGCGTCGTCCGCGCGCCTTCGGCGTTCGCGATGATCTGGGGCGCGCCGCCCTCCATGAGTGCGACGCAGGAGTTGGTGGTCCCGAGGTCGATCCCGATGACCTTGCCCATTCAGCCGCCGCTCCCCGTTTCGCGAATCACCGCCGGGGCGCGATTGCTTCGGGCCCCGGACTCAGCCGGACTCGTCCGCCTTCTTCTCGGCATCCGCGGGCGGTTTCGAAACCACCACGCGCGCCGGTCGCAACAATCGTCCCCGCAACTGGTAACCGGGCTGGAATACCTGCACGACGGTATTGGCGGGGACCGTTCCGTCGGGCAACTGCGCCATCGCCTCGTGCAGCGCGGGGTCGAAGGGTTGGCCGTGGGCCTCGATGGGAACGACACCGTGACGCGCGAGCACGGCAACGATCTCGCGCAACACGAGTTCGACCCCTTCGAGGAGTCCTTCCTGGCCCCCCTCCCCACCCTGGCGGGCGTGGTCGATGGCGCGCTCGAGGTTATCGACCGAGGGCAGCAGCTCCTTGACGACATTCTGGTGTCCGAAGAGCAGCGCCTCTTCGCGTTCTCGCAGACTGCGCCGGCGCGCGTTCTCGAAGTCGGCGGCGAGCCGCAGATGGCGGTCCTTGAGCTCGGCAAGCTCGCGCTGTGCCTCTGCGAGCGCGGCTTCCAGCTCTTCCCGGGCGGCTCCGCCGACGCCCGCTTGGGGCGTGGCGCGCTCGGCGGCGCGCGCGTCATGCGACGCCTCTGCCTCGCGCATCGCTTCTTCGAGTTCAGTGCTCGGCCCGAGGTTGCCCTCGGAGGACTCCTCGGCCAAGCCTTCCCAGCCTTCGCTACCGGGATCCCTGCCTTCTTCGCTCACGGGAGGAGTCGCTCCGTCACCAGGGTTCCGAGATAACGAACCAACGCGACGACGCGCGGGTAGTCCATGCGCCGCGGTCCGATTACACCGAGTACGCCGAGTGGAGCGCCGTGCGAGCCATAGGGCGCCGCGACCAGCGCCAGCCGGCAGAATTCGGGCTCGTCGAGTTCCTCGCCGAACGCCACGCTCACACTCTCGGTCTCATGATCCAGAGGGCCAGGCGCTGCGCGCCCTGCGTGATGATCCAGAGGGCCAGGCGCTGCGCGCCCTGCGGTGATCATCTTGTGCAGGATGCGCAGCAGCGACTCCTTGGCCTCGATCGCGCCAAAGAGCTGCTTCACGCGAGAGGGATCCTGGAACTCGGGCTGGTCGAGCAGCGCGAGCCGCGTCGCGATCACGAGGTCGCCGGGCTCGCTCTCGTCCTGCGCTTCGAGCGCCCGCCAGCCGAGCCAGAGCGCGCGCTCGAGCACCGTGTGTGCCCGCGTGCGCAGCGCGCCGACCTCGCGCGCCAGCGCGTCGCGCACCTGCGCGAGCGTCTTGCCTGCGAGGTGTTCGTTCAGCGCGGCAGCGAGCCGGTCCAGCTCGGTCTGGTCGCCGCTCTCCTCGTCTTCGAGCACGCGCCGCAAGGCGGACCCCGTCTGGGAGACCAGCACCGCGAGCACGCGCGAAGTCGAGAGCCGCACCAGCGCGACGTGACGCAGCACGAGACCCGCTTCGCGCGGCGCGACGACGAAGCCGAGCTGTCGCGTGCGGTTCGAAAGCAGCATCGACGCATTCTGGATCACCGCGTCGGGGCCGAGCGCGCCGACGCTACCCGCGAGGTCGCGCCGCTCGTACTCGTCGAGATCGCGCGGGACCAGATGTTCGAGGAAGCAGCGCAACCCGCTGGCGGTCGGAACGCGGCCTGCCGAGGGATGCGGCTTCTCGACGAGCCCCAGCTCGGCGAGTTCAGCCATCGTGTTGCGGATCGAGGCGGCCGAGAGCGAGACGGGCAGGATGTGCGAGACGGACCGCGATCCAACGGGTGCGGCTTCGCCCACGTAGCTCGCGACGATTGCGCGCAGCACGAGGGTCTGGCGCTCGCTCAGCTCCGGAACCGTTTCGCCGGCCGTCGAACCGAACATCGAATACACGCAAGCCCCCGATCCTAGAAGGGAGTTAGCCGACGGGGCTGGGGGCTGCCAGTTGCGGCGCTCACACGAATCGCAGGAAGACGGAGTCGGAGAGAAGGAGGCCACGCGGCGTCAGGCGGAGACTGTCCGCTCGTGCGGAGTCCTCGACCAGCAGACCCGCCGCGACGAGTTCGTCGATGGCCGCGTTCCAATAGGCGCGCGGCGGTGCGCCGAACTCGGCGGCGAACGACGCCGCATCGAGGCCTGCCGCGGTGCGCAGCGCGAGGAATGCCGCTTCCCCGCGCGCAGTGCGCGCGTCGAGGCGCTCGGGAGGATCGAGTGCGCCCGGTTCGCCCGCGCCAATGCGGGCGAGCCAGAGATCGAGATCGCGCGCGTTGGCGCGCCGTGCGCCGAACGGCGCGCCCGCGCGCGGCGCTTCGTTCGACCACGCGCCCGGCCCGATGCCGAGCACCGGGCGTCGCTGCCAGTAGCGCTGATTGTGACGCGACTCGAAGCCAGCGCGCGCGTAGCTGGAGACCTCGTAGCGCGCGAGCCCGGCGGCGGCGAAGCGCTCCGCGACGCGCTCGAGCATCGCAGCCACGTCGTCCTCCTCGGGCAGCGCGAGCCGCCCGCGCTGCACCGCGCGCTCGAACGGCGTGCCTTCCTCGAGCGTGAGCGCGTACGCCGATGCGTGTTCGGGAGCGCAGGCGAGGAACGCGTCGAGATCGGCGTCGAGATCCGCAAACGTCTGCGCCGGCGCGGCGAAGAGCAGATCGAGCGAGAGGTTCGCGAAGCCGGCGTCGCGCGCCGCGGCGACGGTCGCCCTGCCCGCTTCAGCGCGATGTGCGCGGCCGAGCCGCTTCAGCGTCGCGTCGGCGAACGACTGAACGCCGATCGAGAGCCGGTTCACGCCGGCCGCGCGGAACGCCGGGAGGCGTGCGCGCTCGGTGGTGCTCGGATTCACTTCGAGCGTGATCTCGAGCGCGGCGCCCGTCGCGGGAAGCGCCGCCCGCACCGCGTCGATCACGCGCGCAACCGACTCGGCGCGCAGACGCGACGGCGTACCGCCGCCGAAATAGAGCGTGGCCAGTCGCGACGCACCGAAGAGCGGGAGCCGGCGCCCGAACTCGGCGATCAGCGCGGCGACGAAGGCGTCCTCGCGGTCGCGCGCCAGCACCGGCGCGCGCACCACCGCGAAGTCGCAATACGGACAGATGCGCTCGCAGAATGGGACGTGGACATAAACGCCCAACTCATGATGACGCTCCGCGGCCGGACGGCCGCTCGCCGAACACGGGTCAGGCGATGCGGTGGATTGCGGGGGGCAACTCATGATTTCCGCTCCGCGGCCGGACGGCCGCTCGCCAAACACGGGTCAGGGGAGTTCTCTGGTTCGCGCAGGAGCAGCGTAGCTAGCTGGGGCTACTCCTACGGCTATGCTGCGCGACCTTGAGTTCGCTGCCGCTCCATCACGACGTGCTCCCGAACGGCCTCGGTCTGCTGCTGCGCGAGTCGCATCTGGCGGCGGTCGCGGAGTTGCAGATCTGGGCGAAGGTCGGTTCGGCCGACGAGCGCGCGGGCGAAGCGGGGCTCGCGCACTTCCACGAGCACATGCTCTTCAAGGGCACCGAGAAGCGCGCTGTCGGCGAGATCGCGGGCGCGATCGAAGGCATCGGCGGCCGCATCAACGCCTACACGAGCTACGACACCACCGTCTATCACGCCACCGTTCCGGCGGCGGGACTCGACGACGCCATCGAGGTGCTCGTCGACATGGTGCGCCGCTCGCGCTTCGACCCCGACGAGATCGCGCGCGAGATCGAAGTGGTGCTCGAGGAGATCCGCCGCTCCGACGATTCGCCGCACAGCGTGTGCGCGGAGGCGCTCTTCGCCGCCGCCTACCGGGTGCATCCCTATCGCGCGCCGATCCTCGGCACGCGCGAGAGCGTGTCGCGCTTCGACCGCGAGCAGGTGCAGCGCTTCTTCCGGCGCTGGTACGCGCCCGACAACCTGCTCGTCGTGGCGTGCGGAGATTTCGAGGCGCAGGCGCTGGCGGCAAAGCTCGCGCGCGCCTTCAAAGGCGCCGAGCCCGCCAGCGCGCGCCGCGATCGCCCCATCGAACCACCGCAGCAGGGATTGCGCTCGCTGCTGCTGCGTCGTCCCTTCGAGCGCGCGACGCTCGAACTCGCCTGGCCCGCCGTCGGACTCGCGCACCCGGACACGCCGCACCTCGACCTGCTCGCGTTCGTGCTGGGCGAAGGCGAGAGCTGCCGGCTGGTGCGCCGCGTGAAGGAGCGCGACGGCGCCGTCGATGGCATCGACTGCTCCTGCTACACGCCGCTCGACGCGGGGCTGTTCGGGGTTTCGGCCGATCTCGACGCCGAGCGCCTCCCGACCGCGCTCGAAGCGATCGCGCGCGAGATCGACTGGGTGCGGCGCGAAGCGGTCGCCCCGGACGAACTCGACAAGGCGCGCGTGAACTTTCTCGCCAGTGAGCACTTCGAGCGAGAGAGCGTCGCCGGCCAGGCCCGCAAACTCGGCTCCTTCCAGGTGCTGGCGGGCGATCCCGACCAGGAGCGCGTCTATCTCGAAGCGGTGCGCAGCGCGACCGCCGACGATCTGTTGCGCGTCGCACGGCGCTACCTCGTTCCCGAACGGCTGACGGTCGCCGCCGTGCTGCCCGAAGCGTCTGCGCCCGACCTCGACGACAAAGCGGTCGCAGAGGCGCTCGCGCGCGGTCACGAGCGCGTCGCGATGGTGGCGATGCCGCCGCTGCGCATGGCCGCCGCCAGCGCCGCCGTGCATCCGGTCGCGCAGTCGCGCGCGCGGTCGACAGCGTCCGGTGTCCCCGAGATCGTGAGCTATCGGCTGCCGAACGGCGCGTCGCTCCACGTCGAGCCGCGGCGCGAAGTGCCGGTGGTGGCGCTGCGCGCGGCGCTGCTCGGCGGCCTGCTCGTCGAGGACGAGCGCAGCGCGGGCCTCACCCACTTCCTCACCTCGATGTGGATGCGCGGCACGCGCGCGCGGGGCAACGCCGACCTGGCCCACGCGATCGAGTCGATCGCCGCGGAGCTGAGTCCGTTCGCGGGGCGCAACAGCTTCGGTCTCGGCCTCGAGGCGCTCTCCGAACGGCTGTCCCCGGCGCTCGATCTATTCGCCGAGGTGTTGCTCGAACCGGCCTTCGCCCCTGACGAACTCGAACGCGAGCGAAAGGACACGCTCGCCGCGCTGGCGCGCCGCGAGGACCGCCTCGGCGCGCTCGTCTTCGAGCTGTTCGCGCAGACCCAGTGGCGCACGCATCCGTATCGCCTTCCGATCCTCGGCAGTGTCGAGACGGTCACGTCGTTCACGCGCGAAGACCTGCTCGCACACCATGCACGCTGGCTGCGCGCCGGGAACCTGGCGCTCGCGGTGAGCGGCGACGTCGACCCCGACAGCGTGGCCGACGCGATCGCGCACCGGCTCGCCCCTCTCGATCCCGGCGACTTCGCCTGGTCCGAGCCGGCCGACGAGCCGGCGCCGCGTGAAGTGCGCGAAGTCGAGCTGCGCAAGGACCGCGCCCAGGCGCACCTGGTGATGGGCTTCCGCGGCCTCACGCTGCACGACCCGGATCGCTTCGCGCTCGAAGTGATCGCGCAGCTGCTGGCGGGTCAGGGCGGCCGCCTCTTCCTGGAACTGCGCGACCGCCGCGGCCTCGCCTACGCGGTGAGCGCGATGAACGTAGAGGGGCTCGCACCGGGGCTCTTCGCCGTCTACGTCGCCACGGCGCCCGAGAAACTCGGCGAGGCGAAGCACGCGATCTTCGCCGAGCTGCGCACCCTGCTCGATTCGCCGCCCCCCAACGATGAACTGGAACGCGCGCGGCGCTACCTCACCGGCAACTTCGAGATCGACCGGCAGCGCGCCGCCGCGCGCGCCGCGCACATGGCCGCCGACGCCCGCTACGGCCTCGGCCCCGACGCGCAGCGCCACTACGCGGAGCAGGTGGATGCCGTGGACCGCGAAGCTGTGCTGCGCGTCGCGCGCCGCGTCGTCGACCTCGACGCCTACACCCTGGCAGTGATTCGCCCGTAGCGGCGCCCCCCAGCAGGGGTGCCCCCCGCAGGGGTGCCGGGCGTCAAGTTATTCGGGCGTCAAGTTGTTCCGGCTGTCGGCGGATCGGGCTACTTGCGGCTGGCCTTCTTGATCACCACCGGCTCGACCGGGGCGTCCTGCGCGCCGCGCTTGACCGCGGCGATCTTGTCCGCGACGTCCATCCCCGACGTGACCTTGGCGAAGACGGCGTAGCCGAAGTCGCGACCGCCGTGGTTCAGGAAACCGTTGTCGGCCACGTTGATGAAGAACTGCGAGGTGGCGCTGTTGACGTCGTTGGTGCGCGCCATGGCGACCGTGCCGCGCTGGTTGATGAGACCGTTGTCGGCCTCGTTCTTGATCGGAGCGCGCGTCGCCTTCTGCTTCATCGACGCATCGAAACCGCCGCCCTGGATCATGAAGCCCGGAATCACGCGGTGGAAGAGCGTGCCGTCGTAATGGCCGGCGTCCACGTAGGCGAGGAAGTTCTCCACGGAAACGGGCGCCTTCTCGGCGTCGAGTTCGAGTTCGATCGTGCCGAGCGAGGTTTCGAGCACCACCACGGGATGCCCTCCTTTCGTTGTAGACGGTTTGGTTTCGGCGCACGCCGCCGGTTGCGCAACGGCGAGGAGTGCGAGCATGAGGGGAAGCGACAGAACGGTGCGCAGAGTCACGCGATCCTCCCATTCCGATGAGTGCAATATCAATGCGGGCCATACCCGTTGGATTCTCGGGCGGCGCAGGCTACCCGCCGGCTGCGCGCTCTGCCAAGTGCCCGGTAGACTGCGCCGCGCGAGGGGGACGCAGGATGGGGGGGCGACGGCTCGCTGCCGCGATCGCGGCCGTGCTCGCGCTCGGGACCGGCGCTTCCGAGCCCGGTGCGGGCGTCGGCGCGGCCGCACGACCGCTCACGGCCGAGGTCGGCGTCGGGTGGGCGGTCGGCACGCACGACGGCGCTTCGCAGAAGCTCGAGCTGCGCATCGAACCCACGCTGAAGCTCGACCTGCCCGGGAACTTCCAGCTCGGCGCGATCGGCCGGCTGCGCGGCGACGCCTTCGATCGCCTCGAACCCGGTGCGCCGCGCGAACTCGACGTCGCGCCCTACACGCGTCCCGTGGATTTCGGCGATCGCGTCGCGATCGAGCTGCGCGAGCTGTACGTGCAGGGCAAGCTCGGCCCGGCGTGGCTGCGCGCCGGCAAGCAGCAGGTGGTGTGGGGTCAGGCGGACGGACTCAAGGTGCTCGACGTCGTCGATCCGCAGGACTTCCGCGAGTTCATCCTGCCGAACTTCGAAGACTCGCGGATTCCGCTCTGGACGCTGAATGGCGAGATCCCGATCGGCCCCGCGCAGCTCCAACTGCTCTGGATCCCCGACCCGAGCGCGCACCATCTGCCGCCGCAGGACGGCACCTTCGCGTTCACGACGCCGCGCTTCTTCGGTGTGCCGCCGCCGCCCGGTGTTGCGGTCGACTTGCGCAACCCGGATCTCCCCGACATCGCGCTACAGAACTCGGACGCCGGAGCGCGTTTGACCGCGTTCTGGCACGGATTCGATCTGAGCGCGAACGCGCTCTGGCACTGGGACGACATTCCGATCCCGTACCGCAGCATCGATCTCAGCGGCGCAGTCCCGACCGTCGTCGTCGAGCCTGGCTATCGGCGCACGGCGGTGCTCGGCGGCAGCGCGAGCAATGCGTTCGGAAACCTGACGGTGCGCGCCGAGGCGGCCTACACCACGCGGCGCTTCCTGCCCGTCGACGATCCGAGCGATCGCGATGGCGTCGCCCAGACCGGAGAGTTCGGCGCCGTGCTGGGCTTCGACTGGTACGGCATCCCCGAGACGCTGCTCTCCGCGCAGGTCTTCCAGACCGTCCTCACCGATCACCCGTCGGGTCTCTTGCGCGATCGCATCGACACCAATGTGACGCTGCTCGCGCGCCGCCAGTTCCGCAACGAGACGCTGACGATCGAGACGATCTGGATCCACAACGTGAACCAGGGCGACGGCATGCTGCGCCCCAAAGCCAGCTACGAGCTGCGCGACGACCTGCAGGTCTGGCTCGGCGTCGATCTGTTCTACGGCACGCGCGAGGGCGTGTTCGGCGAGTTCGGCCGCGACGACCGCGTGGTGCTCGGCTTCGAGTGGGGAATCTAGAGTCGCACCGGCAGCTCGAGATACTCGCGATAGATGAAGTCGCGGTGTTCGAGCAGACGGGGATCGATCGCTTCGCGCACGATCGGATCGCGCACCCGGTACGCGGCGCGCGTGTCGGGACGCATCGGGCACAGCTCCGGCGGCAGCGGTTCGATCATCGCGGCGAAGCTGGCCCACCAGACGTCGAGCGCGCTGAGCGCGTCGCCGACCAGATGCTTCCGGCCGCGTTCACGCTGCGCCGCGAGTTGCGCCGCGAACGCGCGCAGGATCGCGGCGACCCGCGACGGCGCGGCTTCCGCGATCGCCGCGTCGTAGCCGTAGCGGGTGACGAGATAGTTCGTGATCGGCAGCTCCGGCGCGGCCTGCTTCAGTTGGTGCACGAGCATCAGGCGCCGGCACCAGCCGAGACCGAGTTCACCGCAGAGTTCGCGGCCGAGCCCGAAGACGAGCGCGCGCTCCTCGACCGCGTCGGGAATCAATCGCGGCGCGGGCGCAATGCGCTCGGCAAGCAGCGCGATCTCGCTCCAGCCATCGCGCGGCTTCTCGTCGTTCCAGATCGCGATCGGCGCGTCATCGCGACCGGTCCACGCGCGCAGCGCTTCGTTGTCGCCGCCGGGAAGCTGCGCGACGCGCGCGAACGGGATTCCCTTGGCGTGGAAGAGGCCCTTCGCAGCCTCGCCCCACGGACCGGGAACGCCCGCGCTGAGCACGAGCCGCAGGCCCGGCAGGTCGCACGCGCTCGCGACGTCGATCCAGTCGTCGCCGCTCACGCTCAGTAACCGACCGCGAGACCGTCGGTGCGCGGGTCGGTCGCGCCGAGGTGCCAGCCGGTTTTCGGGTCGATCACGATCACCTGGGCGCTCGACCAGTTGCGTTCCGCCACCTTCACGCGGTGACCGCGGCGGCGCAGCGCGTCCTGCACGTCGGCGGGCACGCCCGCTTCGATCGACAGCTCGTCGGGCGCCCACTGCTGATGGAAGCGCGGCGCGGCGATCGCCTCGGACGCGTCCATGCCGAAGTCGATCGTGTTGAGCAGCGCGAGCAACACGGTGCTGATGATGCGCGGACCGCCGGGGCTCCCAGCCACCATCCGCAGCTTGCCGTTCTCCAGCACCAGCGTCGGCGTCATGCTGGAGAGCGGCCGCTTGCCGGGCGCCACGGCATTGGTGCCGTGCACGTCGACGAGCCCGAAGGCGTTCGGCTGGTTCGGCGCCACCGAGAAATCGTCCATCTCGTCGTTCAACACGATGCCGGTGCCGGGCACCGTGATGCCCGAGCCGAACAGCAGGTTCACGGTCTGCGTGGTCGCGACGGCGTTGCCCGCGGCGTCGGTGACGGAGAAATGCGTCGTGCTGCCTCCCTGACGATCGGAAGGACCAGGCGCTTCGCGCCCGGTGTCATGATCTGGCAGCGGCAACTCGCCGAGCCCGGGACCGGCGACGCGGATCGCGACCTCGTCGCGACCCCAGGTCCACGGCGCGCGGTGCCACCGAGACGGCAGCATGCGTGCGCGCAGTTTCGCCGCGTAGTCCTTCGCCACGAGCTGCGCGGTCGGCACCGCGACGAAATCGGGATCGCCGAGATACGCGGCGCGATCGGCGAAGGCGAGCTTCATCGACTCCGCGATGCGGTGGATCGACGCCGACGAGCCCGCTCCGAGTGGTCGCAGCTCGAAGCCCTCCAGGATGTTGAGCATCTCGACGAGCGCGATGCCACCCGAGGACGGCGGCGGGAACGACAGCACCTCGAGCCCGCGGTAGTTGCCGCGCACGGGTTCGCGCAGGATCGGCCTGTAGCTCGCGAGGTCGCTGGCCGCGAGCACGCCACCACGGCGCTGCACGTCGGCCGCGATCGCGCGCCCGATGCGGCCGCGGAAGAACACGTCCGGTCCCTCGCGCGCGATCGCACGCAGTGTCGCGGCGAGTTGCGGTTGCACGAGCTTCCAGCCCGGCGCGATCGGCAGACCGGCCGGCGGGAGCTGGATCGCGGCAGTTTCGGGAAAGCGCTCGGCGAGGCCCGTCGCCTTCCACGCCTCGAGCACGCGCACATGACGCAGCGAGATCGGGAAACCGCCCGCAGCGAGTTCGATCGCCGGCGCCATTACTTCGGCGAGCGACTTCGTTCCGTAGCGTTCGAGCGCCAGCGCGAGGCCGGCCAACAGACTGGGCGTGGCGACGGCGAGCGGCCCCGTGCGCGACGCGTCGTTTGCGACGCCGTCCGCGACGAACATGTCGCGGCTCGCACCGGTGGGCGCCGTCTCGCGCGCGTCGAGCGCAATCACCTCGCCGCTCGCGAGCCGGATCAGCAGAAAGCCGCCGCCGCCGAGGCCCGAGTGGTACGGCTCGGTCACGCCGAGCGCGAACGACGTCGCAACCGCCGCGTCGATCGCGTTGCCGCCCGCCTGCAACATCGCGAGGCCCGCCTGCGCCGCATTGCGTTCGGCGGCCACCACCATGCCGTGCAGGCCGACGACAGGAGCCGGCGCCGCGGCGCGCGCCGCGAATGAACTCGAAAGCCACGCTGCGGCGACGAGAATCAGTGCGAGAGCGCGACCGGTCGGACGCATCGAGGCCGACCCTATCACATCGCCCCGAGCGATCTCGCGCCAGGAGATTGCGGCGAGCGCCCCGCCCCATTCGTGCCTTCCGCCGCTACCTTGCGCGCCGTGCGTCGCATCCTGCTCACCACCGCGCTCCTCGTCGTCGCCATCATCGCCGGCCTGCCGCTGCTGGTCCGCGCTCCGGACCTTTCGGCGCTGCCGCAGCGCGAGCGCGCCATCGGCATTGGCGCGGACGTCGAGTTGAACGTCTCGGAACTCGGCAGCGGATCGCCCGTCGTGCTGGTCCACGGACTGCCGTCGAACATCGGCGACTGGGCGGAGGTTCCCGCGCGGCTCGCCGCGCTCGGCCATCACGTGATCGTGTACGACTGCGCCGGCTACGGCTGGTCGAGCCGACCGCCCGTCGCGGGCGACGCCTACACGCTCGGCTCCAACGCGCGCGAGCTCGGCGCCCTGCTCGATCAACTCGGCATCCCGCGCGCGGCGCTGGTGGGCTGGTCGTACGGCGGCGGGATCGTACAGCGCTTCGCGCTCGAGCATCCGCGGCGCGTGAGCCAGTTGGTGCTGCTCGGATCAGTCGGGCCGGCGATCCCGGACGCTCCGGATGATTTCATCGGGCGACTCGGCCGCTCGCCGATCGGGCCCGCGCTGTTCCGCTACGTGACGTCGGTGCCGCCGCTCGGTCGCGCCGTGCTCGCAGGCGCACTCGCCGACGTTTTTTCGGGCGCCGCGCAGATCCCGCCCGGCTTCCTCGACCGCAGCGCGGCGCAGATGGCGCTGCCCGGCACCGTCGACTCGTGGCTCGCCGAGGAGCGCAACGGCGGCTACGCGAAGCTGCGTCCCGAGGCGATCGCGACGCCGACGCTCGTCCTGCACGGCGACGACGATCGCGCCGTACGAAGGACGGTCGCCGAGGATCTCGCGCGGCGTCTGCCGCATGGAAAGCTCGTCTGGGTCGAAGGGGGGAGCCACATGCTGCCGGTCACGCATCCCGATCTGGTCGCGACGCGCATCCACGAGTGGATGACACAGCCGTGAAGAGCGCCACGCGGCGCGCCTCGCTGGCGGTCCTGTTCGCGGCGCTGCTCGCGTGCGGCCGCGACGAAGCCGGAGCGCCGCAGCGGGCGGAACCGCCCGAGCCCGCGCTCGACACGCTGCCCGTCGCGGTACTGCGCGTGCGCGATCGCGGCGAGATCCGGATCGCGCTGCGCCCCGACGCGGCGCCCCAGACGGTCGCAAACTTCGAGAAGCTGGCCGCCGAGAACTTCTACGAGGGCATCCTCTTCCACCGCGTGATTCCCGAGTTCATGATCCAGGCCGGCGACCCACTGTCGAAGGATCGCGACCCGCGCAACGACGGCATGGGCGGACCGGGTTACAAGATTCCCGATGAGATCAATGGGATCCACCATCGCCGCGGCATCGTGTCGATGGCGAACGCCGGGCCCAATACGGGCGGCAGCCAGTTCTTCATCCTGGTCGGCGAGGCGCCGCAGCTCGACACCCGGCACACCGCATTCGGGCGCGTCGTGGCGGGCATGGAGGTGGTCGACGCGATCGCCACCACCGAGCGCGACCAGTACGGCCGCCACGGGCCGCCCGATCGCCCGCTGCAGGACGTGGTGATCGAGTCGCTGACGATCGAGCCGGCGAAGAGCAGCCGCTAGATCTCCACCGCCTTCCAGGCGCCCGCGCGGAAGCGCCACATCAGCGCCGCCGCGAGCGTGCAGATGAAGACGAACTCCGCGTACCAGGCGCCCACCACGCCACCGCCGAGCGTCACCGCGAAAAGCCACACCAGCGGCAAGCGCACGAACCAGGCCAGTCCCGTCTGCACCAGGAACGGCCAGCGCGTGTCGCCCGCGCCGCGCAGCGCGCCGCCCGCGACGATCTGCACCGCGTCGAAGAGCTGGAACGCGGCGCCGAGCGCGAGCAGCGGCTGGCCGAGGCGACGCACTTCAGCATCGCTCGTGTACATCGAGAGCAGCGCTTCGGGCGCGAGCACGAAGAGCAGTGCGATCCCGGTGGCGAGCGCGATGCCGAGCTTGCGCGCCGAGCGGTAGCTGCGCACGGCGGACGCGAGGTCGCCGGCGCCCTTGTAATGGCCGACCAGGGTTGTCGCGGCGAGTCCGATCCCGATCGCCTGCATGAACGACATCGAGAGCAGCGAGATCATCGCCTGGGTCGCCGCCATCGACGCGTTGCCCATCCGCGCGACCAGCGTCGTGAAGATTGCGAAGGCGCTCATGTCGAGCACCCACTGCCCGCCGATCGGAAGCCCCGTGCGCAGGAAGCGGCGAATCGCCTGCCGATCCGGCCGCACCGGCTGCGTCGCGTAGCGCTGCTTCACGGGAGCGAGCGACAGCGCGACCACGAGAATCGCCGCGCCGACCCACTCTGCGATCGAGGTGGCGAGCCCGGCGCCCGCGACGCCCATCGCCGGCAGGCCCAGGCGTCCGAACACCAGCGCCCATGCGAGCAGCGCGTTCACCGCGTTGGCGACGATCGTCGCGAGCAGCGGGGTGCGCGTGTTGCCGAGTCCGCGGAAGAAGGCGGCGAGCACCATCCAGACGCCGAGCCCCACCATGCCGTAGGGACGCATCCGCGCGTAGGCGAGCGCGTGCTCGCGGATCTCGGGCGATGCGCCCGAGACCCGCCACAGCCACTCGGCCCCCGCGACGAACGCGAACAACGCGATCGTGAGCGGCGGCACGACCGCGTAGAGGCCCTGCCAGGCCCAGGCGCCACAGCGTTTCTCGTCGCCCGCGCCGTGCGCCTGCGACACGAAGGTCTGCACACCGGTCGCAGTGCCGCTGAACACGCTCATCACGGTCCAGAGCCAGATGCCCGAGAAGCCGAGCGCGCCGAGCTGCGCGGCGCCGAGCCGGCCGACGAAGATCGAGTCGATCACGTGCATCACCGTCTGCGACATCTGGGTCAGCACGATCGGATACGCGAGTCGCGTCACCTCGCGGACGCCACCGGCCCGCACGCGCGTCGGGATCGGGGCGGAGGCGGGAATCGGAGTCGCCATGAGAGGCTCCTGACGGAAAAACACGAAGGCCGCGAACACTCTCGTGTCCGCGGCCTTCGTGGTGGGCCGGTATGGGCGCCACTCACTTCATGGTCGGACACGTACTCCCGTGGAATCGCCGATGCGGCTCCAGCGCCGCGGCGACACGGCCATTACGGCCGTGCGCGGGCCCCTGGGGCCTTCAGCGAACAGACGGGTGATCGAAATGGCTTGCATCGTGGGACGGTCCCTTTCGTCTCGGGGCCCGGGATTACCACGATCGCTCGAATGAGTCAACCAACGCGCGAAATCAGACCGGACGCCGCGCGATCCGACACGTCCAGCGGTTCGAGCGGATCGACGCCGAGCCAGCACAGTGCGGCGAAGAGATAGAGGCCGGCGACCGTGTAGAGCGGCGTATCCCAGCTGTTCCACCAGGTGAGGCACCAGCCCACCACGATCGGGCTCGCGAAGCCGCCGAGATTGCCGAAGCTGTTCATCGCGCCCGAAACGACGCCCGCATGGCGGCCGCCGATCGCGAGGCACACCGACCACGCCGGCGCCACGCCGAGCGCCGCGAGCCCGGCCGCCGCCGCCAGGCAGAAGGCGCTGGTGCGCGGCTCGCTCGCCCCCACGGCTCCGGCGATCGCGAGCGCCGCGAGCGGCAG
>Ga0113563_10000368_pt1 | contig 20973 bp, 16 predicted proteins | sample Mud3Dept3metaG_FD_80117 | JGI IMG/M metagenome (GOLD analysis project Ga0113563, IMG submission 80117) | Freshwater wetland microbial communities from Ohio, USA, analyzing the effect of biotic and abiotic controls - Mud 3 Core 4 Depth 3... | ecosystem: Environmental > Aquatic > Freshwater >... | reverse complement strand
GAACGCGCGCTGCATGAGGTTCAGGCGATGCTGTTTGCTCCAGTAAACGAAAATCACCGTCGCCCCCGCCAGGATCAGCGCAAGCAGGATTCCTCCCTCCACTACGGGAAGCCAGCCCAGCCGCTCCACTTCAGTTTGGAGTGTGAGCTGCTCCGCCATCTGGCGCAGTTGAGCGTATTTGACGACATACCATTGGATCCAGACCGCCATCAGCAGAATCCATAGAATCTGCATCACGAGGAAAACGGTGATGGGGTGGTACAGCCAGCGTGCTTTGCTCCGCACGGTCTTGATCATGCGGCTATTGTACCAGCGAAGGTCGGCGGTTTACGAGACGTGAGTGGAATTCCGGCCTGCCGATCACGGGGCCGTGCGCGACGTGGCTTCATTCCTGACGGTGCGACTGAAGAAGACCGAGAATCTCGGTGCCGAATTCCCTGGAACGCCAGGAGCGCATGCCGATGACTCTCTCCATTCCTCCCAGGTCGGCGGGGGGTATGGAAGCCAGGGCTTCCAACAGCGTCCCCGGGAACAGGACACCGACGTGCAGGCCGTAAGCTTCCGCTTTGGCGCGACGCCAGCGCCGCAGTGCCTCCAGGCGCACCCTTGCCTCCCGGGAAGGAGCTTTTCCCGGAGAGCGCGCCGGCAGCGCAAGCGGCGCAGGATCCTCTGACCGGGCCGATTCGATGGTCCTGCAGATCTCCTTGGCATATTTGCGCGCAACGCGGAAGGAGATCCCGGGGCGCTTGAACATCTCGCCCGGAGAGCGGGGCGGACGGCGCGTGAGGTCCATCAATACCGTGTTGTTCATGACCTTGAAGGGAGGAACGTCGAGTTCGCGGGCGAGCCGGTCGCGAAGCAGATACAGGTTCCGCAAAACGGAGAGCTGCAGCAGTGAAAGCTCCCTGCTGCCCTTGATCCGGCGGAATCCCTGTGGATCGAACTCTCTCTCCGGAGGTGCCTGACCGCACAGGGCACTGAATTCCTCCAGCGCCCAGGCCAGGCGCCCCGCGGCGCGCAACTGCTGTTCGAGTTCGTCCCGCAGTTTCAGGAGATAATGGGTGTCCATGGCGGCATATGCCAGCTGCTCGGCTGCGAGCGGACGGTGCGACCAGTCATCCCGCTGGCGCCGCTTGGAGTGGGTGATTCCCAGGACATGCTCGAGCAGTGCATCCAGTCCCAGCTGCTCGTGGCCCAGGAATTGGGCGGCTATGTGAGTGTCGAATATGTTCCGGAATGAAAACCCGTAACCACGGCTCAGGCAATATATGTCATAGGTGGCTGCGTGAAGCACTTTTTCCACGGCAGGATCTTCCAGGATGCGGCCGAGCGGATCCAAATCCCTGACGGCCAGAGGATCCAGGACGAAGGTTCCCCCCTCGGACGAGGCCTGGATCAGACAGACTTTTTCGAAATAGTGGTACAGGCTGTCCGCTTCAATGTCGAGCGCCAACCTGTCGGCGGGTTCCAGAACATCGAGCATTTTCCGGAATCCTTCGGCATCCGCAACCCAGGTAAAAGGCGGGGTCTCGGAACCTGCGCCGGTTTGTTTCTTTATTGGATGCATGTCCGGGTCAATGTCATGCTATCTGGGACTATTTGATCCGCGCGTTTACCTCCCGGGCAACGCGCCAAACGCTCGAACGCTCCGCGTCACTATACAAGGTGCCAGGCTGCTCGGCAACTGGAGTTCACATTTCCCCGTATTGAAATCCGGCGGGGGACGACCGCAGCGAGAGGGCAGGGAGCGCGCTTCCGCATGCCGGGCTTTCCCGGAGGCGAGCGGTCTGGTTTTCAATGCCGTAACTGTCTAACCGGCTCGAAACAGTCAATGGTCTGCAGATAAAGCCACGAATAATTTCACGAATTCTCACAAAGAATTATCTCCCTTGATGCGAGCCATGCGATGCGGCTTTCGTGATAATTCGTGAAATTATTCGTGGCAGTTTTCTTCGGGCTGGCCAGACAATTACTCTATGCCGCATTGCCTCGAGTATTATACTCAGGGTCAAATGGAGGTGCCATTTGTTGAAGATTGCACTGATACAGCAGCATGCTTCCGCAGATCGCGAAACCAATGTGCAGCGAGGTGTCCTTGCCCTGGAGCAGGCCGCAGCGCGGGGAGCCCGCCTGGCGGTATTTCCGGAGCTGGCGTTTCTGCGTTTTTTCCCCCAACGCAGGCGTGATGTGCAGCCCGCGCCTCCGGCCGAATCGGTCCCGGGTCCTACCACAGAGGTGTTTTGCGAACTGGCCCGGAAGCACGGCATCGTGATTGTGCTGAACCTTTACGAAAAAGACGGGGACTGCACCTACGACTCCTCGCCTGTGATCGATGCCGACGGCAAGCTGGCCGGAATCACCCGCATGATCCACATCATGGAAGGGCCGGGTTTTCATGAGACCGATTTTTACGATCCCGGGAATCTCGGAGCACCCGTCTTTCAGACCTCGATTGGTCGGCTGGGAGTGGCGATCTGCTACGACCGGCATTTCCCGGAATACATGCGGGCGCTCGGCGTGAAGGGCGCCGACCTGGTTGTTGTGCCCCAGGCGGGATCGGTCGGTGAGTGGCCTGCCGGCGTCTTCGAGGCCGAGCTCCAGGTGGCGGGGTTTCAGAACGGCTATTTCGCCGCACTGGCGAACCGTGTCGGCGCCGAAGAGTCCTTGACCTTCGCAGGCGAATCGTTCGTCACAGACCCTTTTGGCCGGGTGATTGCGCGGGCAGCCGCCGGGGAAGATTGTACGCTACACGCCGAATTGGACCTCTCCCTGCTGGAACGGTGTCCGGCGCGCCGGCATTTCATGCGAGATCGCCGGCCGGGCATCTACCCGCTGTGACAGTCCGACCGTCACGGAAGCCGATCTCAAGCGGAACCTACGGTTTCCTCAGGTTGTATCTGTGAATCTTGTTGTACAGCGTCACGCGGTCGATTTCAAGAATCTCGGCGGACCGTGAAATGTTCCAGTTGTTCTGGGCCAGGACCTGAGCGATGTGGAGCTTTTCGACTGCCGCCAGCGATCCGGAACGGGGCATGTTGTTCTTTTCCGACAACCGGAAGGGAAGATCCTCAGGCAAAATCGACGGCGGCCTGCCCACCACCATGGCCCTCTCGATCGCATTTCCCAGTTCGCGCACATTCCCGGGCCAGTTGTACCGCACCAGGACATCCATGGCCTCGGGTGAAATGGAGGCAACGGACTTCGCCATCGCACGGGCGTACTTCCTGACAAAGTAGTTGACAAGCAAAGGTATGTCCGACTTCCGTTCTCTGAGGGGCGGCACGACAATCGTAAATACGTTCAGCCGGTAATATAAGTCCTCGCGGAATGTGTTCTCCTGAACGGCTTTCTCGAGATCCTTGTTCGTTGCGCAGATGATCCGGAAATCAACCTTGACGTTCTCGTTGCCGCCGACCCGGGTGAACTGCTTAGTCTCGAGGGCTCTCAACAAATCCATCTGAGGCTTCATCCCTACATTGCCGATTTCGTCCAGGAACAGGGTTCCCTGATCGGCCAGCTCAAGCTTGCCTTTGCGCCGATACCATGCGCCCGTAAAGGCTCCCCTCTCATAGCCGAACAGTTCGCTTCCGAGCACCCCCTCCGGCACGGCTCCGCAATTGATGGTTACAATCGGAAGATATCGCCGCTCGCTGTTGCTGTGAATGGCACGCGCGATCAACTCCTTCCCCGTGCCGCTTTCACCGCGGATCATGACAGTGGTGTCCGTGCGTGCTACCGTCTCAATGAGCTGAAACACTTTCTCCATCGATGGCGACTCGCCGATGATCTCATCCAGTCTGGGCATCTCGGCGATCTGTTCCCTGAGCTTGACGTTCTCCTGCATCATCGCGCGCTGCTTGACGGCATTCCGGATCAAATGGGAGAGGTAGTCCGGGTCGACCGGCTTAGTCACATAATCGAAGGCGCCTGACTTGAGGGCCTGGACAGCAGTGTCGACAGATCCGTGAGCTGTGATGAAAATGACCGCCGCCAGGGGATCAACCTCCCGGATGCGCTGTTGCAGCTCCATGCCGTCCATCCCGGGCATCTTGATGTCCAGCAGGATGATGTCCCAGAGCTGCGCCTGGAGCTGACGGATGGCTGCCGACGCATCCTCCGCTGCTCCCACGTGATATCCGTCCTCGAGGAACCACTTGGTCAGCGATTCCCTCACCATCCTTTCGTCGTCGACAATAAGAATCGAAGTACGATTGCTCATAACACCTCGAAACCCAGCCCTGACTCATGAGGTGGATTTCCTTCCCTCCATCCTGGGACGAGGCATTGCAGCCGGAGGAAAAGCAAGAACAAACACCGTCTCTTTGCCTGGCTCAGTCTGGACAGAAGCCGTCCCGGCGGGCTCTGTTGTTTCCGTGTGGCGGCAGTCGGCTTGCTTATCTCCGACTCCAACCGTATGCCTCGCGGACAATGTCAAAATAGCGGGATGGGCCGAGGACTTCGCAGAGATTCTGCAGCATTTCACCTCCGTCAGCCTGAGCAGGGCCTGCAGCCCGGCGCTTGCCGCGCATGGCCCTGTTGAGGGAAGCCAGAAACCGCTTGCGGTCGGCAGCGAACTTCGGGCGCGCGTCGTCGGCCGCATATAGGTCTTTTGTAACTTCGTCCGGTGTATCGAGGTCCAGTTCGCAGAGCCATCCCCCGCCAAACGGATCAAGGCAGAGCATGTGCGGCTTTGCGACCAGGTCGTGATTAATCCTGCGGACGATACCGTCCAGGGGAGCCTCCAGGGGCAGAGTTCCCCCATCCATGATCAGCCACACGAACGATTGGCCCCTTAGAACATGCTGTTCAGGGGATGGGAAGACGATCGCTTTCACCGTCAGCAGGGCCTGGGACAGCCCCGCCTCAATGCCGAAGCGGACCCTCCCGTCGTCGATGTAACACCCCCACAAATGGTTTCGGCTGTAACGATAGCCTTCCTCCGGGATCTGCTGCAGCGTTGTAGAAGCAGGAATTGCGTGTTCCTCGTCCAATCCCGGAATGCGGGAAGGGAATCGCCTGGTAATCGCCGCATCCAACGGGCAGTCGTCGCAATCCAGTGTCCGGTCACAGAGTCGATACGCCAGCACACCGGCTGTCATCCAGACGCACCGCAGCTCTCCAGCAGGGATTAGATGAAAACGGTTTGCGGTATCCATGAGGTGACCTCCGCACGAGCCGTAAGAAATAATTGTGCCAGAACCTGATACTGGAGAATCAGCCTTATAATATATTTATATACAGTCATTTGCCATATTTTCCCCTCGGGACTTCCGATAATCCTCATCCGACAGACTGCTGATTAAGTCAACAGTCAGGGCGTTAAACCCAGGTCAGCGGCGATAATGTATTGAAGTAAAAACGCTTCAGAACATGATGACATATTCATCACCCATTGTTGAAAAAACCTCCAACTCGATGATTTCCTGGCGAGGAAGCGCAAGAGTCAAGTCGGCTTCAGTCTGAACTGTCGGATGGACCGTAAACAGTCTGCCGCAGCCTCCAGAGCGGGAGGGCGACTGCATCCTTGGATCGTTTGAACTCTCTTGCTTCCAGGGCAGGATCGTCTGATACAATCTCCGCTCATGGATGGAATCATGAGGCTGAAAAAGCGGCTCCTGCGATGTGTTGGGGAGGCGATCGCCGACTATGGAATGATTCTCGAGGGTGACCGGGTGATGGTGTGTTTGAGCGGAGGCAAGGACAGTTACACGCTGCTCAGCCTGCTGCGGGACCTGCAAGTCCGGTCGCCGGTACGGTTCGACCTGCTTGCCGTGTGCCTGGACCAGAGCCAGCCCGGATTCCCGGTTCACGTGATGGACAGGCATCTTCGGGATGAAGGAATTCCCTACCGCATTGTGAGGCGGGATACATATTCGGTCGTGATCCGCAAGATACCGAAGGGTAAGACTACGTGTTCTCTCTGTTCCAGGTTGAGGCGGGGAGTCTTATATGGTCTGGCTGTGGAGGAAGGCTGCACCAAGGTAGCATTGGGGCACCATGCAGACGACATACTGGAAACGCTGCTGCTGAACCTGTTTTATAATGGATCCATCAAGGCGATGCCGGCGATCCTCAAGAGTTCCGACGGCCGCAATACAGTAATCCGCCCCCTCGCCTACTGTTGGGAAAAGGACATTTCCGAATATGCCAGGCAGCGGCAATTCCCGATCATTCCCTGCAGTCTCTGCGGATCTCAGGAGCACCAGAAGCGCAGGCGCATGCGGCGGTTGATAGACGATCTGCAGCGGGAGAATCCCCGGGTCCGCGAGTCGATGCTCGCAGCACTGGGCAGAGTGACTCCCAGTCATCTCATGGATCGTGTGCTGTATGATTTTCGCCTCATGAAGGGTCGCTGAACAGCCCCGGGGGCTCAGGTTGGTGCAGGCCTTTCACTCTTGAAAGGAATCCCGGGGAAGGCAGGGGCTTGCTCACCGCTTTTCGGGCAGGTACCGGATAAACTCCGGCGGGATCCTGGTTTTGTGCAGGATGTGCGTGCCGTGGACCGGGTGACTGAATCCCAGAAGGCACGCATGCAAGCCTAATCGGCCCATGGGATTCACCCCGCTCCCATAGGCCCGGTCTCCCACGATGGGGTGTCCGGACTCGGAGAGATGAACGCGGATCTGGTTCTTTCTTCCCGTCTCGAGCGTCACTTCCAGAGAAGTGAGCTGCGGGAAGCGCCGCAGCACACGGAAATGGGTGATTGCCTCCTTTCCGGATGCGGGGTCGGCGGTGGAATGCATTCTCTGCACCCGGTTTTCAGCCAGATAGCTTCGGATCGTGCCGTGATCAGGTTTCACCCGGCCTTCCACGATCGCCCAATATATGCGCTGGATGTCGTGCCGGCTGAACATGTTCTTCAGCTGTGTCTGGATGGTCTGTGATTTGGCAAAAACCAGAACGCCGCTGGCAAACTTGTCCAGACGATGCACAATGAACAACCTCTGCCTGTTGTTGCGGGCTTTCAGGTATTGGAGAAGATAGGCGAAGGCAGTTCGTTGACGTTCGTGCTTCGTAGCCACCGTGAGCAATCCCGCGGGCTTCTCGACCACAAGGAGGGCTTCATCCTCGAACGCGATCGTGATGCCATGAAGCGGCGGCGAGGGGACTTCGTGCGATGTGATTTCCACCAGATCACCCGGAGCCAACCTGAGGGAGGCGATCTTGGCGGGCAGGCCATTGAGGCGCACGCGCCCACGCTCAAGCATCTGACGTAATGTCCGATTGGATGTGCTGGGGACCAGGACTCGAACCGCTTCTAGAAGAGAACTTTCTGCCGGAAGTAAGAGTTTCACCTAACTCCGGTTGCAGATCAGCAGTTTCGTGGAATCGGCGAAGCGTACGGTGATTTTATTGGGGGGAGTGAAAGACTGGACGCACCCCAAGCCGAACACTCCGTGTTCGATCCAGTCCCCCTCTCCAAAGCTGCCCGACATACTGTACGGCTTGTGAGGCTTCCCAGCTGCCTCCTGCATGACCTCAGACCAGGTTTGCCGGGTTCGTTTGCCGGGGGATTTCGTCTTCGGCTTTTTCGGGGCAGCAGTTTTCGATACAGGCTTCTGGGCTCTGTAGTTATGCTCACCGCTGCAAGTGTTGCACTTGACTCGGCGCGGCTTTGCGCCTTCCATACTCACAACTGTATGGGCAAGCACAATCTTGCACTTTGTGCAATAAGCCTCGACATCCGATCCGGCAGCAATCTTCTTCATGGGAAATCCTCGAATTTTTATTTAGCTGTCAATCGAAAAGTATATCACAAACGAGGTACGCTTGTCGGGAATTTAAGCTATTTCAGCAGTAAAGGGGATTGGGGGGACAAAGTCCCGCCAGCCTGAGGAATCGCGACCGCAGCCCCGTGAGGTCGGCTCAATTGGAGAGTCTGCTGGACATGCTGGCCATAAATCGGCGGATTTCGTCCAGGTTCTCGCGGATCAGGCATATGTCGTCCTGTGCCGGCATGCTGCCGGCCACCGTCTTGCCGGATGCCGCCGATCCGGAGAGGTGATGCGTCAGGGCCTGCAACTGCGAATGCATCTGGGACATGTCCCCCCGCAGTTTTTCGATCTCGCATCCCTGCTCGGCTATCTTTTGCGGCGCCCCGTTCGTGGCGGTGCAGACCTGTTCGAGCATCCGTGTCAGCGGCTGGTACTGTTGGTCGAGCCGGCTGAGCTGGGATGCCTGTGATTCCAACCTCTCCGGGAGCGCCCCGAGTGACTGTACTGTTTCCTCGAGCTTCGAGCGCAGACTGCTGAGCTGGGATCGCACCTCCTGCTGCTCCTCACAGTGCAATCTGCCGGCCGCCGCCATTTCCTCGCGCAACGAGCTGACCTCTATCGCAGGAGAGGCTTCCGGCGCAGAATCTGCAGCGGCGGCACACGACTCCAGAGAATCGATGCGCTCATATGCCCTGCGGACTTCAGCTCCGAGCGCCCTCACCTCCTTTTGGAGTTCGCCAATCTTCACCGAAGTGCCGAGCGTCGATTCCTTCCGGACGCTCTCGGTGACCTGCTGAAGCGCTTCAATCATGTCTCGCATCACCAGGTGGTTCTTCTTCAGCTCCCCGATCTCCGTATAACGGACCGTTACATTCTGGAGCGCGGTCTTCAGCTCTTCGAGATTCTTTGAAACCGCGCTGAGTTGCGCCGAAGGCCCATTGGTTGTGATTTTCTCTCCCATTTCGATCAGGGCGGTCACCCGATCTTCGACGTCTGCCAAACGCCCTTCCAGCCTGGGAAGCAGCCTCATAATCTCCGGATCGATCCGGGAGGCCGCCTCGGCGCGTGAGTCCACCATCCGCTCGATTTGTTCTGTCCGCAGGCAAAGCGCGTCGATTCTCTGCACCTCCTGCTTCAAGGCATCAAAGTCCTGGACGTTTGGTGAAGGCGGGAGTGCAGACAACTCCAGCACACGGCTGCGAATCTCCTCCTGGTGTTTGGAGGTCTCTGCCTGGAGTTCCTGCAGGCGATCCTCGAGTGCCCGGATTTCACTGCGAATGCGCCTGCGTTCGGCCCGCTCAAATTCCAATTCCGTGAACCTTTGCTGGAGCGTTTTCAGATTCTGCTGAACTTCAAGAAGCTGCGGCAGGAGTGGAACAGCAAGCTCTTGTTGGGAAGACCCGTTTCCTGCGGCCTGCGGTTCCTGGATTTCCGGCTGTGTTCCCGGCTCGTGGTGGAGGGCAAGGTACTTGGCAAACACGACACCGCACCTCTTGCAGTCCGTCCCTTCCTCCTGGATAAATCCGCACTTTGGACAATTCACGATAAAGGACTCCGCATAGCAATAGTTGAACGAATCAATTCGTGTCTTCTAATTCATCGGCCGGGACTTCGGGGATCTTCACCAGAAAAACCCATGCTTCATGTTACAATGCTCCGCAGCCCCGGATCCAAATGGCCCCGGTTCGCCGGGCGCACGCCAAGTGCCTGGACGTATCTTGTTTTTCTTGAGGAACATATGCAGAGCCGCAAGCGCCTGTTTCTGATCGACGGCATGTCACATATTTATCGCGCCTTCTATGCCATACCAAAACTGAGCAATTCCAAAGGGCTTCCCACAAACGCTATATACGGTTTCACAACCATGTTGCGCAAACTTATCGACGACGAGAAGCCGGATTTCATTGGTGTTGCTTTTGATCTGGAAGGCCCAACCGTCCGGCACGAGAAATTCGAAGCTTACAAGGCGACTCGCAAGCCCATGCCCGAAGATCTGTCTCTCCAGTTGCCCTTTATTCGAAGAGTATGCGATGTCTTTCGCGTGCCTGTCATTTCGTGCCCCGGATACGAGGCCGACGATGTTCTGGGGACGCTGGCGGACAAGGCGGCAGGTTCCGGGCTCACGGCTGTCCTGGTTACGAGCGACAAAGATATGCTTCAGTTAGTAGGTGAGCATATCCTCGTTTTGGATCCGATGAAGGACAACATGCTGCTGGATCACCAGAAGGTATTGGAGAGATTCGGAGTTGATCCCGAACTGGTGCCCGACCTGCTGGGGCTTTGGGGCGACAGTTCCGACAATATCCCCGGTGCGCCCGGGATCGGCGAAAAGGGTGCGAAGGAACTGGTCCGGACATTCGGCACGGTGGACAGCGTGCTGCTGAACTGGGAACAGGTAAAGCGGAAGACCTATAGAGAGAGCCTTCGCGACAACGCCGATCTGATCCGACTGAGCCGGGAACTTGCCGAGATACATCGGGACCTTCCTCTTGAGCTTGATCTCGATTCTCTGGTGCTGAGCCCTCCCGACCGTGAAGCTGCATTCCGGCTGTTCGCTGAGCTCGAATTCAAGTCCCTGGTGGCTGAATTTCACGCAGCAGAGCCGCAGAAGATGCCGGCTGCAGTGTGGCAGGAGTCCGGAAATGAGGCTGCGCTCATCCAGCGGCTCGACCGCAAGGCCGGTATCGCCGTGTCACTGCGGCTCCGGGAGGACGTTCGGAATCGCGCAACTGCCGAGACCGTTTGCGTGATTTCACCTTCCACCGGTCCCATTCTGCTGGACCTGCGCAAAGAGGAGGCCTCCGGCGCGTGGGATCGGTTAGTGAGTGATCCCTCTCTGACCCTGATCTGTTGGGATTCCAAGACATTGCGGCTCGCGCAGGCCCGCCGCGGGCCGCCTGTGGAGGCGGCGGTCATTGATGTGATGCTCATGGCATTTCTGACATCACCTCACCTTGGGGACTACTCCATCCATCGCTGGGCAATGGATCAGCTGCAGGTGTCGATCCCTCAGCAAAGAGGGACGGAGAGCTCCGGGCTGCTTTCGGAAACTGTGCGCAACGAGGTCGGCCAGGCGCTCAGCCTGGAAGCCGAATCTGTGCGCCGAATCCACGACCTCCTGGGGCCTCTGCTGGAAAGCCTCGGAGTGCGGCAGTTGTATGACGAGGTCGAGCTGCCACTCGTCCCCGTACTTGCGGATATGGAGTTCGTGGGTGTAAAGGTGGATCCTCGAGTGCTCAGATCGCTCTCCTCCGAAATGGATGAACAGCTGGTCGGCCTGACGCGCCGCATCTATGAAAGCGCGGGCGGCGAGTTCAACATTAACTCTCCCAAACAGCTCGGCGAAATCCTCTTTGAAAAGCTCAATCTGCCCATGTTGAAAAAGACGCGCAAGACAAAGGGGTATAGCACGGACCAGACCGTGCTGGAAGAACTGGCGGTTTCCTACGAACTTCCGCGCCTGATCCTGGAATATCGCCAACTTACCAAGCTGAAGTCGACGTATGTTGACACTCTTCCCTCCCTAATCCATCCGGAAACGGGAAGAGTGCACACCTCCTACAACCAGGCTGGGGCTGCAACCGGGAGAATATCCAGTTCGGACCCGAACCTGCAGAATATCCCGGTCCGTACCGACTTGGGCCGGCGGATCCGCGGCGCTTTTGTGCCGGAAGCGGGGAACTTGTTGATTTCGGCCGATTATTCACAGATTGAATTGCGCGTATTGGCCCACCTGTCGGAGGACGAAGGCCTCATAGATGCGTTTTTGAAGAACGAGGACATCCATGAGCGCACCGCTCGTGAGGTTTTTACGGAGCCGCAGAGAAAAAACCAGGCGGAATGCCGGCGACGGGCCAAAGTCATAAACTTTGGAATCGTTTATGGACTTTCATCCTTTGGCCTGGCACAGCGGCTGGGGATTTCGCGCGAGGATGCGCAGGCTTACATTAATGCGTATTTCGAGCGTTATAAAGGGGTTCGCGTCTGGATTGACCGCACCGTCGCGCAGGCCCGGGAGGAAGGTCTGGTACGCACTTTGCTTGGGCGGATTCGTCCCATCCCTGATATCCACAGCAGGGACTACTCTGTCCGCCAGTTTGCGGAGCGCACTGCGGTGAACACACCCATCCAGGGTACGGCAGCGGATCTCATCAAGATCGCGATGATCCGCATCTGGAAATCGTTGCAGGAAAAGAACCTGTCGACTAAAATGTTACTGCAGGTTCATGACGAGCTCGTTCTGGAAAGCCCGGAGCGGGAAGTGGATCAAGTGCAGCACCTGGTGCGGCAGGAAATGGAAGCCGCCGTTTCCCTGAAAGTCCCGCTCCGAGTGGAGATGAGTCTGGGTAACAGCTGGCAGGAAATGAAATAATTCGGGAACAGGAAGCCCGTGGCATCGTGTAAGTCTATGATATCGTGGAAGCGGGGAAAGAGGGCAGGAATGGCGGAGGTTCAGGGGGGGGTATTGCCGCTGCAGGAGCTGGAGATTGGACTGCCGCAGTCCGTGCCAGGCACCGACAATCAGCTTGTGCGCGACTTCATATCCGGCAACGACGCGGCATTCACCCTTCTCGTGACCAAATACAAGGATTCATTGACTAACTATTTGAATGTGATGATCGGCAACTACGATATAGCCGCCGACCTTGCGCAGGAGACCTTCCTTCGCGTATATAAGAACATCGGCCGATACAGCAACATGTACCAGTTTTCGACCTGGCTCTATCGCATCGCTACCAACCTGGCGATCGACGAGATGCGCTACCGCAAGCGACGCGGCCAAGTGTTTTACAATAACGTATGGGACAGCAGCAGGGCCGCCGATTCCGATCGGCCGGAGATGCAGATCTCGGATGTAAGACGCGGGCCAAGAGATGAATTCCTGTGCAAAGAACGAGGTCAGGTGATTGGTGATGCGATTCGCTCGCTCCCGGAAAAGTACAGGACCGCTTTCGTCATGAAGGAAGTTCAAGAGCTGTCGTATGAGACGATCGCTCAAGTGCTGAAATGCTCTGTCGGTACAGTCAAATCGCGCCTGCACCGGTCGAGAGAACTCCTCCAGCGCAAGCTGGAACATTACGTATAGATTCGGATTATGGACTGCCATACCTTTCACAAGAGATTGGAAGATTACCTGGATGGCGGATTGGATTTTCCCGGCCGATTCGCGATGGAGCGTCATGCCAGGCAATGCTTCGGCTGTGAAAGAGACATCGCCGAGACATTGCGGCTCAAGCAGATGGTCCGTGACATCAGTCGGGTTTCCGCTCCCGCCGATTTCGAAACCTCGCTTCTTGCCAGAATACGGACGGATACCTCACGGCATCGTTTCTGGAGGTTGCAGAGCCTGTGGTGGTATGGTTTCGAAAATCTCTCCTGGCGCAAGGTCGGCGTCGGAGCCGCAGCGGTTATTCTCGTTGCGGGCATCACCGCGCTGGTGCACTTCGGGAATGGATTCAATCGCCCCACTGCAATGCAAAATCCGGAAGCCGGTCCTTCGCGCGCTGCGGTTGGGGAGTCGGACAACCTCCAGGGGCCCGGCCCTGCTATCGCGGCCCGTGCGGTGCCGCCGTCGCGACAGGCCATGCTGGCGGAGATCTCTCCGGTTGCCGTTGACGGCTCCGGGTTCCGTGTTCAGGATCAATGGGCCACTCCCTATCTGGAACCTGGCGATTTGGACTTTTTTGAATATCTCGTTCCCGTTTCCGGGGACCGGCAGCTTATTCTCCAGTTGCCGAGGACAATACGCATGCGGTACGCGCAGCCATCGCGCGAATATTATATCCGCAACGTGAGCCATTGAATTGACCATGCCTGCTGCAAGAGTGAAATCTCCCGCCTACTGTTTCCGCCTCTTCCTGCTGGGTGCTGTTCTGGCGATGAACGGGAAGGCGGGGCTGGCACAGGTCGGCGCGCTCAAGGATTCTGAGCAGACCGCTGTTCGTGTCAACATCCTCACCGAGTATCTGGGATCCCCTGAATCGGTCGTGGAATTTGGCGGTAAGGTAGCGATTCCGGATTACCGGCCCAGGATCATCAAGCTGTTCCCCTCCACCGGCATCGTGATCGACGGCAAAGGGCATGTAGTAACCTATCTCGGATACCGCTGGGTGGACATTCACTCCAGAAATCCGCGTGTTGAAATCGTAGATTTCCGTGGCAAGAAATTCCCTGCGGAGCTGATCGGCATCGACCAGAGCGTGAGGATTGCCGTTGTGCTGTGCCGCGACTGCAATCTGAAGGCGAGTTCTCTTTGTCGGCGCTGCGAAATCAAGGACGGCGCCTTCGTGGTTGCTCCGCTCCTGGACGGTTCCAATGCTTCCCGGTTCGAGAGCGCCAAAGTGCTCTCGGCCAGCGCACGCGGGGATTCAGCCGGTGGCCGCGAGTGGACGATCCAGGTGAACCGGCCCCTGAGCCTGGTCGGGGCTCCGATGCTGAACTCTCAAAAACAGGTCATCGGCCTTGTCGCAGATGAGCCGTCCCGGGACTCTTCCGGGGATGCCAGGGTGAATGTGACAATCATGCCCGTCGAGCAGATGCTCGGTTCAGCGGACAGGATTATCAAGGCGGGCGGTGATATCCAGAGCGGATGGCTGGGCGTGAAAGTCGATTCGGATGCGGGATCGCCATCCGGGGTTGCGGTTACGGAAGTGGAAAAAGAGAGTCCTGCTCACAAAGCGGGCGTGCTCCCCGGCGACATTATGGTGAAGTGGAACGGGGCGTCGATCCAGGATCCGCTCAAGTACATCAGGATCGTCGAGAATACCCCGATCGGTTCCAAGGCCGTTATTGAAGTGTTGCGTCAGGGAAGGCCCGTCACGCTCACCGCAATCATCGAGGCCCGCAGACCGCAGGACCCCGAAGAAAAACTGGTGATTGATGTTCAGGATGCGATCGCCCTCCCCCGGAGTGGACGGGCCTCGTCGGACGCAGATTTTGTCTCCTTGCTCGGGATCGAAGTCCAGTCGGTGCCGCCGCAGCTGGCTGAATTCCTGCAGATGCCCGGCCAGACAGGTCTGCTGGTCATGAGTGTGAAGAAGCAGGCTGCGTTCGATCGCGCCGGCGTGGCTGCGGGCGACGTCATTCTGGACGTGGATGGCACCCGCATAGCGGTTCCCCAGAGTTTCTTCGACCACATCAAGTCGCGCGGGTGGGGGAGCCGCATTCTCCTCCGGCTCTGGCGCAGAGGGATCGAACTGAGCAAGGCAGTTCAACTGCCCCGGCTCCCCGGCTCCTCCCGCAGGCCGTCGCCGTGAAGCCACTCCGATCAGGGGCGGCATTCAGCCGCGGCGCACCTCCAGCCCTTTCAGGGTTCGCACCAGGGAAAAAGTGAGCCGGTAACTTTCCTGGTCGGCGTGATCCAGGCGCACAACCACTCTGGTGCCGGGCTGAAGGTGGCGCCGGTACCGCTCGCCCACAAAAGAGCGGGTTTTCTCCGCATACTGGTAGTTGTCGTCCACGAGAGAGCCCGCCGGCACGAGTCCTTCCACGAAGTGATCCAGCAGCTCGACGAAGAAGCCTTGGCGAATAACCGAGAAGATGATCCCCTCAAATTCCTCGCCGACCTTGCCGGTCATGAACTGGACTTTCTTGATCCTCTCCACCTCCCGTTCCGCTTCGTCGGCATTGCGCTCCCGCGCCGACGTATGAGAGGCGACCTCGGGCAGCAGGGAAGCCATCTTTGCCCGCCACGCTTTGGAGGGGTGATCCTGTAAGCACTCCTTCATCAGGCGGTGGACCACCAGGTCAGGGTAGCGGCGGATCGGGGAAGTGAAGTGAGTATATTCGGATGTGGCCAGGCCGAAATGGCCCAGGTTTTCCGCACAGTAGCGCGCCTGCATGAACGAACGCAGCATCAGGTAGGCAAGGAACCGTGCCTCCGGCTTGCCTTCCAGGCGGGCGACAAAACTCTGGAAATCACGGGGGCGAGCCACCCCATCGTGAGTTTCCAACGGATACCCGAGCGTGAGCGCGAACTCCGCGAAATCCTGCACCTTTTGCGCATCCGGCTTTTCGTGAATCCTATACAGCGCCGGCCCCCCGGAAGCCGCCAGCTCCGCCGCCACGGTTTCGTTCGCGAGCAGCATGAATTCCTCGATGATGCGGTGCGCGATATTCCGCTCCGCAGCTACCACGCCGATGACGCGCCCGCTGCGGTCGAACTCCATTTCCGCTTCGGGCAAATCGAAATCCACGGCGCCGCGGCGCACCCGCTTGTTCGAGAGGATCAGGCACAGCTCCTCCATGGATTCGAACAGAGGGACAAGCTCTGCGTAACGTCGGCGCTCCTCCGGATCCTTGTCCGCCAGAACCCGCGCCACGGAGGTGTAGGTCAGCCGCGCTCGACTCTGCAGGACTGCCCGTGCGAATCGATGCGAAACGACATTTCCGCTCCGGTCGACTTCCATGACGATCGAGAAAACCAGCCTGTCCGCACCGGCCTGAAGACAGCAGATTCCGTCTGACAGCCGCGGCGGCAGCATCGGAATCGCCCGGTCCGGGAAATAGACCGACGTGCCGCGCGCATACGCTTCGGCATCGATTGCCGTGCCTTCTCCCACATAGTGCGAAACATCGGCGATGTGCACTCCCAGCAGGAAATGTCCCGACGACAGCTTTTCCAGTGTGATAGCGTCGTCAAAATCACGAGCGTCTTCGCCGTCGATGGTGACCGCGGTTTCGCTGCGAAAATCCTCGCGCCCCACGCAATCCTCTTCCGCGACACGATCCGGCATCGCGGCCACCTCGTCCATTACCTGCGCGTTGAAGTGCACCGGGAGTCCATACTTGTGTTCGACAATCCGGTACTCGATGTCCTTGTCCCCCGGAAACCCCAGTATCTCCAGCACGCGGCCCTGTGGAGTCTGATTCCTTCCCGGCGGCACCAGGATTGTGACTACCACGATCTGGCCGTTTCGGGCGCCATTGCTGTGCTGGTGAGGTATCAGGATGTCCTGGAAAATTCGAGCATCCAGAGGCGCTACCATGGGAAAGCGCGGATGCTCGCAAAAACGCCCGATGATAGTCGGATGTGCCCGCTCAAGAACCCTGACGACCACACCTTCCAAGCGCTCCACCGGTTCACGGTCCGGCCGACGGACACGCCGGCCCGGACGGAGGGGCGGTTTTTTCCGGGCGATCCGGATCAACACCCTGTCTCCGTGGAGAGCCTCGCCCATGTTGCGCGCCGGGACAAATATGTCCGGGCCGGGAGCTGGAGGAGCCTCGGGCTTGACGAAGCCATAACCGTCCCGATGGCAGGTCAATATCCCGGAGAGCAGACCCTCTTTGGATGGAAGAGAATACCTGCCCCGCTTAATGCGGTGAATGATCCCTTGCGCGTCCAGTTCGTCCAGGAATCGTTGCAGGTCGCGTCTCTCGTCACTGCCGATATCGAGCAGTCTGACCACGTCGCGGAACGTGAACGTGCGGCTTCCATGCTCGCGGACAAACTGTAACACCTTCTGCTTCTGCGATTCCTGCAGCAAAGCGGCTCCTTCAGCGAGAGATCATACCATTGAGTGAGGAGTCAGGAGACAGGAGTCATGAGTCAGGAGAAAGAGGGTAAAACCGTCATCAACAATAGATGTGACTAGGCCGCTTGTTCCCCGCATCATTCCTCCGCCTCCGATCAGCTGAAAAACCGGGAGTGCTGGCCGGCTTTTTTACGAGACGGCCAATCTGGCGTCTTCCCGGCCTTCTATTCTGACTCCTCACTCCCGATTCCCGACTCCTCCGCGGGAAGGAGCTCCTCAAGCGCACGAAGTACCGAGCGCCGGTGTGTTCCGGGCCAAAAAATCCTGCCGCATTTCGAGCAGCCCTTGAACTGGGTTTGGGTTTTATACACATAGGGAGGAACCCTGTCACGCACCTCTTCCCGATGCATTTCCTCCAGCATTTCGTTGCAGCTCAGGCAGCGGACGAGGACTCCGGGAAAACTGGCGGTATGGACAGACTGGAACACCTGCCTGAGCTGGGAATGGACTTTCTCGCTTTCGAGGAATATAAATCGCCGCACTGACTTGCGCACGAGGAGGCGAGTATCGCGGGAAAGGAGGATTCTTCCCTCCTGTGCGGACAGGGCCACGAGATCATCATCTGTATACCGGTTGGAATAGAGAACGTCGAATCCTGCGATGCGCAGCCACTTGGCCAGGCGGCCGAGCATGACATCCGCAACAAACGCAGGTTGTTCACCGCCTGCCGCGAAAGCTACCGCCTTAGAGCGTATCTGCCGCTGGCGCAGGCTCGCCGCCTTTCTGCGGGAATCGTTGTTGCCCATTCATACCTCAAAAGCAGGAGCCAGGAGTCGGGAGTCAGGATGGGAAATCCTGCACCCAATCTGCTCCAATAGCATGCCTCAAGCCAACGCGCTTGGCTTGGATTGGATGTCAGGCAGGTACAAGCCGCAACCTCCTCCCCCGGGTGCTGCCAAGTGCCTGCTTCGGATTCAAGTTCAGCGAAATTGCCTTCCCATGGGCTCGCACAATCGTTTACGGGCGGATTGGCCCAATAGCAAATGGCTCACTTTGGGATCCGGGTTTGGAAAAGGCGCCACGAATTGCGAACCTGACTCCCGGCTCCTGTCTCCCGACTCCCAATCTCCACAGTTGGGAGTCAGCCTTTGAGCTTTCTCTTCAGCAGCTTATTCAGCACCTGCGGGTTTGCCTGGCCTTTGGTCTCCTTCATTGCCTGACCGGCGAAGTAGCCGAACAGTTTCTCTTTTCCAGCCCTGAATTCTGAGAGCTGCGCGGGATTTGCGGCCATAATCCTCTCGATGACGGCCTCGAGCGCAGCCTCGTCGCTGACTTGAACCAGCCCGAGGCGGGAGACCACCGCAGCCGGGTCGTCGCCGGAGCGGAACATTTCTTCGAATACGGTCTTGGCGATCTTTCCGGAAATATCCGCCGCATCGATCATACGGATCAGCGCAGCGAGCCGATCTGGAGGCAGAGGGTTGTCTTCCATGTCAAGTCCGGTATCTTTGAGTGCATATGCCAGATCGCCGGTAATCCAGTGGAGTGTTGCGCGCGGATTGGCAGAAAGCACAGCGCATTTTTCGAAGTAATCGGCCAGTCTGGCGCCAGATGTCAGCTGAAAAGCCTCCTCGACGGACAAACGGTATTCGGCTATGAATCGAAGCGCTTTTTCATGGGGAAGTTCCGGGAGTGATGCCTGGATCCCGGCGATCCAGCCGGGATCCAATTGGAGCGGAAGCAGGTCAGGCTCCGGAAAGTAGCGGTAGTCATGCGCTTCCTCCTTACTGCGCATGGCGGCTGTATATCCGGCGGCCTCGTCCCATAAGCGTGTTTCCTGAAGGACCCGGCCTCCCTGGCTCAGGACCTGTGTTTGCCTGCTGATCTCATATTCGAGAGCGCGCTGCAGGTACCGGAACGAATTCAAATTCTTGATCTCGACCTTCGTGCCGAATCCTTCCGTGCCTGCTGGCCGGACAGAGACGTTTGCGTCGCAGCGAAGGCTTCCCTCTTCCATGTTCCCATCGCAGACACCGATGTACATGAGGATTCTGCGCAACTGAGTGACATAGTCGTAGGCCTCCTGGCTGCTTCGGAAATCCGGTTCGCTCACAATCTCGATCAGAGGTACTCCGCTGCGGTTCAGGTTGACATAGGAACTCTCATCCGGGCCTGCGGTTCCTTCGTGGAGCGACTTGCCCGCGTCCTCCTCGACATGCACGCGGGTGAGGCGGAAAGTCTTTTCGCGCCGGTTCACGATGTGCCCGGTTTCATTCCTCTCGCCGGAGAGTACCCGGACGGATCCATGCTCGGCCAGGGGGGCATCGAACTGGGAAATCTGATATCCCTTGGGCAGGTCCGGATAGAAGTAGTTCTTGCGCGCAAATACAGACAGCAGATTGATGCGGCATCCGAGGGCGAGTGCCGCCCGGGCCGCCATGGCGATTGCCCCCAGGTTCGGCACCGGCAACGCGCCGGGCAAACCCAGGCAAACCGGGCAAGTCTGCGAATTCGGGGGACCACCGAACCGGCTGCTGCACCCGCAAAACAGCTTGCTGCGGGTGACCAACTGCGCATGCACTTCAAGGCCGATCACAGGCTCGAATGCCATCTAAAGGCTCCAGGACAATCTCTTTAGACGCCGCATTATAACAAATAGTGCTGGTGTATCCATCTTCTCCGGGAGTCACCGGCGGTGCAGACAGTGGCGCAGGCTGCAGGGCGGTGCAGGAAAGCCCAGGGCGTGAGCCCCGGGAAAGGACTCCCACATCACCACAACCCTGAAGGCGGAGCAGCTGGCCGAGGGACGATGATACGCGCATTGTCCATTCCCTTCGCGCTCTGGTGGTCTGCCCTATGGGATGCGCGCTCCGGATGGAAACAGAAATCTGCCTCCCCGTACGAAAGAAGTGCGCACGCATGCTCACAATCCAGACCGGGGAAAATGGCTCCCTCTCCTGTCTGCCGATACAAGTTTAACAATCCGAGTATGATACGGATCGACAAGGAGCGCTTGCGGTTCTGGTGCGGCGACTGCATACCGGAGGATGCGGCGGCGAGTATCGTTGGTTCCCTACCGCTGAGGGTAGATGAGTTCGATGGAGGCTGCGAGTCGTGCGATTCGTGCCGGCCGGTTCTGAACGATACTCGCCGCTTTTCAGGCCAGAAATGAGTCCACCAGGGTGCATGCCCGCGACAACACGGCATCCTCCCCCTCCGCTGCAGCCAACCAGACAATCTCCTGGTCGGTTCGAAACCATGTGATCTGCCTCTTGGCGTATCGGCGGCTTTCCCTCTGGATGTCTGAGACCGCCTGCTCGAGGCTCCATTTGCCCTCGAGATAGTCGGCTATCTGGCGGTAGCCGATGGCTTTGAAAGCGGGACCGCTCCTGGAATGTGCAGACATCAGGGTCTGTACTTCCGCAACAAGGCCGTTGCGGATCATTTCTTCCACTCTGTGATCGATCCGGGCATACAGCTCGGGCCGCGGCCACTCAATCCCTATTTTAAGCCAGCGGAATCCAACGAGCCTGTCTCTCGGACGGCTCTGCCACCAGCTCATGGGCCGCCCGGTGAGCAGGAAGACTTCGTAGGCGCGAATATTACGTTCTGTATCTGCCGCAGTGATCCGCGCTGCCGCTTCGGGATCGACCCTGCGCAGCGCGCGATGGATGAACTTCGGACCCCGACGTGCCACTATGCTGCCAAGCCTGCTCCTCAGTTCTTCCGAGCGTCCCGGGCCTTGGAACAGGCCGTCGATCAAAGCCCGGAGATAGAAGCCT
>Ga0113563_10000367_pt1 | contig 21000 bp, 11 predicted proteins | sample Mud3Dept3metaG_FD_80117 | JGI IMG/M metagenome (GOLD analysis project Ga0113563, IMG submission 80117) | Freshwater wetland microbial communities from Ohio, USA, analyzing the effect of biotic and abiotic controls - Mud 3 Core 4 Depth 3... | ecosystem: Environmental > Aquatic > Freshwater >... | reverse complement strand
AGGGAAGGGGGTTTGGGGTATAATCCTGAATCTTCTTGGCCTGCTGCTGGGTTTTGCCGTTCTTTCAAAAATTTTCGAGGAATCTCATGTTCCGGATATACTTCCCAGGTATCTTCCCGATGACTGGAAAGGGCCCTTCCTCTTGCTTGTTTTCATATTCATCCTGTCATCATTTCTTGACAATATCGCTGCCGCCCTGATAGTACCTTCTGCTGGGGTGGGAACCGGCTGATAATAACGAACATAAGATCATCAACTGTCCTGTTCCCGGTTGCCCGATGGCAGGACATTAAATCTACGTATTATAATACGGTTTTTAATACGTAGTTTAATACGTAGACTATCTTTTTACTTCTGGTCCGAAAATTGTTGCCGGTTATTTAATCAAAAGCCTTAACTTTACTTTTTAATTAATTCCGTCAAAATGAAAAAGTTTAATCTGCTGATTTTCTTAATGTTTATTCCGTTCCTCAGTTTGAATTCTCAAATTGAGAAAGAAATAAAAGCTCCAATAAAGCACATTACCGTTTATCCCGACCGTGCACAGCTGAGTCATGAAACATCAGTTGAAATCCCTGCCGGTAATACCATTCTTAAGTTCGTTGGCCTGTCACCATATATAGATGCCCGGAGCATCCAGGCAAAGGGATTTGGCAATTTCACCATCCTGTCGGTGAATCATCAGAATAATTACCTTGAGAATCTGGAAGATTCCCCTGAGTTCAAAAATATCAGGAACCAGATTGAAGCTCTCCAGCTCAAGGTTGAGGATGAGAAGGCTGCAATAAGCGTTCTTAAGGAAAAAGAGGCATTTCTTGTTGCGAACAGGGCTATCCTGGTAAAGGAAACCACGTTTACACTCGACCAGCTGAAGAGTGTTATGGATCTGTATACCAATAATATGGATCAGGTAACGACGAATGTTCTCAAAAAGAACAGGCTTATCAAGGAATACGAAAAACAGATAGCTGCTCTGCAGAAACAGATAGCTGACAGGACCGGCAAACAACAGCTTCCCTCAGGTGAGATTTCGGTTTCAGTGACTTCAGAAAAAACTCTGTCGGGCAGAATGAGTCTTGCCTATGTCGTTACAAATGCAGGCTGGTATCCGTCCTATGATATCAGGGTTGACGACATCACCCGGCCCGTGAATATCTTTTACAAGGCAAACGTATTTCAAAGTTCGGGAGTCGCCTGGAAAGATGTTAAACTGAGCTTCTCGAATGCCAATCCATGGATTGCCGGCAATGTCCCCGAGCTTAATCCATGGTTTATTGACTATTATTATCCTCCTGAGAAGATCATGATCAGGGGAACTGCTTCAGGAGTAAATGTTAAAAGAAGCGAAGCTCCCGTTATGATGGATGTAAAGGAAGTACAGGAAAGTGAAATGGCAAAAGCTCCTGAAGCTGCACCTGTGACTGTTGAAAAGCAGGTCGGAGAGACAACGATCACATTCGATGTTGCGATACCTTATTCAATTGCCTCTGACGGTAAAGTACAGACAATTGAGATTCAGAGAACAAATATACCGGCTGAATACAAATACGTTACAGTACCAAAAATGTCGCCGCTTGCATATCTTACAGGTAATATAATGAACTGGGCAGAGCTGAGCCTCCAGAGCGGTGAAGCGACTCTTTATTTTGAAAACACATTTGTCGGGAAATCCTATCTCAATATAAATCAGCTTTCCGATACGCTTGTACTTTCCCTGGGGACCGACAACAGCATACTTGTGAAAAGGGAAAAGAGGAAAGATTATACCAGCAGGAGAGTTCTTGGTGCTAATAAGACAGAAACTTTTTCATTTCTTATAACTTTACGGAACAATAAAGGCAACCCGGTTAAAATGACTCTGGAGGATCAGGTACCTGTCTCCTCGAACAGCGGCATAACTGTTGAGGCCCTCGAATTATCGGGCGGAAGGCATAATTCCCAGACAGGCAAGATAAAATGGGATCTTGAGATCAAACCGCAGGAGACCAGGCAGATTATCCTGACCTATTCAGTAAAGTATCCGAAAGACCGGACTGTCATTCTGGAATAACCGATAACGTTATATGAATATTTTAGGGAACCTGATCTGGCTTATTTTCGGAGGCATTATTATTGCAATAGAGTATTTCATCGGCAGTATAATCCTGATGGTCACCATTATAGGCATTCCATTCGGTCTCGAGACGCTCAAAATGGGAGCCCTGGCAATCTGGCCTTTTGGACGTGATACACGTGTTCATCCAAGGGCTTCAGGTTGCGTTTACATACTTATGAATGTGTTATGGCTGATCTGTGGCGGTATATGGATAGCTCTCACCCATGCTATGTTCGGTCTGTTACTCTGCATGACCATTATCGGTATCCCGTTCGGCCTTCAGCATTTCAAGCTTACTGCCATAGCATTGAATCCCTTCGGACGCGATATTGTTTCTTTATGAAGTACTGCGGCCAGAGGAATTCAGTTTGGGTCCCCTGATTATGCCTCGTTGTGATTTCCTGATGAATTGAATGATATAGTCTCTGTCCGGGGATGGTTTGAACTCCTTCTCTGCATAGTCCAGTGCCTGTGAGCAATTCATATTGCTCTGGTAGATGATCCTGTAGATATTGTGTATCTCATCAATCCTCTCCTTTTCAAAACCACGTCTTGTGAGCCCGACAATGTTCAGGCCAAGATAGCACAGAGGGTCCCTGTCGGCTTTGATGAACGGAGGAACATCTGATCTTACTTTTGATCCGCCGCCTAAAATAACATGAGCACCGATATGTGAAAACTGATGAACCATGGTACCTCCGCTGAGTATTGCCCAGTCGTCAACTTTCACTTCGCCGGCCAGCCCTGCCGAATTTCCGATTATGCAATTATTACCTATTGAGCAGTCGTGTCCGATATGCGAGTAAGCCATGAGCAGGCAGTCATTACCTATTGTTGTCCTGCCGACTGCAGCTGTACCCCTGTTGACGGTTGATCCTTCCCTGATCGTTGTCTTGTCGCCGATCTCAACGGTTGATTCTTCACCCCTGAATTTAAGATCCTGTGGAATACCCGATATCACGGCTGTCGGAAATATCCTGCAGTTTTTACCGATTCTTGCCCCGTCAAATATTACTGCACCCGGCCCTATCCATGTACCGTCGCCTATAATAACATTACCGGCAATATATGCAAACGGTTCAATTGTAACATTACCTCCGACAACAGCGCTGGGATGAACATATGCCAAATTAGAGATCATCGTTTTACTTGTTTTTAATTACCTGAGCAGTCATTTCCCCTTCAACAACAAGATTGCTCCCTACAAATGCCTGACCATACATCGTGACTATGCCTCTCCGCATAGGTTCTGTCAGCTCCATTTTGAGAATGACGGTATCGCCGGGAACGACCTTATGCTTGAACTTAAGCTTGTCTATCTTAAGGAAATAGGTTGAATATCTTTCCGGCTCGTCAACATTCTTCATTACAAGGATGCCTCCTGCCTGAGCAAGCGCTTCGACCAGCAAAACACCCGGCATAACAGGTTCATCGGGGAAATGACCCTGGAAGAAGGGTTCATTGAAAGTCACATTCTTAACACCCACAACAGTGGTCTCGTCGATCGAGATTATTTTATCAACCAGCAGGAACGGGGATCTGTGAGGCAGGAGCTTTTTTATATTCTCGATCGACAATACGGGAGGTACACCTGGATCATAAACAGGGATGTCGAGTTTTGAAAACATTTTTTTCATTTCCTGCCTTATGATCCCGGCAAGGCGTGTATTGGCATGATGCCCGGGACGGGTTGCCACCACTTTGCCTTTTATTGGCAGCCCGACAAGCGCAAGATCACCCATCAGATCGAGAAGCTTGTGACGGGCCGGTTCATTGGGAAACCGCAATTCGGTATTATTCAGTATTCCTGCAGTATGCTTATTGATGCCCGGCCTGTTGAAAAGCCTGGCAATACGATCTATCTCTTCCTGCTCTACCTCCTTTTCAAGTATCACCACTGCATTGTCAAGATCTCCGCCTTTAATAAGCCCCATATTAAAGAGAGGTTCCAGCTCATGGAAGAAAACAAATGTGCGGCTTTTGGAAATTTGGTCCTCAAAGTCATCAATGGAATCAAGGATTGCATATTGATTGCCCAGGATCCTGGAATTATAGTCAATCAGGACATGGATGCTCAAATGGTCGTCAGGATAAACGATCAGGTCAACACCATGCTCCTCATCAGAAAATGCAATTTTCTGCTTTACAACAAAATAGTTCCTGTCTTCTTTCTGATCTACAATACCCGCCTCCTTTATTGCCTCCACAAATTTCGATGAAGCACCGCCCATTATCGGAGCTTCGGGTCCGTCAAGCTCTATGAGTGCATTATCAATACTCAGGCCGTATAATGCAGCAAGAGTATGCTCAATGGTGGCAACTGATGCATTGTTTTGTGCCAGTGTAGTGCCTCTTGATGTATCTGTTACATGTTCGGCAAGTGCATCAATGAGTGGCTTATCCGGAAGATCAACCCTGCAGAATTTATATCCATGATTGGCCGGGGCCGGCTTAAACGTGATTTTAACATTAATACCTGTGTGTAAACCTTTACCATTGAGTACGACATCCCTGGCAAGCGTCCTCTGTTTTTCACTCATTAGTCTGCAACAATTATTTTGAAATCCTGATACAAAACAAATAAAAAATTTCGAACAACCTATAAAGATACTATTTAACTATATAAATGCCAATGATTTTCTATTTGACCGGAGGTTTGGCAGATAGTTTCTTCATCGATTCAATATCCTTTTCCAGACTGTCAACTTTTGCCTTCAGATCAGGTAATCTCCTGTAAATCACTGCCACCTTCAGAAAATCTTTGTGTTCAATAGCAGGGACGCCCGAATAAATCATGTTTTCTTTCTTTATATCATTCGGGACACCCGACTTTGCCCCGATTTTTGTTCCATCAGCAATTTTAATGTGACCTGCTATGCCAACCTGCCCTCCAACCATGCAGTTTCTTCCAACTTTTGCTGAACCTGCAATGCCGGTCAGACCAGCCATAACAGTATTTTCACCTATTTCAACATTGTGCCCTATCTGTATAAGGTTATCCAGCTTCACACCCTTCCGGATTATCGTAGATCCCATCGTTGCCCTGTCAATTGCCACATTGGCGCCTATTTCAACATTATCCTCAAGGATAACATTTCCGATCTGGGGGATCTTCATGAACTCATTTTCCGACTGCGGAGCAAACCCAAAGCCATCGCTTCCTATCACTGACCCTGCGTGAATGGTACATCCCCTGCCGATTATGCATTCGTGATATACCTTTACCCCCGGATATATCAGGCAGTTTTCACCGATTTTAGTATTGTCGCCGATGTACACCTGCGGATAAATGCTGCAGCCATCCCCGATTATACAGTTTTCCCCGATATAAGCACAGGCACCGATATAAACGTCCCCGCCAATCCTTGCACTGGCCTCGATGACTGCTGTCGGATGGATCCCTTTCTTTTTCGGTTTCGACTGCTCCACAAGCTTCAGCAGGGAAGCAAAAGCCTCGTATGCATTGTCAACCTTTATCATTGTTGCCCTTACAGGAGCCGTCGGGACAAATTCCCTGTTAACGAGGACTATCGAAGATCCTGTTGTATAGATGTAAGATTCGTATTTCGGATTTGCCAGAAAAGAAAGAGCGCCTTCATGTCCCTCTTCTATTTTGGCTATTGTGCTGACTTTGATTTCCGGATCGCCAACTATGTCACCTTTTAAGAATCCTGCAATTGCTGTTGCTGTAAATTCCATGATATTTATTTTTAGTTATCTGCATTCTTTGGGATAGCACAAAAAATATTTAGTTATCCTCTCTGAAAGGAATCTGTGATCAAACATATCTGACACGGCAGAAATATCCGCTGTCTTTCCTGACTTGAGCAATATCTTTACTTCAGGAGCATCAGGCGTGTATGCCAGGTTTGAGATGCTGTTTGTAAATACATAGTATTCAGTCAGTGCGGGTTGAATTCCCATAAGATCCGCGGTCAGGGCTTTCAGCTGTTTCACTCTCTCTTTCGGAAAAGGTTCGTTCTGAAGTTCAATGGCAAGGAGGTTTCTTCGCATAAGCCTGGATGCCAGATCGGAAAGGATCCTGTCGGAATGATCAGCCCAGTATTTGGCTGAAACAAGAATATCAGCATCGTCAAGTCTTGTGAAATTAGCTGCCAACAGGCCGGGAGTAAACCTGCCCTCTTTGAGAAGATCATCAGGTCCGAGCCGGTTATAAAGAAAAAACCTCAGTGCCGGAGTCGCATAAAGGTCGGATCCTTCCTGGGCAAGTTCCTTTGCGCGTTTCAATACCTTTACCAGCAGACTTTCCGAGGCAAGCACTGTTTTATGCATATAGACCTGCCAGTACATTAGCCTCCTGGCTATAAGGAACTTCTCAAGTGAATAGATCCCCTTTTCATCTACCACAAGAGTGTCGTTTACAACATTGAGCATCCGGATTATCCGGTCGGAACCGACAGATCCCTCTATGACCCCGGTAAAGAAGCTGTCTCTCCGCAAATAATCCAGCCTGTCCATATCCATCTGACCTGCAATGAGTTCGTGGAGGAACCTCCTGTGGTAAGTGCCTCTGAATATTTCAATGGCAAGGCTTAGCTTCCCTTTATAAGTCTCATTGAGCTTTCTCATCAGCAGCAGCGAAAGGTCTTCATGGGATATCCCGGTAATGATGGAGCTTTCCAGGGCGTGGGAAAAGGGGCCGTGCCCGGAATCATGAAGAAGTATGGCAATAAATACGGCTTCTTCCTCTTCCGGAGAGATCTCTGTTCCCTTGCTTCTGATAGTTTTAACGGCCATATCCATCAGGTGAAGTGCTCCGAGGCAATGCTGGAACCTGCTGTGGTTTGCACCGGGGTAGACAAAGCTTGTCAGCCCGAGTTGCTTGATATTCCTCAGCCTCTGAAACCAGGGGTGCTCAACAAGATCAAATATAAAATCGCCGGGAATGTTAATAAATCCGTATACCGGATCATTAATGATTTTCCGCTTGTTTGTCCTATAACCCACCTTGATAATTTGTAAGGTACAAAATTATGAATTTGTTTTTAACAGGAATAATCCATTTCCTCCTTTGTGCGCCTTAGTGCAAACCTTGGTGATCCTTTGTGGTAAGAAAAGGTTACCTTAATGCTGGCGCCGATTTAAAATCGGTGCCCGGAACGGCACGGATTGCAAATCCGCGCCAGCTGCGGAGGAAAATATTTATAAGATTTTTACAATATTTATACAACATTTGAAATAAAAACCGTCTTTAGATAGTCATATACAGAGGAAACCGGCTCCCCAAACCTTATTGTATGAAAATTGAAATTCAGGGACTTAACAAAATATATCCAAATGGCAATCATGCACTTAAAGATATAAACCTTGAATTCGGGAAAGGGATGTTCGGCCTTCTCGGGCCTAACGGAGCAGGCAAATCAAGCCTGATGAGGATAATAGTAACACTTATGAAGCCCACTTCAGGTGTAGTCCTGATTGACGGCCGGGATATCCAGAAGCACAGAAGAGAGCTCCGGAGCATGCTCGGATACCTGCCCCAGGATTTCAGGTTCTTCACATCGCTCAAAACATGGGAATTCCTTGACTATTCCGGGTCTCTTGCCGGACTAAGGAACAGGAAAGAAAGGCTTGCCGAGGTCGACCGGCTTCTTGATCAGGTTGGCCTTCTCGAGGTCCGTGACCGTCAGGCCAACAGGCTCTCGGGCGGTATGAAGCGACGGCTCGGGATAGCCCAGGCTCTGATCGGAAGTCCAGGACTTATTGTTGTTGACGAACCAACCACCGGACTGGACCCCGATGAAAGGATCCGGTTCAGGAACATCCTTTCACAGCTGAGCCAGAATGACGTTACAATAATCCTTTCAACACATATTGTTGGTGATATCTCCTCTACGTGCCAGGGTATGGCACTGCTAAACAGGGGTGAGCTTGTCTTCAACGGTGCACCTGAAAATCTTGTAAAACATGCTGAAGGTCATGTCTTTAAGCTTATTCTTACTCCTTATGAATATGAAAAGGTCAAGGAGACCTATAACGTGATTTCCACCATACCGGTCGATAAAGGCTGGGAGGTGCAGATCGTCGCGGATGAGAGGCCGGATTTCAATTCGTCAGACATTATCCCGAACATTGAACATGCTTACGTTTACTTTATGGAACATAAAATGCATGCCGATATATCCGAATGATTTTTATTATCAGGCATATGGCGTTACTGCATAACATAAGAACTGTTTCCAGGTATGAAGCAAAGACACTGAGAAGAAGCTGGTTTTTCAGGCTTTTTTCAATCGGTGCACTTATGATCTTCACGTTAATGAATATCGGATTATTCTCACCTGTCGGAGGTGAGCCCTGGTCATTCATATCCATTCCATCTACGGTTCCTCTCGTAAATCTGTATCTTCTTAATATCGGACAGGCAATAGTGGTGATATTTCTTGCCGCTGATTTCCTGAAACGAGATAAAAAGGTCGATACCAATGAAGTCCTTTATACCAGGTCGATGTCCAACTTTGAATACATAATCGGAAAAACCTGGGGCATACTCAGGCTTTTCCTGGGACTTGATATCATAATACTGGGGATCGGGCTGGTTATGAATATAATTTCCAGGAGTATGTCAGTTGACATCATGGCATACCTTTACTGCCTGCTGATAATATGCGTACCAACAATCGTGTTCAGCCTCGGGCTCGCTTTCATGCTTATGTCTGTAATAAGAAATCAGGCAATCACCTTCCTTGTTCTTCTGGGCATTGCAGCCCTTGATATATTCTGGCTCTGGTACCGGTTCGGATCGATCTTCGATTATCTGGCTTTCGGATTGCCGGTTTTCAAATCAGGTATTGCAGGATTCGACAATTTGAACCTTATATTGAATCAGCGCCTGATGTATTTCTTTCTGGGAATGTCACTGGTCCTGGCTACTGTGCTGTTATTCAAACGGTTACCGCAATCCAAGATCCACACTGCCATCTCCGTTTCATTCATGTTAATCTTCTTAGCCGGATCAGCCATCTGCGCATTCAGTACATACTCCTTGTACACAGAGAGCCTTGAGGTCAAGGAGCAGGCGATAGAAACTGGCAGACAGTATGAAAACAGTGATTTTGTCAGGCTGACTGATGCGGATATTGATTTTTTTCACAGGGGTGGGTCATTTGAGGCATCTGCCGGACTTAATTTCACCAATGACGGCCAAAAGAACCTGACAAGCTACATATTTTCATTGAATCCGGGGCTCAGGGTCACCGGTATTGAATCAGGAGATAAGAAACTTGACTTCAAGCAGATATATAATATTATTGAAATTGATCCACCCAGGTCACTTGCTCCTGGAGAACGTGACAGTCTGGTCATCTCATATTCCGGTACCATAACCGAAGCGTTCTGTTATCCGAATTATTCCGAAAATCTCAAGGAAACACCTTACAGGATCGATATGCTCAATGTGAACAAGAGACAGGCATTCCTGACCGAAAAATATGTTCTGCTGACACCGGAATCGCACTGGTATCCGGTACCCGGACTAAATTATTACCCTTCGAATCCTGCCCGCATTAAAGTAGACTTTACCAGGTATAATCTCCGGGTCAGGACCGAAAGCGGGCTTATGCCTGTCTCGCAGGGGATAATGAAAAACGAGAACGGGACGTTCGTTTTCGCTCCTGAAGCTCCTCTCACGGGGCTCACACTGGCAATTGGAGATTACCATTCAGATACATTGAAGGTCGATTCCGTAAAATATATCACGTATTATTTCCCCGGACATGATTATTACAAAAAGGATCTTGCCGGATTAAAGGACACTCTGCCTCTCCTGGTTTCAGGTATAATGAGAGAGCTGGAATCAGATTTTTCGACAAAATATCCTTTCAGGACCCTGGGCCTTCTCGAGGTGCCTGTCCAATTTTACTCCTACCCCAGGATGTGTACCCAGACCAGGGCCGAGCTTCAGCCGGCTATGATATTGCTGCCGGAGAAATTGTCGACACTCCAGGGGGCAGGATTCGCGAAGCAGTTGGTCCGGCAGAAGAAACGAATGGCAAGGAATAACCAGGTCATCACCGATAAAGAAATGCAGGTCAGGCTTTTTAATAATTTCATCCGGAATATATTCATCAGCGGACAGAATTTCAGGTTCGTAAATGGAGCTCCCGTCAATGAACCGACCCGGTTTCGCCTTGGTCCAAGCTTCTACTTCTTCAGGAACAATTTCTACTCTTCGGAATACCCGGTTATAAATTCCGTCTTTGAATCGCATCTTCAGAAATTAAGCACACCTCAACCAGGATCAATGGGCATGAGAGGTGGACTGTCAGAAAATGACAGGGCAAACCTGATCCTGAGACATAGTAGTTTCAGGGAGATCCTTGCTAAAAACCCGGGCAGCGATACGATCAGAACCGTTGTCACTGTTAAAGGCGATTACCTGTTTAATCTTATGAGATCCAGGACGGGAATAGAGGAATTCAACGGATGGTTCCGTAAATATATTGACGATCACGCATTCCAGAGTATTGATATCCGTAAGTTAAATGATGATATGAAGCAAAGATTCGGATTTGAATTATATCAGTACCTTGATGATTGGTTTAACAGGAAAGAGCAGCCCGGATTCCTTTTTACCGATATAGGGGTCAGCGAGATCGTTGTTGGCGACAGGGTAAGATTTCTTGTCTCTTTCATCGCATCAAATCCCGAGCCGGTTGCAGGCATTTTTAACATAGCGTTCCGCACAGGCGGGCCTGGCGGGGGCCGCCAACAGATGACGGGCATGATGAGAGGCGGACCCGGCGGCGGGGGCGGACCCATGTCCATATCCGTGCAGGGCCGCGGAATGGAAGCTGCAGATATATCCAGGATAGTAGTTATGGAACCGGGAGAGGCCAAAAAGATCAAGGTCATTCTTGATGCAGAACCCAGGGCTTTAATAATAAATACCATTTTTGCCAGGAACCTGCCGGGAGAGATAAACCTGCCTTTGACAGAAATTAAAAATTCAAGGAAAAGATCAGCTGAATCGGAAGGTGAAGAGAGACTTGCCTCTTTTCCTCAATTTACATATCCGGGTGAACTTATTGTTGACAATGAAGATCCGGGATTCGATCCCGGAATTATGCCATCACCAAGTCCGCTCAGAAAAATCCTCCGGGTAAAGACAAGGAGGAATACGGAATATGAGGGCATCAACATGTACAGGGCGCCGGAAACATGGCAGAAAACTGTTCAATCGTTCTATTACGGTAAATATATTCTTTCATCAGTATATACCCGCAAAGGTACGGGTGACAGATCTGTAAAATGGTCAATAAAAATAGATGAACCGGGCTATTATGATATCTATTGCTATGTAGGCAAGCTGGGGAACAGAATGACTGTCCGCACGGGAGCACAGAGAGGAGGAGCCCCGGAAGGGCCGCCGGGTCCCGGAGGTCCAATGGGTGGCCCGCAGGAGAGTCCTTATAAGGATATGCATTATAAGATCAGCCACGACGAAGGAGTGGAAGAGATTACGGTCGATTTTGAAAATGCCGAAGCCGGATGGAACAACCTCGGCCGATACTACCTGTCAACCGACAGTGGAAAAGTGGAGCTTACAAACCAGTCGTCCGGAAAGATAGTGCTGGGTGATGCGATAAGGTGGGTGAAGGTGGAATAGGAGGAAAGACTGAGGGACTGAGGGACTGAGGGACAGATTAACCGTGTAACTTCGTGAAAAAATCCGTGAAATCCGTGGTTAAAATGGATCTTAAAGAATTTGAAGTAAGAATGAAGAACAACGAATTAAGAACTAAGAATGAAATAACCATATTACCAATGTACAGAATTATTTTTTCAATCATTGTCCTGATATCCACTGCATTATCAACATTCCCACAGAAGGGGATGACACTTGAGGAGGCATTGAAGATCGCTGAGGACAACAGCCCGTCAATGAAAAGGACCAGGTTGAACCTTGTGAGGAGCCAGGAGAACCTGAATGCCCAGAATGCATCCCTTAAGTCAAACTTTTCACTAACAATAAATCCTATCGGCTTTAGTCAGAACAGGTCATTTAATGATCTTATCTCAAAATGGAACACAACAAAAACCACAGAGAGCTATGGATTGTTCACAGTCACCCAGCCTATATTACTTACAGACGCAAGGCTATCCCTTGTGAACAGGTTCGGGTATAAGGATTCCTACAGTGAATATTCAAATCTTACCACCAAAGGATTCAGCAATAATCTTTCACTGAACCTTGACCAGCCGCTATTTACTTATAACAGGACAAAGCTCCAGCTTAAAGAATTGCAGCTTGCACTTGAAAATGCTCAGCTGAACTATGCCATTCAGCTTCTCTCGCTGGAAAAAAACGTGACCCAGGCATTCTATTATGTTTATCAGCAACAGCAGAGCATGGAAATTGCCAGCCAGGCTTTCCAGAACATGCAGAAAAGCTATGAAGTATCAAAGAACAAAGTGGATGCAGGTATATCTGCACGTGAAGAGATGTTCCAGGCTGAGCTTAACCTGGCATCATCAAAATCGGAATATGAAAATAGCCAGGTGTCCTTTGAGAATGCCAAGGATCAGTTTAAACTCCTCATAGGGATGAGCCTTTATGATGATCTTATTGTCATTCCCAATATTGAGGTTGATACAGTTAAAATTGATATTGCGTTTGCAATTGACCAGGGTCTCGCTAACAGAATGGAGTTGAGGCAAAGCAAGATCAGCATTGAGACTTCCGAGTTTGACCTTATCCAGACAAAGGCACTGAATGAATTCAAGGGCAATCTTGGCCTTTCATTCGGTCTGTTCGGCGATAATGAAAAATTCGGAAATGTTTATGAAAATCCGACAAACAACGAAAGTATTGCTCTCTCGCTTACAATACCTCTTTGGGACTGGGGAGAAAGAAAATCCAGGATAAAGGCTACTGAAGCCACGATCGAGTCTGCAAACATCTCTTATGATGAAGAACAAAACAATATCATCCTTGAAGTGAGACAGGTCTACAGGAACCTGCTCAACCTTCAGAACCAGATAATTATAGCACAGCAGAATGTTGTCAACGCACAGCTTACCTATGATCTTAACCTTGAGAAATACAAAAACGGCGACCTTACCGGCATGGATCTCAACATCTACCAGAACCAGCTGTCCGAGAAACAGCTGTCATATACCAATTCACTGATCTCATACAAGCTTGAGCTTCTCAATCTCAAGATCCAGACTCTGTATGATTTTGAAAAGAATATCCCGGTCACGCCGGTAAAAACAATAGAAAAATAGAATGACTTTTAAATATTCATACCCCCTTTCTTATTTCCCCCTTCGCTTTCGCGTAGCTTCAGCGAAGCAAAGCAAGGGGGAAATGATCCACTCCTTCCCCCCTGGGGGAAGGCCGGGAAGGGGGTATATACACTATAAATTATTTATATTCAAGTATTAATGATACAAGATAATCTGAAAATATCCCATATAAAATGAAAAAGAACTTAATCTTATTTGCTGTCCTGATATCAATAACCGCCTGCAGGAACCGTGACCAGAACCTGACTGCCGATGTTGAGATACCCGTTTCGGTTGAGGAGCTGAAGCTTAAATCCATCGAAGAATTCGTGAATACAACAGGAACAGCTTTCCCCAAGGGTGAAATAGAGCTGAAGTCAAAAATAGCAGCAGCTTATTTCCTTGAGAAAAATCCTCAGACCGGCAGACTGTGGAAGCTTGGGGACAAAGTCAAAACCGGCGCCCTGATTGTCAGGCTTGAGGACGAGGAGTATGTCAATTCAGTGAAGCTGGAGACGAACCAGCTGAACCTGGAGCTTATGGAAACAGAGCTCAGAAAGCAGGAATCGCTCTACGAAAAGGGAGGTGTTACACTTAAAGAGCTGAAGACTGCAGGTATCAACTACGAAAATGCCAAAACGACAGTTATCAATTCAAAGCTTCAGCTTCAGAAGACCAGAATAACCGCACCCATTGACGGGGTTATTGTCGACCTTCCATACTATACGCAGGGAACAGAGATCCCAACCGGGGTGACAATAGTTAAGATAATGGATTACAGGACAATGTATATGGATGTTCAGCTTCCCGAAAAATATATTACCGTAATTAAACCCGGGCAAATTGTAAAGCTTACCAATTATACGATCCCCGACGATACGATAATAGGAAATGTCACTCAGCTTTCTCCTGCAATAAATGCTGACACCAGGACCTTCAAGGGGACAATATCAATCGACAATCAGGATTACCTACTCCGCCCCGGGATGTTTGTGAAAGCGGATATTGTCACAGACCGCAGGGACTCGGTAATTGTGATCCCCAAAAGCATAATACTTTCCCGGCAGAGAGGTAAAACGGTGTTTATAGTCGACCGCGGATTGGCAGTTGAAAGAATAATTGATACAGGGCTTGAGAACATAACAGACGTTGAGGTTATAAGAGGCCTGGCAAAAAATGAACGTGTTGTCAAGGGCGGTTTTGAGACTCTCAGCAACAGGTCGAAGGTGAAAATAATTCAGTGACCGGTATGAACGCTATTGCACGATTTGCAGTCAGATACCCGATCACGGTCCTTATGCTTGTGCTGGGTATTGTGCTGCTTGGTTTCATTTCCTTCGGGAAGCTCGGAACCGATCTGTTCCCTGACCTTAACAACCCGAAGATATACATCGAACTTACGGCAGGTGAAAAACCCCCGGAGGAGATTGAAAAGAACTATGTTGATCAGATCGAATCCCTTGCCATGCGGCAGAGTGATGTTGTCCAGGTATCATCCGTTTCTCAGGTCGGCTCCGCAAGGATCACAGTCGAATACAACTGGAACAAGGATATGGACGAAGCATTCCTCGATCTCCAGAAAGAACTCAACTCATTCAGTCAGAACTCTGATCTGGAGGACTTTACAATCTCACAATATGATCCCAATGCATCACCGGTGATGATCGTAGGATTGAAGAATGAACGAATCTCCGACATGGATGAGCTCAGAAAAACAGCTGAAAATTATATCCGTAATGAGCTCGTACGGATTGAGGGAGTTGCCGATGTGCGTCTTGCCGGTAAGGAGGAAAGCGAAGTTGTGATTGAAACGGACAAGTATCTCCTGGAATCATTCGGCCTCACATCTGATGGTATTGCCGCACAGATCAGCAATTATAACAGGAATGTATCGGGCGGATCAATAGTGGACATGGGTACAAAATATGTTGTAAAAGGAGTCAGTGTCCTTGAGGATCTTGAGGATCTGGAAAATATAATAGTAGGCTTCAGACAATCATCCTCTCTGACAAGTCAGGCTTCTTCAACTTCTTCAACCCTTGACCTCCGAAGCTTTAGCGAAGGAGGTTCTTCAACATCAGACAGGGTACCCGTCTATTTAAGGGACGTTGCCAGGGTCGGATTCGCGAACAAGGATCCGGAAAATATTGTCACCATCAATGGTGAAAGGTGTATCGGCCTATCAATATTCAAGGAACCCAAATTCAATACCGTTGATGCTGTGGAAAGCCTTGATGAGGCAATTACCGGCCTTGGCAAAGCATTGCCCGGTTATGAATTCATAAAAGTACTCGACCAGGGGACATACATCAACAACTCGATAGGTGAAGTAAAGAATACCTTATTGATAGGTATCCTTCTTGCTGTTTTTATCCTGTACATTTTCCTCAGAAGGATCGGCACTACACTGGTCATCAGCGTGGCAATACCGGTCTCGATCATTGCCACATTCAATCTGATGTACTTTAATCACCTGACGCTTAATATTATGACACTTGGCGGGCTTGCCCTCGGGGCAGGGATGCTTGTGGACAACGCAATCGTGGTTCTTGAAAATATCACCAGGCTTCGTGAGGAAGGAGTGCCTCTTAAAGAGGCTGTGATCACAGGAACAGGACAGGTAGGCGGAGCTATCACGGCTTCAACAGTAACAACGATAGTTGTTTTCCTGCCGATAGTCTACCTGCATGGAGCATCCGGCGAAATGTTCAAGGATCAGGCCTGGACAGTTGCATTTGCACTGCTTTCATCTCTTGTTGTTGCAATGCTGGTGATCCCGATGCTTGTTTCCACCCTCTTTTCAGATAAGAGGAAAAGGGCAGATCTGAGCGCACCCGTGAAATTCAGCTGGTATACGAATTTCCTTGGGAAAACGGTTGAAAAACGAAGGCTTGTGATACTGTTGTCTGTGGTTCTTCTGGCTGCAACTGCACTGCTTGTTCCGCAACTGGGAAGCGAATTTATGCCCAGATCAGAGTCGGCCGAGTTCACTGTCGGGATGACCCTGCCTGAAGGCACAAGCCTTGAAAGGACCTTCAGCACCGCGCAAAAGACAGAGGCGATCATCAGGGAACTTCTTGGTGAAAAAATAAAGCTTATGTACAGTCAGTCGGGAGAAGACAATACCTCAACTTTAAGCCAGGCCACTGTGGTCAGAGGTGAAAACAGTGCGTCGCTAAAAGTGATCCTCAAAGATGAATTCGCCAGGGAAACCGAGAATGCGATCAGCCTTGTGGATGATTACCTGAAATCCGTTCCTGATCTTGAGGTGATCTTTACAAGGGAGGAGACAGCTCTTCAGACAACCCTTGGTACATCAGAATCACCTTTTGCACTTGAGATCTCAGGTGAAGATTTTGATGAGCTTGAAAGGATACTTACTGAATCGAAGCCGATAATCGAAAAAAATCCGGGTCTGTTTAATGTCACAACTTCGCTTGACGAAGGGACCCCGGAGGTTGAAGTTGCAATAGATCGCTTTAAAACAAGCTATTACAATGTCACTGTCGATAATGTTATAAACCAGGTCAGGAACTATCTTGAAGGTGCTTCGGCAGGCAATTTTCAAAAGGAGGGCGAGCTGAAGGACATTACAATCAGGCTCGGAGATATTTCCCTTCATCAGCTCCGCGACCTCATGATAACCGCCGGTACAGTCAGGGTTCCGCTCAGCGAGCTGGCTGAAATCAAAACGGTTGTAAGTCCGCGCGAAATAACCAGAAGAAACCAGTCAAGGACAGTCTATATTTATGCCAGCGTGAACCAGGGAATGGCATTTGACAAGGTAATAAAAGAAGCCGAAGCATCTTTAAAAACAATTGCGCTTCCCGTTGATTACAAAATGGAGTTCACCGGTGAGGAGCTGAAGAGAAAGGAATCAATGTCGAATCTCACCTTTGCCCTGCTTCTTTCATTGATACTGGTCTTCATGGTCCTTGCCGCGCAGTTCGAATCGATAATCCAGCCATTTATCATTATGCTTACCATACCGCTTGCAGGGGTCGGCACCGTGCTAACTTTCATCATATTCGGAAAAACTCTGAATATGATGGCTTATATCGGGATAATAATGCTTGGGGGTATTGCGGTGAACAATGCGATCATCCTGGTCGACCGGATCAACCAGCTAAGGGAAGCAGGCATGAGCAAGAAGGAAGCAATCGTCCTTGCCGGATCACAGCGTATCCGGCCAATACTCATGACCAGCCTTACGACCATACTCGCCCTTCTTCCCCTTACCGTTGGCATCGGTGAAAGCGCATCTCTCAGGGCACCCATGGCAATGGCGGTCATCGGGGGACTGGTCTCATCAACACTTCTGACACTTGTGGTGATACCATGCGTGTACTGGGTTTTTGATACATTCAGCAGTTATATAAGAGGTAATAAGGAAGCTGTTGCCATCCCTCAGCAATCATTATAGTAAGAAAAATGGATTTCATTTTAAAAAGAAGGATCCTCATCAGCATGCTGTTTATCGGGCTGACTATGCTCGGTTATATCTCTTATAAGAAGCTGGATGTTGAGCTGATCCCGAATCCCGACCTGCCGGCACTGATAGTCTCGGTTGGGACTCCTCTTGAAATGGATCCTGACTATATTGAATCACAGGCAATTATACCCATCGAGGGAGCCGTCGGAACGCTCGACGACATTGAAAAGATCGAATCAAATATTACCTCCCGTTATGGGGTAATAACGATCTATTATACCCGGAATGCCGATCTCAAATATGCAAACCTGAAGCTCCGGGAAAAGATAAATATCGTCAGAAACTCGATACCTGAAGATTTTGTTATCAATGTCATCAAGATCGATCTTGAGCAGCTGACGAATCAGTTCATGTCACTCGAGGTCAGAGGCGAAGGCGGTATTGACAGGATCAGGAATATCGCAGACAGGGAGATCGGGCCGAAACTGGAAAATATCGACGGGATTGCAGGGGTGCAGGTTTATGGCGGTCAGGAAAACTCCATAGAGGTCAGGCTTGATGAAAGAGCCTGTAAGGCCAATGGTATAACAATGGGTCAGGTCAGAACACTCCTGAACAATAACGGTCGCGAAAAAACCTTTGCAGGAAAAGTTGTCGATGGAAGCAATGAACTGTTCGTGAATATCACATCAGAATATTCTGATGTCAGTGATATAGGTAAAATAATCGTTAAGCAAGAGGGACCTGTCCTGCTTCGTGACATTGCCGAGATCTTCTATGGCGTAAAGGAACAGACCTCATACAGCAGGGTGAACGGGATGGATGCCGTCACCATTAACCTCGTAAATGACAACCAGGCTAACCTCATCAACCTTTCACACAAGGCAACAGAGGAAATTGGCAGGCTCAATAAAGACCTGGCACCTTCAGGAGTTGAGATAGATGTTCAGTACAACAGTGCCGAGACCATGGAGAAGAATATCGACCAGATTGTCAACCTGGCAATTACCGGGGCTCTTCTGGCTGTCCTGATACTCTGGTTCTTCCTGAGAAATATCCGCCTTGTCACGATCATAGCAATTTCGATACCAGTATCTGTATATACCTCATTCAACTTCTTTTATGCTTACGACATCTCCATCAACAGCCTGACACTTGTAGGCATCGCCCTGGCCATAGGTATGCTTGTCGATAATTCGGTGGTTGTGCTTGAGAATATATATCGCCTTGCAGGGACCGGCAAGGATCCGGAATCGGCTGTTAAGCAGGGCACAAGTGAAGTATGGAGAGCCATCTCTGCATCAACTCTCACAACGATTGTCGTCTTCTTCCCGTTTCTTTTTACTTCCAATTTCCTTATAAGGATACTGGGCAGCAATATCGCCGTATCAATTGTTTCGACTCTCCTTGTTTCGCTTGCGGTTGCAATGCTCTTTATTCCGATGGCCACCAATTTCCTGCTGTCACGAAGCTCAGCCGGTAAAGCGGAAATATTCAAAAAACTCTCAATCCACGACAGGCTGATCCAGGCATATCATCTTGTCCTGAAGGCAAGCATGAAAAAACCGGCAACAACAATTATCGGAACCCTGGTTATTTTCTTTGCGGCGCTTCTTTTAAGCTTTACAATCAGCATCAGTTCTGCACAGGAGATAGATGCCCCTGACTTCAGGCTAAGCGTTACCATGCCCACCGGATCGACCCTTGAGAAGACCGACGCTGTTGTCGCCGAAATTGAATCGAGGCTTGCCTCAATCTCTGAAAAGGAAGATATTGTGAGCCGTATTGAGGAGGAAAAGGCCACTGTAACCATTAATCTCAGGAAAGACTGGGATAAGGAAAGCAAAAGAAGTCTTCCGGAAATTAAAAATGATATTGAGGAGAAAACAAAGAATATCTCTTCGGCTGAAATAAGTATGGATGAGATCTCAACAGGAGGCGGTTTCACAAGTGGCGGCGGCGGTGGCGGTGGAGAGAATTTAAATCCGGGAGCCGGCTTTTCCAAGCTGCTCGGAATAGGTGCTGAGATTGAAAGTGTCGTTATAAAGGGGCAGGATTTCGAACAGATGAAAAACCTTGCTGACGATATAGAATCGTATGTTGACGAGCTTGAAACCATCAATAATGTCAATATCAATGTCCAGGACAACAAGCCCGAGGTTCAGCTTCATTTCGATATGGATTATATCGGAAGGAATAACTTCACCCTGATGAACCTTTTATCGGCCCTGGCAACATTCGGAAGGGAGTACTCTTCAGGCGCCACCTTCAAACAGGGAAATGAGAGCTATGACATCATCATTAAATATGCTGAAGCCGACAGCACTGCAAATGAGGATGCCGAAAAAACAATCGACGACCTGAAACATCTTGAAGTAAGCAATCAGGCCGGAGCTGTTATGGAGATGGAAGAGCTTGCCGGCATTATCTTCTCATACGGAAGGGGCAATATCCACCGCGAGAACCAGGAAAAGAGAGTGACCGTCACTTACAGTTTCACCAGCGAGATCAATTCGTCAAAGGATCTTCTCGAGGGAGCACGTTCCGAAATAGAGTCAATTGTTGCAGGACTTAATATTCCTCCTGGGATAGCCGTTGAAGTCGTGCATGAGGAAGATCAGCTGAAGGATTTTTACAAACTTATAGGAATTGCCTTCTTGCTTATATATATGATCCTGGCAGCAGTATTCGAATCGCTGACAATCCCGTTTGTCCTTCTTTTCAGCATACCTCTTGCAGCGCTGGGATCGCTCATTGCCCTCATTCTTACCGGCAACTCCCTCCTGAATGCCAATACGCTTACAGGATTCCTTATATTGCTCGGAGTGGTCGTCAATAACGGGATCATACTTATTGATTACACCAATATCCTGCGAAAAAGGGGGAACCGGCGCTCCCGGGCACTGATGATGGCTGGTATGGCACGCATCAGGCCGATACTCATAACAGCCTCCACAACAGTTATCGCTATGTTCCCTCTGGCGATGGGTAAAGCTGAGTTTGTATCGGCAATTGGCGCATCCTTCGCCATTACAGTTATCGGCGGACTCACGCTCAGCACCCTTCTCACACTGATATTCATCCCAACTTTCTATTCCGGCCTTGAGAATGCACTGGAATGGTTCGAATCTCTTGACTGGAAGAACAAGGCAATTCAGATCCTGGTATTTGCCCTGCTTATATTCCTGATCTACAGTAATATCGACAAATTCATCTGGAAGCT
>Ga0113563_10000366_pt1 | contig 21027 bp, 20 predicted proteins | sample Mud3Dept3metaG_FD_80117 | JGI IMG/M metagenome (GOLD analysis project Ga0113563, IMG submission 80117) | Freshwater wetland microbial communities from Ohio, USA, analyzing the effect of biotic and abiotic controls - Mud 3 Core 4 Depth 3... | ecosystem: Environmental > Aquatic > Freshwater >... | reverse complement strand
GAGGGTGAGGCCGGCCAGGTCAACCCCCTCAAAGCGAGGGTCGTCGCCGCCCATCTTGGAGATATCCATCATGGCAAAATCCATGACCCCCTGGCGGAGCAGCCGGAGCATCGTCTTTTCGTCGATGCCCATGTGGTCCAGGGGGGTGACGTCGGCGGTGATGGCCCCCTTCGAGACCTTGGGGATATGTTCGCGCCAGAACGGCAATTCCACTCTCGGCGAGATGGCGACGGTGCTGTGGTAGCCGACGACTTTGAAATTCGTCTTCGGCAGGTCCTGCGCGGCGGCCGGGATGGCGGCCGAGGCCAGAATCAGGGCAATGAGAATGCAAATTGTCTTCTTCATATTACGCTCCTTTCTTGGATGGAATCCTTTCGACAAATCTGCAAAGGATAATTTTGGGTTATCCGTGAATCTTGGCCGGCCGCGGATAGCGGATAAGGGTTTCCGGCAGCCCCTCGCGGCCGAACGCTATACCCGCCGAATGTCCCCCCCTTGCGGCAACCGGACTTGAGCCCTATATATTACAAATCAAGCCATCTCTGTCAAGGAGTATTTTTTGCCCCCCGGTTCCCTTTGTTTTCTGTAAAAAATGCTTGACATGGTCACCTTCGAAGCGGTAAGGAAATTATCGGAACGGCGTCTGGAGAATGCCCCCGAATCCTGAAAGGAGGAATGAGGAATGCCAAAACCGGAGATCGAATTCATCGACCCAGATACCCATTATGGGTGGCGGCCCGTCGAGGGAGACACCCTGGGCATCATGGAAAAGATTCTCAGCCTGGATCCGGCGACAAAGTCCTATACCCGGCTGCTGAAATTCCCCCCGGGCCTCAAGACCTCGGAGACCCTGGTGCATGACTTCTGGGAGGAAGTTCTAATCCTGGAAGGCGAACTGATCGACCTGAAGAAGAAGCAGACTTTCTGCCGAGGGTTTTACGCCTGTCGGCCGCCGGGGATGACCCACGGTCCTTACGATATCCCCCGGGGATGCGTGACCTTCGAAATTCGATATTACAAATAGGTGGGCTTCTCAGGGGAAGGCGGCGATCAAGGAGACCCCATGAAAATGAGAAAAGTCAGGCTCTGCGGACCCGGCGTGCTGGAGATCGAGCAGGCCGATCGGCCCCTTTGCCCCGAAGGCGGGCTTGTGGTAAAGGTGCAGGCCTGCGCGATCTGCGGCACCGACGTGGAGAGCTTCCTTCACGGCCGGCGCATGGCTCAGCTCCCGCCCCAGCTCGGGCACGAGCTCTCCGGCATCGTGAGCGAGGTGGGGGCCGGCGCAGGTTTTTTCGAAGTGGGCGATCGCGTCGTCCTCAATCAGAGCATTCCGTGCGGGGAATGCCCGGACTGCCAAAGGGGTCGGGAAAATCTTTGCGATCGGACTCTGAGGATCGGCGGCGGATTTGCGGACTACCTGGCCATCCCTGCTGCCGCCGTCCGGAAGGGAAACCTCCTGCCGATGCCCGCGGGGTTGTCCTATCGGGCGGCGACCATCGCGGAAGCCCTGGCGGCGGTGGTAAACGGGCAGGATCTCCTGGACGTTACCCTGGGAGACACGGTGCTCGTGATCGGAGCCGGGGCGGTGGGTTGTCTTCACGGACAACTGGCCAGGGCGCAGGGGGCCTCCAGGGTCATCCTGGCGGATCTCAATGCCCAAAGGCTGAAGATGGCCGGGGAAGTAAGCGGAGCGGATCTGCTCATCGATTCCTCCTCTGAAAATCTCATCGCCCGGGTAAAAGCGGAAACCGGGGGCCTGGGGGCGGAGAAGGTAATCGTGGCCTGTTCTTCCGGAGCCGTCCAGGAAGAGGCCCTGCAAATGGTGGCCAAACGCGGCCGAATCAGCTACTTCGGTTTCACTTTCAAAGAGTGGCCCTGGATCCGCTTCGACAGCAATGCCTGCCACTACCGGGAGTTCTTTGTGACGGGCGCCTTTGCCTATTCCCGCCGGCAATTCCAGCTGGCTCTTGACCTGATCGCCCGAGGGACCATACGGGCGGAATCGCTCATCACGCATGTTTTTCCCCTCGAGAGGCTGGGAGAAGCCCTCCAAACCATGAAGCAGGGGATCGGGCTCAAGATCCTGGTCGAACTATAACCCGGCCCCCCCGAGGGGGGGCCTTTCATTTTTCCCTTTTCACCGCCTCCACCAGGAGGATCCCGGCGAGAATGCATCCGGCCCCCGCCCAGCCCCAGGGCCCCAGCTTTTCCCCAAGCCAGTACCAGGCAAATAAGGCCGCGAAAACCGGTTCCATGGAGAGGAGGATCGCCGTGCGGGTCGGGGAAGTCCGCGCCTGGGCCCAGGTTTGGCCGAGGTAGGCCAGGATCGTGCAGGCCACGGCCAGATAAAGAGCGGAGCCATACACAAGGGGCGGGAGACGGAAAGCAAGCCCTCCGGTCGCTACCGCCCAGATCAGGCTGCCGACGCCGGCGGTCAGGAGCTGCAGGAACGCCAGTCCGAACGTATCCCCGCCCGGCGAAAAACGGCCCAGGGCGAGAATGTGTCCGGCCCACAACACCGCACAAATCAGGGTGAGGGCGTCGCCGATGTTGAAGGGGAGCTTCTGAACCTGGTCGGCGGCAGTAAGGAGGTAAAGCCCCGCGAAAGCCAATAAAGCCGCGATGAGCGAAAGCGGGCCCGGCATCTGCCGCAGGATAAGGATCGAAAGCAGGGGAACCAGGATCACGCTGAGGCCGGTCAGGAATCCGCTGCGAGAGGCGGAAGTGAAGGCCAGTCCCCAGGTCTGGGTAAGGAACGCCGTGAACAGGAAAGCTCCGACCAAGCTGCCCTTCCACATGAGTTCGCGGGAAAAGGTTTCGCGTCTGGCCCAGGCCAAAGGAAGCAGGAGGAGGCAGGCCAGGGCAAAGCGGATAAATAAAAAATTCGCCGGGGTAGTCAGGGGCAGGGCCTCTTTGACAATTGCAAAGGAAGTGCCCCAAAAAGCCGAGACCAATAATAAAACCCCGTCTGCAAGAAAAGGTCGGGTAGACATGAAGATTATAAATCCCTGTCGCTGGAAAAAATGAATCCAGTTGAACCCTCTGACAGTCTTATGCTATCTAAATTGGAAAGGTAATTTACATACCACAATTTCTCATGAAATAAAATCATGAATCCATTTGTCGCCGGGCGGATGCGGAGGATCGAGCAGTCCGGCATCCGCCGCATGCTGGAAAAGGCCATGATCCTGGAAAGGTCCGGACGGGAGATCATCCACCTGGAAATCGGCCGGACCGATTTCGATACGCCCGCCCCGGTCAAGGAAGCGGCCAAGAAGGCCCTGGATGAGGGATTCGTTCATTACACCTCTTCCATGGGTATGCTGGAACTCAGGCAGGCGATTGCCAGGAAGCTCAGGGACGAAAACGGCATCCAGGTCGATCCGGAGAGGGAAGTTTTGGTCACCGCCGGCGCTTCCGAGGCGGTGATGCTGACAATTCTCACCGTCATGGAGCCGGGGGATGAAATCCTCATCCCCGAGCCCATGTATCTTTTTTACCTGGATTTGGGAGAGTATGCCGGGGCGAAAACGGTGCCCCTCCCCCTTTCTCCGGCCGAGGGCTTCCAGATCACGAAGGAGACTCTGGAGAAGGGCCTCACCACCAAGACCAAGGCGATCCTTCTCAACAGCCCGCACAACCCCACAGGCCACGTTCTTTCCCTTCAAAGTCTCCAGGCTGTGGCGGAAATCTCCCGGGAGAGGAACCTGCTCGTCATCTCGGACGAGATCTACGAAAAGCTCATTTACGAGCCCCATCGCCACCATAGCATCGGCTCGCTCCCCGGGATGAAGGAACGCACGGTTACCATGAATTCTTTTTCGAAGAGCCACGCCATGGACGGCTGGCGGATCGGCTATTTAGCCGCTCCCGCCGACTTAGTCTGGGAGCTGGAAAAAGGGCAGCAGCATTTCATTATCAATCCTCCGTCTTTCTCCCAGGTGGGGGCCATCGAAGCCCTGAAGCACGGCGATGCCCTGATCCGGCACATGGTCGCCGAATACGCCAAGAGGCGCCGGCTCATGATGGAGATGGCGGACGCGTATCCCCGCTTCTCTTATTTCCCCCCCCAGGGCGCTTTTTATTTCTGGCTCTATCACGGCCTGAAAAAAATGGACGGGTGGGAGATGGTGGATCTCCTTCTCGAAAAGGAAGGAGTGGCCGTCACCCCCGGCGAGATCTTCGGCCCCTCCGGGAAAGGCTACCTGCGCATCTCCTACTCCAACTCGCAGGAGAACCTGCGGAAAGGCATGACCAGGATTCTGAGAACCCTCAGTGAGCTCGAATAGGATAGGCTCCTCGCCTTCCCGCTGCTTGCGCCTTGAAGATTTTTTCGGAGTTTGGAATGGAAGAAATTACCCTCATCGAAGACGTTTTCCTGTTCCTCCCCGATCGATCCACCCGCCCCGGCGCGATTGCCTTTTCCCCTTCCGGGATCATCGCGGTCGGCGAGAAGAGCGCGGTGCGGATGAAGGCGGGGCCGAATCCGCGGATCCTTTCCCTCCCCGGGGCCCTGGTTCTCCCCGGATTTTGCGACGCGCACACCCACATGATCTGGGGCGCCCAGCAGCGGACCCGGGTGGATTTGCGGTCCGCCAGGAACCGGGAGGAGATCACCCGGAAAATCCGGACCTGGAGGGAAGAAAACCCCACCCTGCCCTGGATCCTCGGGCAATGGGATGAATCGGCCTGGGGCGGAGATCTTCCGGCGCGGGATTGGGTGGACGAGGCATCGGGCAGCAAGCCGGCCTTTTTGACCCGGGCCGATATGCACAGCGCCCTAGTCAACTCCCGGGCTCTCGAGGCCGCCGGAATCGGCCCGGGTACCCCCGATCCCGCCGGCGGGAAGATTGTCCGCGACCGAAAAACCGGCGCTCCGACAGGAATCCTTCTGGAAAACGCCATGGACCTCGTCGGGGCGAAAATCCCGCCCCTGGCCCGCGAGGAGCGGGTCCGGGCGCTGCGCAAGGCTTTTCATTTGGCCCACTCCTTCGGCGTGACCGCGGTTCACGATATCCTTTATCAGCTCCATTGGGAAGACCTGAAGATTCACCGAGCCGCCCTCGCCGAAGACCCGGATGGGTTGAAGGTGTATATGCGCGTCCCGCTCCAGCATCTCGACCGCCTCCTGAGTGAGAGAGCGGAGTTGGCGTCCGGGCGATTCATCCTGGACGGGGTGAAAGGGTTCATCGACGGGGCTCTGGGATCGACCACGGCCTGGCTCGAAAAGCCCTATGCCCACGACCCCTCCCACGCCGGAATCACCTGCATCGAAAACATCCCGGAGTTCAAAGAAAGCGTGAAAAGAGCGGCTCGAGCCGGCGTCTCGGTTTCTCTGCACGCCATCGGGGATGCAGCCATCGGTTTCGCGCAGGATTTATACCTGGAAATCGTCCGGCAGCGCCTGGGAGAGTCTCCACTCCGGATCGAGCACTTTCAGCACCCCGGGAAAAAGCACCTTGAGCGCATGGGCCATCCGCGGATTTTCGCCTCCCTTCAGCCCGCGCACATCCTGGATGACGCTTCCAGCGCCGAAGAGCGGCTCGGGCCGGAAAGGGCGGCTCTGTCCTACCCCGTCAAATCTTTGCTGGCCCGCGGTTGCCCGGTCGTTTTTGGGTCGGACTGGGATGTGGCGGACTTGAATCCCCTGGTCGGTCTGCAGGCGGCCGTCAGGCGGGTGGACAGGGCAAACCGATTCCCCGGCGGATGGCACCCGCAACAGGCCATCGGGATTGCGGAAGCCATCGAGTGCTATACCTGGGCCGGAGCCAGGGCCGCGGGAATTGCCGACCGCGTGGGAAAGCTCCTCCCCGGAATGGCTGCCGACCTGGCTGTGCTCGACCGGAATATCGCCGCGATCCCTGCGGAAAAAATCACCGAGGTCAAGGTTATCCTGACCGTCGTCGCCGGGAAGATCGTGCACCAAAATGTTTAAGGGCCAAAGCCGCTCGCCGAGGGCCATTATATTTTCCCCCGGGGAAAAAGCCGGCCGCCATAAAAAACCCACAGACTGGAGGATCTTGAAAAATGGCTCTGCAACAGGTCATCGAGGTTTATGAACTTCTTGACAGCGCGAAGGTGAACGGGAGACAGGTGGCCTCCCTTCTGCGGAAAAGGGGGCTTCGGGATGTCAAAGTGCTGCCGATCCGGGGCAAAGGAGGAAAAACGGATTCTATCCGCACCCTGATTCCGGGGGCCTCAGGAAAGAAAGCCGGAGGTCATGCTCCGACTCTGGGGATCATCGGGCGCTTGGGCGGGGTAGGCGCCCGCCCGCAGGTGATCGGCCTCGTCTCCGATGCCGACGGAGCCATCGCCGCCATCTCCGCGGCCCTGAAACTGGCCGATATGAAAAAACGGGGGGATCTCCTGACCGGAGACGTTATCATAACGACCCACATCTGCCCTAACGCCCCCACGCTGCCCCACGAACCCGTTCCGTTCATGGGTTCCTGGGTGGACATGCGCACTTTAAATGATTACGAAGTGAGCGCCGAGATGGATGCCATTCTCTCTCTCGATACCACCAAGGGCAATCGGGTCATCAACCAGAGAGGTTTTGCCATCTCTCCGGTGACCAAGGAAGGCTATATCCTGAAGGTGAGCGATGACCTTCTGCGGATCATGGAGATCACTACGGGAAGAATGCCTTTTGTCTTCCCCATCACCACCCAGGATATTACCCCGTATGGGAACGGCCTTTTTCATCTAAACAGCATCATGCAGCCCGCGGTGGCCACCTCGGCCCCGGTCGTGGGGGTGGCCATCACCGCGCAAGCCACCGTGCCCGGATGCGCCACCGGCGCCAGCCACCCGGTGGATATTGAAGAAGCGGTCCGATTTTCGATAGAAGTAGGGAAGCTGTTTGGGGCCGGGAAATGCAGGTTTTATGATGAAGAAGAGTTTGCAAAAATTGTGCGCCTTTATGGCCCCATGACTCATCTCCAGACTTACGGGGTCGGAGCCGAACCTCAAAAAGCATCGCGCGGGGCGAAAGAATCGCGTCGAGGGCGGATTCCCCATTTCAGGAATTCATAAAAAGAGATTCCCGCCCTTGCCCCCCGAGGATTAGGAATGCCGCAAACTTCCTTTTTTTCCCATTGCTTCTAAAATCGGCAGGTAGGAGGCCTGGCTCTTCAGCAGGGCCTGGTTGGCCTTTAACCCGCTTTTGATGATCATCGCCATTTCCACGACCCTTCTCGCGACGCTTTGGGCGGAACGAACGGCGACTTGGGCATCCGGTTTTCCCTCTTCCGTAAGTTTTTTCAAGGCAGTCAAATTCGGGCTGACCTCGGTCCAGCCCCCGGCCCCGATATAGGACTCCCAAAGATCTCCGGGAACGGGAATGCACCGCATGATCATGGCGTGGGTATTCAGAAAAGCCTGGGCGTGTTCCTGTCCGGCAAAAATGTGGCTTCCCTGGGTAATACTGCCGATCGCTTTCATCAGGCGGGGAATATGGAAAGCCGGTTCGCCCGGGAGGAAATCGGTAAAATAATAGCCCAGCGAATTTCCCAGCCGGTCAAGGAAACACTTCACCTGTCCGGGAATGCCCATGTGGTAAACCGGTACCGAATAGATGACGGCATCGGCATCCAGCCATTTATCCCGCAGCGCCTGGAACCCGTCTTTGATGCGGCACTCTCCGTTCAGTCTCTTGTGGGCGCCGCAGGCATCGCAGGGAGCAAAGGGCGTTTGTCCAAAGATGTAGGTCTCCGTTTTCACTCTCTGCGGATACTGTTTGACGGCGGCTTCCAAGGCCTGTTCGAGGAGAAAAAGGCTGTTCCCTTTTCGGGGACTCCCCGCAATGCCCAATAATTTGATTTCAAAATCCTCGTCCATATTCATCTCCATTCGTGTCTCCCTATGTACATTTAAGGAACTTTCAGAATCTCCTTATCCGCCCGCAAACATCGGCAGGAGCGAAACTTCATCTCCGTCTCGGAGCCGGGTTGTCCAGCCGGAAAGACTGTAGATGCTCATCCCGTTCAGGAGCACAACCAGACCATGGGTATGGTTCAAAAAGGCCATTTTATGGGAACCCGCTTGCCGGTTTTCCCGGGCAACCCCTTCCCGGACCCGGTTTAAAAGGATTTCCACGGAGCTCCCCTCTTCCAGATCGACCTCGAAGTAGTCAGGGATGGCTTGCGAAAATATCTTGGTCTTGACGCGAATCATTTTTTCCGCGGGATCTTGCCGCTTGATTCCAGCTCCGGGATTACCTCTTTTAAATCCAATTTCTCAAGAGTGTCCCGGTAAGGCCAACTCGTCTGCAGGTCCCAATCATGCAGGGCGTAATATTCGTCCAGCATGCGGTTGAGCATGGCTGGGGAGTTGATGGGAACGAATTCTGCCGGATCGGCCTTCCCTTCCACGGCCTTCATAACGTCCTGGCCCCGGGCAAGGGATTCGAGCGGTTCGTTCATCAGGCGCCAGGGGAGGACATCGTCGGCGCGGGTTGCTCCTTCCCGGACGTTAAAGCATTTCTCCAGGGTGAGGATCCGGCGGCCCGCCTGCATGAGTTCTTCCTCGCTCACCCGCCTCCCGATCGCGGCGGAGAACATATCCGCCATCTGCTGCGGATCCACCCCGAACCGCGAGGTGTTGATGAAAGCGCACAACCCGAGGGAATCCGTGGCGGCAAAACAGTCCTCATGCCAACGGACGATGTCGGCCCTTTTCTCCATGAGCCTCGGGTTCGCATACTTTTCATCCCCGGTGATCTTTTTGATGAGACGCCGCCCCCCCGGGCGGGTCCCAAATTCGGCGATGGTCTCGGAGTGAAGGTGATCCGGCCCGCGGGGGTTGACGGCGAAGGCGAGCGCGTAGCCAAAAGCGGCCCGGGTCTCCACCCGGGACTGTTCCAGCCCCTTGGCCTGGATTGCCCACTTCTCCGACCCGCAGCCGATCTTTTCCGCAGCCCTTTTCACTCCATCGGCTAAGATATTCCCCAGGCCTTCGCGGTGGGCGATTCTTCGCAGCAATTCCACAATAGCTTCGCCGTTTCCCCATTCGAGCCGCAGGCCTCCCAGCTGCTGTTCGGTGAAGATTTTTTTCTCATAACCTTCCATGGCCCACTGAATGAGATTTCCTGCGGAAATCGTATCCAGGCCATAGATATTGCAGAGTTCATTCGCCTTGATCACCACCTCCAGGTCGATGCTCCCGCAGCCTGAACCCAGGGCGCTGATGGTTTCATACTCCGGGCCGCCCGTATAGCAACCCGCAAACCTGCCTTCCTGGATCTCGCAGTAGCGGTGACAGCAGAAGATACAGGCATTGCAGCCGAGCCTTCTCTTCAAATACTTGGATTCGGCCAGATAGGGTCCGCCGATTTTTTCCGCGCCTTCGATGTACCCCCGCCGGAAATTGTAGGCCGGGAAGGCCCGGGCTTCGTTTACCATGGGAACGCTTCCGGCGGTCCCGTAAAGATGGGCGAATTTCGCCGTGGCATCCTCGTAAGAATTCTTTATGGCCACATGGCAGCTGCGGTAAAACTCTTTCTTATCCGCAACCTTTATCGAGCCCTGCCCGCGCACGGCCACGGCTTTCAGCTTTTTCGAGCCCATTACCGCTCCGGCCCCGCCTCGGGCGGCGGCGTTATAAACCGAAACCATCACCGCCGCAAAAAAGACGAGATTTTCGCCGCCTTGGCCGATCACGGCCACCTGCGTTGCGGAATCCCCGACTTCTTCATGGAGGAGGCTCGTTGTTTCGCGGACGTCTTTCCCCCAAAGGTGGCGGGCATCGCGGATTTCCACCTTGCCGTTGTCAATCCACAAATAAACCGGGGTTTTCGCCGCTCCCTGGACGACTAAATAGTCATACCCCGCAAACTTCAGTTCCGTTCCCCAATGGCCGCCGACGTTGGTCTTCAGGTAAAGATGAGTCGTCGGGCTCTTGCAGGTAACCGTCGTGCGGCCTGAAGTGGGCGCAAAAGTTCCGCTGAGGGTGCCCGTCCCGAAGATTAAGGTATTTTCCGGGCTCAGGGGGTCGATTCCCGGCTTCATCGTCTCCCAGAGAATTTTGGCATTGATTCCGCGGCTGCCGATAAATTTCCGGATCCATTCCTCGGGAACCGGCTCGGTCCAGATTTTCTCTTTGGACAGATCGACATGAAGGATCTTACCGGCTATGGCAAAACGCATTTTTCGCTCCTTTGGGAACCGAAACCGACTTTGCAAAAGCTGAAAAGGTCATCAGGCGTACCTTAGCGCTTCCGGCAACAGGCAAATTTTGACGCATTCGGGATCGCCCTGGCACAGGTCGCAGGTGAAGGCTTTTTCTCTTTGGGCATCGAAAAACATGGCCCCGAACGGGCAAGCCCCGACACAGGCCTGGCAGCCGTTGCACAGGGATTCATCGATATGGATGGCGTTCGTCTTCGGGTCCTTGGCTAAAGCCTCGACCGGGCAGGCGGTTGCGCAGGGAGGGTCATCGCAAAACTGACAGAGGGTGGGGGTATGGATTCCCCGGCCTTCATCGGAAACGATCTTGATCCGGGCGCCGGGATAACTGCACGCGTCGGTATGCCTGAAGGAGCAGACCAGCATGCAGCTCCGGCACCCGGTGCACTTGTCAGGATGGGCGACCAATTTTTTCATGCCTTCCTCTTCTTTAAGCCTTTTCGATGAGTTCGATACGGAAAACCACCGGATTCTTGGAATCCGAACAGCACGCGACGGCGACATTTTTCTCGGTCTCCCAGGGGAAATTCCCCCCGTATTTCAAGGTGAACAAGACCGGATGAATTTCATGGTAGGCCCAGGCGCAAAAATTCGGAATCGTTTGGGGCGGGTTCTGGTCCGGGTGAAATATGACCTCGCCGACCTTGAAGCCAAAGTTGCAGGTGCCCCTCCCCTGAATTTCCTTCACCGTAATCTTAAATATCTTCTGGCTTCCTGCGCCTTGCCCTTCCGGCGGGATTGCCTCCAAATAATCTTTCCGCTGAAAAAACAGGGCCTCTCCCCGGCTTACAAAGTCGGCCTCCAGGACTTCCCCGACGAAGATTGTATGATCGCCCGAGTCTGCGGAATTAACCACCCGGCAGTCTAAGTAAGCCAGACAATCGGCGAGAATCGGGGAACCGCTTTGGCCCAACCGGTATTGAAACCGCTCAAATTTATCCATTTCCCGGCCGGATTGCTTTCCAAAATGCCTCGCCAGATTGACCTGGTCATTTCGCAAAATGTGTACGGCAAAAATCCCGCTTTCCCTGATGAGGTCGTGAGAGAAATTCTTTTTGTAGACGCTCGCCATCACGAAAAAAGGCTGATCGGCCGACCGATTGATCCAGCAGGCGGTCATCCCGTTTACCTTGTCGCCTAAACGAGTGGTCAGGACCACAACCCCGCGAACCATCTGGTCGAACACCCGGTCGATTAAGGTCACCTCGCGCCCGGTGCTTGTGTACTCCTTCTTCTCCTCTGCGCTCATCGGCTCTCCCTTTCTGAAATGCGAAGTGACTTCATGATAAAATTCCCCAAAAGACCTTGTCAAGGTTAATCTCAAAAGCCACGTAACCATTCAGTCCCGGGTGGCCCGGAACAAGTTTTGTTGGGGCCTGGGGGTTCGGGCGGTACGCGCCGGAAGCATCGGCCGCAATAGGCAGAGATTCGAAGAAAACGCTCTTTATCCGCAAGGGAAGGCGGGAGGCCTTGGCCCCCAACCCCTCCACGAAGAAATCACCGCCTCATGGTTCCAAACGAGCCGTCCGAGCCCCCAGGCCAGGGGACCTCTCGGCCGAGCGCCGATACTTCATTCATAGCGAGCGGCCCCCGTAACTGCATGGTAACAAATTTTATCAAAATCAACCTTGACTCCCCCTACCCGCCAGAGTAGAATTCTTAAATCCATTTATTTGGGTATTGATTCTTTGTTTAAATAAGCCATGAGGGGGAGGAAAAGAATGAAAAGGCGCGAAGGTCACGAAAAAGAGGGGATCAGTCGGCGGACCTTTATGAAATGGGCCGGGGGAATGGGTCTTGCCCTGCCCTTAAGCAATCTTCCTCTTGCCGCTCTCAGGAAGGCAAACGCCGCGGAAGAGAAGACCTTGACGGTGGCCTGGGATACGGAAATCGATACGCTGGACCCGGCCTCTTTTAAGACCATCGGCGGCTACACAACGATAGCGAATGTGTACGACACGCCGATTTACTGGGGCGTTTCCCCCATTCCGAACAAAGACGGCTTTTTTCTATCCAAACCGAATGAATTCACCCCGCGCCTGGCGGAGTCCTGGAGCCGCGAAAAGGGCGGCGCCACCATTGTCCTCAAGGTTCGAAAAGGAGTGAAGTTCCCCACGGGGAATCCGGTTACCGCCCAGGCTTTCAAGTATTCCTTTGATCGCGGACTCCTTTCTCCCGGCTATATGCGGATTGTCATTCCCAGCCTCTTGACCGTTGATTCCCCCGATCAGTTTGAGGTCCGGGATGACTACACCTTCGCCATCAACATGAAAAAGCCAACTCCGATGGCGTTGGACATTATCGCCCTCAGTAACAACGTAATCCTGGATCCGGCGGAGGTTAAGAAAAACGTCACTGCGGAAGACCCTTGGGCCACGCAATGGCTGAAGCGGAATGTCATCGGGGGGGGGCCCTACAACCTGGTTAAAAACATGCCGGGCGTGGAGATCATTCTGGAAGCCAACAAAGGCTACTGGCAGAAGCCCCCCTTCTTTGAACGGATCGTGCTTAAATTTGTCCCCAACGAAGCGGACCGGGTCATGCTCCTCAAGAGGAAGGCCGTGGATATGGTGGTCGGCAGGCCCGGACTGTCCCCGAAAAACGTGAAAAGCCTGGAAGGAGAACCCGGGCTTAAAATCTTCAGCGTCCCGGACACCACCTGTCATTTTGTTTCCATGAACCAGAACAAACCGCCGTACGATAACGTCAAGGTGAGACAGGCCATTAATTATGCGATCCCCATTGAGGCCATCATGCCCAATGTTCTCTTCGGCTACGGCCGGCAGATGAAGAGCCCGGTTCCCGACTTGACCCCCTCTTATGACCCCAGCGCCAGTAAATACAAATTTGACCTGGAAAAGGCCAAGGCCCTTCTGAAAGAAGCCGGGTACGAAAAGGGATTTACCACGAATTTGGCGATCCGGCTGGGGTGGGCTCCGCATGAGCAGGCCGCGATCTGGATGCAGCGCGAATTCGAGAAGATCGGAATCAAAGCGAACATCGTGAAAGAAACCGACGCTACCTTCCGTCAGGCCATGTCCAAGGGAGATCACGAGATCTCCATCGAATCCTGGCAATCCTGGGTCAATGATCCCTTCTATCACCTCCAATTCAACTTTAATTCCAAAGCCAAAGGAACCAACGTGAACTTCTACTCGAATCCGGCGGTGGATAAACTGATCGAAGAAAACATGCACGAAACAAATCTCGAAAAGAGGAACGCCGCTTCCCGGCAGGTTCAAAAAATCGTCATTGAGGATGCGGTTTGGGGATTCCTCTGGTATGACAACTGGACCCGGGTTATGAAAACGGATGTTTACGGGCTGGAAAAACGCTGGGATACCTTTGAGCGCTACTATGGGGCCTACCGGAAAGCCTGAAGAGATCTTTTTCCGGTCTTAATCCGTCAGGGGATTTTTATGGTTTTAGGAACGGGGAATGGGGCTGAGTCGATACCTGTTTAAGCGCTTGTTGATGGTGATCCCCACTTTATTGGGGGTCACCCTCATCACCTTTACGCTCACCTATCTTCTCCCTGGAAATCCGGCGATCGTCAAAGCAGGGCCTTTTGCGACCCCCGAACATTTAGCGCTCATGGAGAAAGAAATGGGTCTGGACCGGCCCATTTATGTCCAGTACTGGCGCTACCTTTCCGGAGTCGCCCGCGGAGACCTCGGGCAGAGCTCATCAACGGGGCGCCCCGTGCTGGAAGATTTCCTGCAGCGGATCCCGGCCACCCTGGAGCTGACTTTGGCCAGCCTGATGATTGCCGTCGGCCTCGGGATCCCCCTGGCCGTCGTTTCCGCGGTGCGCCGGGACAGCTTTCTGGATCATGCCTGCCGGATTGTCGGGGTCGGCGGGGTCGCCATGCCGACTTTCTGGACAGGCATTCTTCTGCTTTATATTTTTTTCTATTATTTTGGATTGGCGCCCCCTCCCTTGGGGCGTCTGAGCTCGGGGGTTCCCCCCCCGGCCTCCTTTACGGGGCTTTACACGCTCGACTCCCTCCTGACCGGAAATTTCCGGGCGCTGGGGTCGAGTCTGCACCATCTTCTCTTGCCGGCAGTCACCCTGGGATTCTCGGTGATGGCTCCCCTGACCCGGATGGTGCGGGCCACGATGTTGGAGGTCCTGTCGAGCGACTATATTAAAGCGGCGGAAGCGAGCGGCCTTCCCCAGCGGCAGATTGTCTATGGCGACGCCCTGCGAAACACCTTGATTCCGGTCATCACCCTCATCGGCGTGATCTTCGGATTCTTGATGGGGGGAAACGTCGTGGTGGAGCTCGTCTTTGGCTGGCCGGGAATCGGGAATTATGCCGTGACCTCGCTGATGTCCAAGGACGCCCAGCCTATTCAAAGCTTTGTTCTCTTTGTTTCCGTCGTTTACGTCCTGGTCAATCTGCTCGTGGATATTGCCTACGGCCTAGCCGACCCCAGAATCCGGCTGCGCTGATGATGAAGAAAGAGGAAATAGAAATCCGCCTGAAGCGTTTCCAAACTCTGATCCGCAGGTTGCGGCGGAACAGTCTCTCCTTTGGCGCTTCGCTCGTGATCTTGGCGATTGTCTTAATTGCCATTTTTGCCCCTTTTATCGCCCCCTATGATCCCAATGCCACCGATGCCAGCAAGGCCATGCTTTCCGTATCTCGCCAGCACCTCATGGGAACGGATATCTACGGGCGGGATGTTCTCTCCCGGGTGATTCATGGCGCCCGGGTCGATCTCTTGGTGGCTTTGGTGGCTACCCTAATCGCTTTGGGGATTAGCTCTTTTTTAGGCTCCCTCTCCGGGTATGCGGGCGGATGGCTGGATCATCTTCTGATGCGGATCATCGACACGGTCATGTCGTTCCCGTCTTTTATCCTGGCGATGGGCATTACGGCCGCCCTGGGGAACAACTTAGTCAACGTGGTGATCGCCATTGCGATCACCCATATTCCGATCTACACCCGCCTGATCCGCGGCGAGATGCTGCATATTCGCGAGCGGGAATATGCCGAGGCGGCGAGGACCGTGGGGAATCCGACCTCCCGCATCATTTTCTACCATCTTTTGCCAAACTGTTTTCCCCCGGTGATTGTGCAGGCGACTCTGGCCATGGGTTGGGCCATCCTGACCGTGGCCGGGCTATCCTTTATCGGATTGGGAATCCAGCCTCCGGCCAGCGAATGGGGATACATGACCGCCGAAGGAGCCACCTACATTGTGTCCGGGGAATGGTGGATTTTTCTCTTTCCGGGGCTGGCCATCATGATCACCGTTCTCGCCTTTAACATGGTTGGAGACGCTCTGCGGGATATCCTGGACCCGCGGATGAGGGGGGTCAGTTGAGCGCCCCCTTGCTGCACATCGAGGATCTGACCGTCCATTTCCATACCGACGAGGGAATTGTCGAAGCCGTCGACGGAATTCAACTCCTGGTTCCTTCCGGAGAAATCGTGGGGGTTGTCGGAGAAAGCGGCAGCGGAAAATCGGTTACGGCTCTTTCCATTTTGCGACTGATCAGGAAACCGGGCCGGATTATCCAAGGGACCATCCTTTTTGACGGCCGGAATCTTTTGGATCTGTCCGAGGAAGAAATGCGCCCCCTCCGGGGCTCTCATATCTCCATGATTTTCCAGAGCCCGCGGACATCCTTAAATCCGGTTCTTTCCGCCGGTTGGCAGATCGAACGCCTGATCCGCCTGCATAAGAAAGAAAAGGCGAAGGGCGCCCGGGAGCAGACCGTGCAGATGATCCGGCAGGTGGGTATTCCTTCGCCGGAACGGATCTATCACGAATACCCCCATCAGCTCTCCGGGGGGATGTGCCAGCGGATCATGATTGCCATGGCCCTGGCCACCAATCCTAAACTCCTGATTGCCGATGAGCCCACGACGGGTCTGGATGTTTCCATCGCGGCCCAGATCCTCGATCTTTTGCAGGAAATGGGGCGACGGACCGGCGCCACCATTCTGCTGATCACCCACGACTTGGGGGTAGTGGCCGGCTATTGCGATCGGGTGGCGGTCATGCATGCCGGCCAAGTCGTGGAGTCGGCAAGCGTCAAAAAACTATTTCGCCAACCTCTTCATCCCTACACCATGAAACTTATCCATTCGGTCCCCCGGGTCGATGTCGATAGGATTATGGAGACCATCCCGGGAAACGTGCCGGGTTTGATTCACCCCCCCCAGGGCTGCCGCTTTGCGGATCGCTGCCAATGGGTCATGGAGATTTGCCGAAAAACCAGACCGCCGGTTCAAACTCTCGACGGGGACCACCTCGTGGCCTGCTACCATATAGGAAATTCTTAGCCATGGGCGAATTCATCGAGATTCGGGATTTGTCCAAGCATTTTCCGGTGAAAGATCAGAGCGCGTCTTTCAGTGCCCTAAATCCGTTCAGTTCCCGGCATGCCCTTCTTCGGGCGGTCGACGGCGTTTCCTTCTTCATCCGCAAAGGGGAGACCTTGGGCCTTGTGGGGGAAAGCGGTTGCGGAAAATCAACCGTAGCCCGCTGCCTCCTCCGGCTGCTGGAACCGACCCGCGGGGAGATCTTTTTCGAGAGCAAGGACCTGACCGGCCTGAAAGGCGAAGGCCTCCGGCTCCTCCGGAAGTTTATCCAGATGATTTTTCAGGATCCGATGGCTTCTCTCAACCCCCGTCTCTCCGTGAGGCAGGTTCTTGAGGAGCCTCTTCGCCTCTATGAACGCGCAACCGTCCAGGAACGCGAGGGCAGGGTCCTGGAAGTCCTCGAGCAGGTGGGCCTCGACCGGGAGCTATTGAGCCGTTTTCCTCACGAACTCTCCGGGGGGCAAAGGCAGCGGGTGAATATCGCCCGGGCCATCGCCACCCGTCCCAAATTTGTCGTGCTTGATGAGCCGACCTCGGCCCTGGATGTTTCCCTGAGAGCCAAGATCGTTCTTCTCCTGGAGGAGTTGAAGTCGGCTCTGTCCACCACTTACCTGTTCATTTCTCACGACTTGAGCACGGTGAAATATCTCTCCGACCGCGTGGCCGTCATGTATCTCGGGACGATCGTCGAGATTGCCGAGGCTCATGAGCTTTTCCGGCACCCCCTCCACCCCTATACAAGGGCTCTCCTGTCGGCCATTCCGATTCCCGACCCGGAAGTGAAGCGCGACCGGATCATTTTGGTAGGGGAAATCCCCAGCCCGACCCGCATTCCCCGGGGATGCCGGCTTAGGGGACGATGCCCCATAGCCAAACCCCTCTGTTCGGAAGAAATCCGTCTCCGCGAAGCAGGTTCCGGCCACTGGGTAGCCTGCCACATGCCGGGAACGTCATAGCGTTTTCTAAACCATCTTGACTCTCAGCGCCGGGAAAATGGAAGGAGATTAAATATGGAAAATAGAATAATCCAGACAAGAGAAGATGCGGAAGATATCATCCGCGGACTCATCCTCATGGGAACGGGAGGGGGCGGAAGGCCGGACATGGGCATGGACTATCTCCTTCCTCATCTCGGCGAAGGCAAGAGGATTCTGCTGACCCCTGTCGAAGAAATATCGGATGAAGCCTGGACCTGTTCCGTTTTCGGCATGGGCTCCATCGCTCCGCAGAAGACCCTGTCGCGGTCCGAGCGGGAAGCGCTCGGATACGGCGACTGGGTGGTGGCAAAACCCATGGTCCAGGCGATCCGGGAATTGGAATCTTATGCCGGATGTCGGATTGAAGCCATTATCCCTTTCGAGCTGGGGGCTGGAAACACGACCGCTCCTCTTGATGCGGCGTTGCGTTGCGGGATGAAAATCGTGGATGGCGATTACGCCGGCCGCGCGATTCCGGAACTTGCCCAAACGACCCCGGCGCTTTACGGGCATACCTTTGAGCCCGGGACCGTTTGCGATCCCTGGGGCAATGTTCTCATCATGAAAAAGACCGCCAGTTTGCGGGTAGCCGAGCGGATCGGCAAAATGATCAGTATCGCCACGAAGCTGCCCGATATCAAGGCTCCCTGCGCGCATGCCGGCTTCCTTTTAAAGGGGCGGGAAATGAAGAAACTCATTATCCCCGGGGGCGTCAGCCGCTCGCTGAGGATTGGAAAGCGGATCCGGCAGGCTTTAAAAGCGGGAGAAGATCCGGCTTCGGCCGCGGCCGAGGCGATGGGCGGTTGGGTTATTTTTAGCGGACGAGTTGTCCGCAAAGAGTGGGAAAGCCGGGACGGGTATATGTTCGGAAACACGACGGTTCAGGGGCAGGGTTCGGATAACGGGCATACCCTGAAGATCTGGCTGAAAAATGAGAACCATATAACCTACCGGGATGGAAAGGAGTTTGTAACCAGCCCGGATCTGATCACCGTCATGGATGCCCGCAACGGCGAGCCGTACACGAATACCTTGCTGGAAGAAGGAATGGAAATCGCGGTCCTGGGCGCTCCGGCGGAACGGAAATACAGGAGCCCGGAAGGGTTAGCCCTGTTGGGGCCGCGCTATTTCGGTTTTAATTTCGATTATGTGCCTATCGAAAAACATCTGCATATTTAAGGCCCTCCCTCAACTTAATCCTCTCCCCGATGGGGAGAGGAAATTCTAACCATCTTCCTGATTTTTCCGGGCCCGGCCAGCCAGAAAAGAAAACACATGGCGGCAAAAAGGGGCACGGTCGCCATGAGGGCCAGGGCATAGCTCCCGGTTTTGTCAAAGATTGCGCCGCTAGCCCAGGCTCCCGTCCCCTGGCCGATTCCATAGCTGATGTTGATGAATCCGAGGATGGCTCCGAAACCTCGGCCCACAAAAAGATCAGCGGCGCCGGCGCCGAAAGTGGGCGAGCTAAGCCCCGCCCCAAGCCCGTAGGCCAAGGCGTAAAGATAAAGAGGCCACGCCGCTCCACTGTGGATCATGGCTAGGAGAGCAAGAGAACTAAGGATGAAGAAAAAACCCATGATGACAAATACGGCTTCCCGGCCCCAGCGATCCGAGAAAAAACCTCCCAGGCGGCCCAGGATGGCGCAAACCCCGGCCAGGCTGAAAACGAATGCGGCCAGGGCCGCGCTGTGCCCAACATCCAAAGCCATGGCGACAAGGTGATGCATGATCATGCCGGCTCCAATCCCCATGGCCCCCATCATTGCGCACAACAGCCAGAACGGGCGGGTTTTAACCGCTTTTCCGAGGGTCCAGTCTGTTTGCGCCCATTTCTGATTGACGATTTGGATCCGGAACCGGGATCGGCGCTGTCCGGTATTCCGCAAAGCAGGCCGAGGACCTTCCTGGACGGGAAGACCATCGGGCTCCACGCCGATATCCTTCGGGGCGCTTCGCATCAGCAAGGCCGTCAGCGGAGCAATCACCCCAAAGGCGATCGCCCCTAAGATCGCATATGAATTCCGCCAGCCGAAAGCGGCGATAAGCTGTTGAATCGGAACGGCAAGCAAGGGGGGCTGGATGTTTCCAATCAAAGCCACCCCTAAGGCCGCCCCCCTCTTCCTCACAAACCAATTGGAGAGGACTGCCGCCATCGGCACGAACCCGGCGCAGATAACCCCGAGCCCCATGAACACCCCATAGGCCACATAAAAATGCCAGAGCGTTTTGGCGTTCCAGCAAATCAGGCATCCGGCGGTAATCAGCACGCAAGCGAGGGGAAAGAGCTTGCGAGGCCCGAAGCGATCCACCATAGCTCCGGCGATCAGCGAGCCGAACCCATAAACGATGGAACCCACGGTGAAAATCGTGGCCGTCTCCCCTCGGCTCCAGCCGAATTCCTTGAGGATCTGGACGTAGAACATGGAGAAGGACCACCAGATCCCGTAGGCTACCAGCATCGTGACCAGCGCCGTGGCCACAATGATCCACCCGTAATAGAAAGGCAAGTTTGCGGGAAAAGATCGTTCGGGATTCTTCAAGTGAGGATATCCGCCTTTTGAATTTGGATGGTCCCCGAAAAAAGTTGCTTAGGGTTTCTCCCAGCGGATCGCCAGGAACGCCCCGGTGGTTAAATTCCTTCTTTTTCCTTCTTCTTCAATCTCCGCGGCCCTCCCGGGCTCCTCTTCCCTTACGAAGTGAACCGCGGTGCGGATCAAGCCGGGATTTTTTGCCAAAACGGCCATTTCCTCAGGGCTCCGGAAAACGACCTTCGAAAACAGGGAGTGCCCTTCTCGCGCCTTTTCCTTTCTTTCGGCTGCCCAGCGGCTCAGGCGGTTCAGCGTGGCGACGACAATCGTCCCCCCGCTTTGGGTGATCCGAAAAAGTTCGTCGACCGCTGGCTTTGCCTCTTCGATAAACTCCAGGGCCGTAATCGAGACCGTTTTTTCGAAGACCCCATCGGGGAAAGGCAGGCGCCGCATGTCTCCCTGGAGGAGGGCGAGGCGTGCGAACCCCTTGGAATCGGCTTTGCGGAGCATGGACAGAGAAAGATCGAGACCCGTAACCCGGGCCCCCCGCTCCAGAAAATCGGTTGTAAATATCCCGGTCCCGCACCCGGCGTCCAGGATCCGCTCTCCGGGGGAAGGCTTCAGGAGATCAAGCACGACCTCCGTTTCGAATTTCTTTACGAGCCGGCCGAGGGGGGTTTGAAACCACCTTTCGTATCGATCCGGCCACTCGTCAAAAAGCGCAGACATCTTTTCCCTACCCCTGGAATTCTTTGCGACCCGGAGAACCAGATTAACACCGCTTCCTATAGGGGTCAAGTTTTCAGCGGAACCGCGGAACCATTCAGTCACGGGTGGTCCGGAACAAGTTTTGTTGGGGCCTGGGGGTTCGGGCGGTACGCGTTGGAAGCATCGGCCGGGATGACCCGAGACTCGAAGAAAACACCGCTTCTCCGAAATGGGGGGCGGAAAGCCTTGGCCCCCGCCCTCTCCACAAAGATCCCAGCGCCTTATGATTCCAG
>Ga0113563_10000365_pt1 | contig 21046 bp, 21 predicted proteins | sample Mud3Dept3metaG_FD_80117 | JGI IMG/M metagenome (GOLD analysis project Ga0113563, IMG submission 80117) | Freshwater wetland microbial communities from Ohio, USA, analyzing the effect of biotic and abiotic controls - Mud 3 Core 4 Depth 3... | ecosystem: Environmental > Aquatic > Freshwater >... | reverse complement strand
TGCCTGTGCCGCTTTGACGAGGTTGCGCGTGCCCTCGGTGCGCACCCGAATGGTCTCCTCCAGCGGATCCGCATCCTTTGAACCAAACGCAGTCAGCTGGTGAACGACGACATCCGGTTCTGCACTCGCGACGAGTTCGGTAAGCCTCTCGACATCGAACACATCTCCGATCACGGGGACGGCGCCCATGGCCTCTAGCTGTTGAGTTCAGGGAGGTTCGTCACACGGACCTCGTGATGCGGGAGATGGGAGCACGTCCACCGAGTGCGCTGTGCGGGCGCTCGGTGTTGTAGTAGCGCAGCCAGGGAGTGAGAGCCTTGGTGCGCTGGTTCGACGTTCGATACGGACGAGCGTAGGCCCATTCGCGGAGCAGCGTTTGGATGAAGCGCTCGGCCTTCCCGTTGGTGCGAGGGCAATAGGGCCGCGTGAAGCGATGCTTCAGGCCGAGTTCCTGGCAGGCCGCCGCGAACGCTTTCGAGGCGTAGCAGCTGCCGTTGTCCGTGAGCACGGCGCGGATGCGGACGCCACGGCGTCGATAGTGGCGGACGGAGCGACGAAGGAAGTTGGCCGCGGTCTCGCCGCGCTCGTCGCGCAGCATTTCGACGTAGCCGAGCCGGCTGTGATCATCGATGGCGGCATGGCCGTACTCCCAGCCGATGCCGCGCTGGCGCGTCCGGCGATCGCCGTGGATGCGATGCCCAACGCCGCGGATACGCCCGAGTTTCTTGGTGTCCAGGTGCAAGAGATCGCCCGGCCGTTCGTGTTCGTAGCGCTGCACGGGCGGCTTGGGCTCGAGCTGCGAGAGCCGCTGCAATCCCAGACGACGGAGCACCGCTGCGACCGTCGAGCGCGGCATGCCCAGCCGCCGTGCGATGCCCGCGGCCGTCCGGCGCTGCCGTCGCAGACGCTCGATCCGGCGCACGCGAGGAGGCGCCGTGAGCCGCGGCATGCGATGCGGTGTCGAACGCCGATCGACGAGCCCCGTCTTGCCCTGCTCGCGAAAACGCCGGATCCATCGCCAACCGGTGCGCACGCTCACGCCGACTGCTTGTGAGGCGTCGTGCATCGTCCAGCCGAGCGTCAGGACTCGCTCCACGAGGAGCTGGCGCACGTAGGGGTTTGTCTTCGCGTTAGGATGAGGCGTCATTCGGGTTCTCCCTCTGGAAGGATTGGGGTTGTGGAAAACCCATTCTCCCAGAGGAACCCGAGTGACGTACGTCCCTGGAATCGACACCTAGTCCGTGACGCGGATCGTCTCGGTGTGCACGACGTCGTCGGCGAGCAGGACTTCCAGCTTCCAGTCACCGCGCGGGGCGTCTTCGAAGTCGTACTTGTCGGCGATGTAGACGCGCTGGAAGTGGCGCGGCTTCTTTTCGCGGGCGACGCCTCCGCTCGGGTCGATCCAGCGCACCGTGATGTAGCCGCCCCACGGAAGATGGTGCGGGCTGACGCGCGCCCACCATTGCAGGGGGCCGTCGCCCTTGTGCACGACGGTCTGCGTCGTGGGCGCGCGGAGTGTGCCCGCGACGCTCCGCGCGGGACCGTCGCCGAAGCCGGACTCGGCGACGACCGGGAAGATCATGCGTTCGAGTTCGCGCTCGGCCTGCAGCCGCAGCGTGCCCTTGGTGCCGGCGCGCCACACCGCCTGTTCGGCGAAGAACACCGCCCTGCGGTGATCGCCGGCGTCGCGATACGCGCGCGCGAGCGCGAGCAGCACCGAAGGCGGGTTGGCGTCGAGGTAGACGGCGCGCCGAAACGCGACCACCGCATCGGCAGGTCGGCCCGCGGCGGCGAGGATTTCGCCTCGCTGCACCGCCACGCGGGGATCCTTCGGTTCCTGGTCTTCGGCGGCGCTGAGCGTCGCGAGCGCCGCTTCGGTCTCGCCCGCCTGGCGCTGGCGGCCGGCCGTTTCGAGCAGCACATCGTTGCGCGCGCGGTCGTAGGAGGGCGTGTCGGTTAGCGCCCCGCGGCGATGCGCGACGAGATACGCCAGTCGTCCCTGCATCGCCTTGAAGCGATCGTCGAGTCGCGGTGGCGACGTCATTGGCTGGAGCTTCTCGTCGAGGCCGCGCACGACATCGATGCGTGTCTCGACCGCAGGGTGCGAGTAGAGATAGGGCGGGATGAAGCCCTCGGGACCTTGCTGCTTCTCCAGCAGGATGCGCTCGAAGAACCGCACCATGCCGTCCGGATGCCAGCCCGCGCGCGTCAGGAACACGGCGCCGACGCGATCAGCCTCGTCCTCGAACTGACGCGTGTACTGGAGTTGCAGCGCGACGTTGAGCCCCTGCGCCGCGACCAGCGGTCCCGCGCTGCCGGTCGCCGCCCCGGCCGCGATCCCCGCCAGCGATGCGAGGATGTTCGGGATCGCGATCTCCTGCGCCATGCGCGCCTGATGGCGGCCCTTCACGTGCGCGAGTTCATGCGCGAGCACGCCCGCCAGTTCCTCGACGTCGCCCGCCGTGAGCAGTGTGCCCGAGTGCATGTAGATGTAACCGCCCGGCACCGCGAAGGCGTTCAGCTCCTGGTTCGCCACGACGCGGAAGCGGTAGTCGAAGGGTTGCTCGCCGAGCCCCTCGACGAGCACGTTGCCGAGGTCACTCATGAACTCGAGCACCGCGAGGTCGGTGATGATCGGCAGCACCTGTTGCGCCTTCTGGTCGAATTGCCAGCCGACTTCTCGCTCGCTGTCGGCCGACATGCGCTGGCGGCCCGGGATCGGGTCGAAGCGCGTGCCGTCGTCCTGGATGCAACCGAGTGCGCCCAGCGCGAGGGCGGTCGCGAGCAGCGTCCGCGCGCTCAGGACTCGGGCTGCCATCGCAACACGGGATGGCGGGCGGCGCGCGTCTCGTCGAGGCGCGCGAGTCGCGTGCGATGGGGCGCGGTGCGCACGTGCTCCGGATCGCTTCGCGCCTCCTCGGCGATCGCGAGCATGGCGTCCGCGAAGCGGTCGAGTCCTTCGAGGCTCTCGCTCTCGGTCGGCTCGATCATGATCGAACCGTGCACGATCAGCGGGAAGTAGACCGTGGGCGGGTGGTAGCCGTAGTCGATCAGCCGCTTCGCCACGTCGAGCGTGGTGATGCCGAAGGGCTCCAGCTGCTTGTCCGACAACACGCATTCGTGCATCACCGGCCTGTCGATCGGCACGTGCCAGGCGCCGCGCAGCCGCGCGAGCAGGTAGTTGGCGTTCAGCACCGCCATCTCCGCGCAGAGCCGCAGTCCCTCGGGTCCGAGCGAACGCAGATACGCCCAGGCGCGCACGAGCATTCCCACGTTGCCGAAGTTTGCGTGCACGCGGCCGATCGAGTGCGGGAACTCGTAGTCGAGCGCGAAGCCTTCTCCTTCGCTGCCGGCGCGCTTGCGGACCATTGGGACGGGCAGGTACGGCGCCAGGATGTTCTTCACGCCGACGGGTCCCGAGCCGGGGCCTCCGCCACCGTGGGGTGTCGAGAAGGTCTTGTGGAGGTTGAAATGCATCACGTCGATGCCGAGGTCGCCGGGCCGGGCGATGCCGAGTAGGGCGTTCAGGTTGGCGCCGTCGCCGTAGACGAGACCGCCGTGCGCGTGCACGATGTCGCAGATTTCCGCGATGTGCGTCTCGAAGAGCCCGAGCGTGTTCGGGTTGGTGACCATCAGCGCCGCGACGTCGGGCGTCATCACCTTCGCGACGGCCTCGGGGTGCAGGATGCCGTCGCGACCGGAGGGGATCGTCACGACCCGGTAGTCGTTCAGCGCCGCGCTCGCGGGATTGGTGCCGTGCGCCGAGTCCGGCACCAGCACGATGTTGCGCGCGTCACCGCGGTGTTCGTGATAGGCGCGGACCATCATGATCCCGGTCAGCTCGCCCTGCGCACCCGCGGCGGGCTGCATGCTCACCCGATCCATGCCGGAGATTTCAGCGAGCGCCTGTTCGAGTCGCCAACACAGTTCGAGCACGCCCTGCGCGGTGTCGGCTGGCTGGAGCGGGTGGATGCTCGCGAAGCCGGGCAGGCGCGCCGCCCACTCGTTGATCTTGGGGTTGTACTTCATCGTGCAGGAGCCGAGCGGGTACAGAGCGAGATCGACCGCGGCGTTCCAGGTGGAGATCCGCGTGAAGTGACGCACCACATCGACCTCGGACAGCTCCGGCAGCGCGGGCAGATCGTCGCGCAGGAAGCCTGCTTCGAAGACCGACTCGGGCTCCGCCAGCGGCACGTCGGCTTCGGGAATCGAATAGCCGACGCGTCCCGGGCGGCTGCGTTCGAAGAGCAGCGGCTCCTCCCACGAGAGCCCGTAGGTGGCGTTGCCGATTCGCTCGGGTCCGGCGTCGCGACCGCGTTCGCTGCTCACGACGTCCGCCCCGCCAGCGCCGCGATCAGGCGGTCGATCGCGTCGCGCGTGCTGAGCTCGGTCGCGCACACGAGCAGCGAGGAACCGAGCTCCGGCGCGTAGGGTGCGAGGTCGAGGCCGCCGACGATCCCCGCGTCGAGAGCGCGCGCGAGCGCCGCCGGCGCATCGGGCACCGACACGACGAACTCGTTGAAGGTCGGCGCGGGGAGCGGCAGCCCGAGACCGGACGTCTGGCGGACCTGCTGCTTCATGTACTCGGCTTTGGCGAAGTTGAGTCGCGCGAGTTTGGCGAGACCGACGCGCCCGAGCAGCGACAGGTACACCGTCGCGATCAGCAGGCAGAGGCCCTGATTCGTGCAGATGTTCGACGTCGCCTTCTCGCGGCGGATGTGCTGCTCGCGCGTCGAGAGCGTCAGCACGAAGCCCCGCTTGCCGCGCGAGTCGACGGTTTCGCCGCACAGGCGCCCGGGCATCTGTCGCACATGGCGGTCGCGCGTCGCGAGGAATCCGAGGGCCGGTCCACCGAAGCTCATCGGCACGCCGAAGCTCTGGGCTTCGCCACACACGATGTCGGCGCCGAGGTCTCCCGGCGCCCGCAGCAGGCCGAGTGACAGCGCTTCGTTCACCACCACGACGAAGAGCGCGCCGCGCGCGTGCGCCGCCGCGCCGATCGCCGCGAGGTCCTGCACCGGCCCGAGGAAGCTCGGCTGCTGTACGACGACGCAGGCGGTCTCGTCGTCGACCAGGGCGTCCACGGGCGCCGTGCGACCATCGGCGGCGCGCGGCGCCGCGACGATCTCGGCGTCGAGCGCGCGCACGTAGCTCGCGAGCACTTCGCCGTAGTGCGGGTGCAAACCGTGCGCGACGACGACCTTGCGCCGCCGCGCGAGGCGCATCGCCATCAACACGGCTTCGGCGGTGGCAGAAGCTCCGTCATAGAGCGAGGCGTTCGAGACCTCGAGCCCGGTGAGCCCGCAGATCATCGTCTGCCACTCGAAGATGGTCTGCAGCGTGCCCTGGCTGATCTCCGGCTGGTAGGGCGTGTAGGCGGTGGTGAACTCGGCGCGCGAGATCAGCGCGTCGATGGCGGTCGGCGCGTAGTGCGAGTAGATGCCGGCGCCGAGGAACCAATCGTGGCTGCCGGCGTTCACGTTGCGCGCGGCGAGCGCGGCGAGTTCGGCCGCCACTTCCTGTTCGCTCGCGACCTGCGGAATCGCCAGCGCTCGCGCCAGGCGCAATTTCTCGGGAACGCTCGCGAACAACGCATCGAGGTCGGTGACCCCGATGGCGGCGAGCATCAGGCGGACATCGTCCTCGGTATGGGGAATGTAGCGGGGGGACGGGAGACTCACTCTTGGCCGCGTTCCTCGACGTGACGGCGGTAGGTCGCTGCGTCGAGATGCTCCGAGAGGTCGGAGCCGTCGCTGACCACGACGGCGATCATCCAGCCGTCGCCGTAGCAGTCCTCGTTCACCTGTTCCGGGTGGTCGGTGAGGTCCGCGTTGACCTCCACGACTTCGCCGGTCACCGGTGCGTAGAGATCGGACACGGCCTTCACCGACTCGATCACGCCGAACGGTTCGCCGCGTTCGACCGTGGTGCCCACGGCGGGCAGCTCCACGAAGACGACGTCGCCGAGCTGTTGCTGCGCGTAGTCCGTCACGCCGATCACGACGCGATTGCCCTCGAGCCGACACCACTCGTCTTCGCGCGTGTAGTGCAGCTCGGCCGGGATCTCGTAGTCCGCCACGGGGTCTCCTTGGACGAGTTCAGGCCGGGAAAGCCAGGTCAAAGAAAAGGGGTTGCGACGATGCGGGCCGCCACCGCGCGCTCGCGGATCCCGATCTCGACCGCTGTACCGGGGACCGCGAGGGCCGGCGGAACGTAGCCGAGCCCGATCGACTTTCCGAGGGTCGGCGAGAGCGCGCCGGATGTCACGCTGCCGACGCGTCGGCCACTGTGCAGGATCGGATACTCCGCGCGTGCGATGCCGCGATCTTCGAGGACGAAACCCGCGAGCGCGCGCGTGGCGGGAGCCTGCGCGCGGCGCTCGATCGCCTCGGCGCCGACGAAGCCACCGGCCGCGCGCTTCACGAAGCGCGCGAGGCCCGCTTCGAGCGGCGAGGTGGTGTCGTCGAGTTCGTGTCCGTAGAGCGGGAGCGCGGCTTCGAGGCGCAGCGTGTCGCGCGCGCCGAGGCCGCAGGGAAGCAGGCCCAGCGGCCGGCCCGCGTCGAGCAATGCGTTCCAGACGCGCACCGTGTCCGGCGCCTCGACGTACAACTCGAAGCCGTCGGATCCCGTGTAGCCGGTGTGCGAGATCAGGGCCCGCGCACCGGCGACGCGGCCCTCCGCGAAGCGGAAGCGCTTCATCGCGGGCGGAAGCGCCGCGACGCGCGACAGGATCGCCGGACTCGCCGGTCCCTGGAGCGCGAGCAGGCCGAAGCGTTCGCTGCGGTCTTCGACACGGGTGTCGCCTCCCGCGTGCCGCACGATCCAGCGGTAGTCCTTCTCGATGTTCGAGGCGTTCACGCACAGGAACAGCGCGTCGGCGGCGAGGCGGTAGACGGTGACGTCGTCCACCACGCCGCCTTCTTCGTTGCAGAGCAGGCCGTAGCGCACGCGACCGGGCTGCAGCGACGCGACCGGGCAGCTGACGAGTCGCTCCACGCTCGCAACGGCGCCCGGCCCCGAGAGATGGATCTCGCCCATGTGCGAGACGTCGAAGAGGCCCGCGGCGTTGCGCACCGCGGCGTGCTCCGCGAGGATCGACGTGTACTGCACTGGCATGTCGAAACCGGCGAAGGGCACGATGCGCGCACCGAGCGCACGGTGGATTTCGTAGAGCGGCGTGCGCTTGCCGGCGCTCATCGCGATCTCGCGACGCCGGTTCGGGTCCGGTAGGCCTCGAGCGTGTTGCGCAGCAGCATCGTGATCGTCATCGGACCGACGCCGCCGCGTGACGGGGTGAGCAGGCTCGCGACGCCCAGCGCCGCGTCGAAGTCCACATCACCCAGCTGTTCTCCGTTCACCATGTTCACGCCGAGATCGATCACCGCGGCGCCAGGGCGGATCCAGTCGCCCTTGACCAGCAGCGGCGTTCCCGCGGCCGCGATCACGATGTCGGCCTCGCGCACGACGGCGGCCAGGTCGCGCGTGCGCGAGTGGCAGATCGTCACCGTGGAGTTGCGCTCGAGCAGCAGCAACGCGACCGGCTTGCCGACCAGCACGCTGCGCCCGATCACGACCGCGCTGGCGCCCTCGAGCGCCACGCCATGGCGGTCGAGCACTTCCAGGATGCCGAGCGGCGTGCAGGGGCGCAGGCCCGGTAGCCCCGCGAGCAGGCGTCCGGCGTTCTCCGGGTGCAGTCCGTCCACGTCCTTGGACGGGTCGATCGCCTGGATCACCGGCGCCGCTTGCAGCGGCTTCGGCAGCGGGAGCTGCACCAGGATTCCGTCGACGTGGGGGTCGCGGTTCAGCGACCGGACGAGGTCGACGACGTCTTCCTGCGTCGCGTCGGCGGGCAGATCGAGTTCGCGCGAAGTCATTCCGACGCGCTCGCACGCGCGCCGCTTGCCCTTGATGTACGAGAGGCTGGCGGGGTTGTCGCCGACCAACACGACCGCGAGGCACGGCGCACGGTGTCCCGCGGCGGCCAACTCCGCGATCTCCTCCGCGAGCTGCGTTCGAAGCGTCTGGGCGAGCGCCTTGCCGTCGACGACGACGGTGGGTGTCGCGGAGCCGGTCATGCAGGGGGACCCTCCGACGGAGGGCGCAACATAGCGGCCGCTACGCGGCTTTCGCAGACTTGCCCTTGCTCTTTCCCTTGCCGCTCGGCTTGGGACCCGCGTCCGGCTTGCTCTCGGACTTCGACTCGGACACCGACTCGGACTTGCTTGCAGAGTTCGCATCGGACTTCGAGTCGCCGTTCGGCGACGCGGCCGACGCCGAGTCGCCGTCGCGCTTCGATCCCGAGTCCGCCGCGGGTTTCGCGCTGGAGTAGAGATCCGAGTACCAGCCGCCACCCTTCAGCACGAACGCCGTTCGCGAGATCAGGCGCCTCACCTTCTTTGCCTTGCACGACGGGCAAGTCTTCACGGGATCTTCGGTGATGCGCTGTTTGCGCTCGAACTCGTATCCGCATTTCTCGCAGGCGTACTCGTAGGTCGGCATCGGCTCGGCTCTCCTCCTCTCGGCTTGGTTCAGGCCCGTCCGCTCGCCAGTTCGAAGAGCGCCTGCACGGCGGCTGCGGCCCGCTCTCCGGGAACGCGAACCCGCACGAGTTTGCGGCGACCTTTCGAGGCCGGGTCGATTGCGATGGCGTCGCGACCCACGCCGAGTGCCCGCGCAATCGCGCGCACACAGGCGGCATTGGCCGCGCCCTCGACGGGAGGTTCCGTCACCGCGACTCGCAGCGCGTCGCCGTGCAGGCCGCCGACGCGTTCCCGAGCAGCGCGCGGCGAGACGTGGATCCAGAACGAAATCCCGTCCGGGGACCGGCGGAAACTCGGGCCAGCGCCGGCTTCCGTCAAGCGCCCCCGGCTTCCTGACGCGGGAGGGAAGGCGCTGTGCGCTCCAACTCGTACATGGAAGAGCCATGCGCAGCGCCCTCTGCGTCCACCACGACCCCGGCCTCGGATCCCGCCGGCGCGCCGGCGCTCGGGCCGTGGCGCCGCGGCGACGACCGGGGCGCCGTGAAGAACGCGACCTTGCCGTCGAGCACCGGGTCCTCGGGCAGCTCCGCGCTGAGCCCGTCGAGTAGCGACAGGTGTGTCTCGATCACCGAGCGCACCGACGCGGCGAGCCGCGTGCGCGCCTGGCGCATCTCGCGGATGTCCTCGGTCAACTTCGCGACGCGGCGGTGGGCGGCGTCGAGCACCTTCTCGGCCTTCACCTCGGCTTCGGCGAGCAGCACCTCGGCCTCCTTCGCTGCCGTGCGGCGCAGATCGTCGCTGACTTCCTGCGCCGTCATCAGCGTGGCGCGCAGAATTTCCTCGCGCCCGCCCAACTCCTCGACGCGCGCCTCCAACTCGCGCATGTGCTCGCGCAGGCGGTCGGAGTCGCGGATCACGCCTTCGAGATCCTCGGCGACCATGCGGAGAAAGGCGTCGACTTCCTCGGGCGCGTAGCCGCGCAAGCTGCGGGCGAAGTGATGACTCTGGATGTCGAGCGGCGTGAAGCGCATGGAATCCTCCGGATGAAGCGCGCGGAATGCCGGAGGAAAGAGTCCGTCGCGGTCCTCACGGCTCGCTGCAACAGTTCGGCGCAACCTCCCGGTTCCTTGAGGAGTTTCCTGCACGCGCGCTGCCTACGAACCGCCCAGTTCGCGCGAGCGCCGCGTGGCGGCCTCGACGGCGTCGAGCAGCGCTGCGCGAAAGCCCGCGGCCTCGAGTCGGGCCAGCCCCGCGATCGTCGTGCCGCCCGGGGAACTGACCCGCTCCCGGAGCTGTGCGGGGTGGATGCCGGTATCGTGCGCGAGCTGCGCGGCACCGAGTACGGTCTGGATCGCGAGGCGCTGGGCGACGTCGCGCGGCAAGCCGACCCGCGCGCCGGCGTCGGCGAGCGCTTCGAGGAACACGAACACATAGGCCGGGCCGCTGCCCGAGAGCCCGGTCACGGCGTCGAGCAGCGACTCCTCGGGCGCCTCCCACGCGAGGCCCGCGCATTCGAAGAACGACTGCGCGAGCGCGCGGTCCGCAGCCGTCGCGGCGGTGTTCGCCGCGTAGGCTGTTGCGCCGGCGCGCACCAGCGCGGGCGTATTCGGCATCGCGCGCACCACGCGCGCGCCGCTCGGCAGCTCGCTCTCGATGCGTGCGATCGACACGCCGGCCGCGATCGAGATCCACAGCGGTCTCGCGAGCGCATTGCCGAGCGCCGTGCGCAGATCGGAGAGCACGCGCGGGACGAGGGCGGGCTTCACGGCGAGCACGATGATGTCGCTCTCGCGCACGACGGCGGCGTTGTCGTCGCCGCTCGCAATGCCCAGTGCACGCGAAACCGTTTCGCGGCGTGCGGCGTCGGGATCGGCGGCACGCACCCGCTCGCGCGGCACACCGGCAGCGAGCAGACCGCCCGCCAGCGCTTCTCCCATCGCGCCGGCCCCGAGAAAACCGATCCGCTGCGTTGCGAGTTCCGTCACCGTCAACCCTCCCGTCCTGCTGATCTTCGCTCGCCTACGGCTCGCTGCGCGCTCCGCTTGCGGGCTGCGCGTTGGCCGAGGGGCTCCCGTTCATGATCTTCGCTCGCCTTCGGTCCCGATGGGCTTCGCTCGCCTACGGCTCGCTGCGCGCTCCGCTTGCGGGCTGCGCGTCGGCCGAGGGCCTCCCGTTCATGATCTTCGCTCGCCTTCGGCTCGCTGCGCGTTGGCCGAGGGCCTCCTTGCGCCGAACAGCGCCGTGCCGATCCGCACCAGCGTCGCGCCTTCTTCGACCGCCACTTCGAAGTCGTCCGACATGCCCATCGAGAGTTCCGGCAGCGCGGCCGCTGCCGCGAGTGCGCGCAGGCGCGCGAAGACGGGTCGCGCGGCCTCGGGATCGGGAGCGGGTGCCGGCATCGTCATGAGTCCCACGACGCGAAGGTTCGCGAGTCCGTGCACGGCGTCGAGCAGGGCGGGCAGCACGTCGGCCGCGACGCCGCTCTTGGTCGCCTCGCCCGAGAGGTTCACCTGCATGAGCACCGTGATCCGTCGACCGGCTTCCGCTGCGCGCCGATCGAGTTCCGTCGCCAGTCGCGCGCCGTCCACCGCGTGCAGCCATCCGAAGCAGGCGACCGCTTCCCTCGCCTTGTTGCGCTGGAGATGGCCGATGCCGTGCCATTGCAGCGAGGCGGCGAGCTGCGGTCCGACGAGCGCCTCGACCGCGACGCGCTTCGCCGCCGCTTCCTGCACGTAGTTCTCGCCGACGTCGCGCAGGCCGGCGCGCACCGCGTCGGCGACGCGCTCGGGCGGCTGCTTCTTCGCGGCGCCGACGATCCGCACCGACGCGGGATCCCGACCCGCGCGCCGCGCGGCGGCTTCGACGCGCGCGCGAAGAGCGGCGAAGCGCCCGGCGATCGCGGCCGTGTCGCTCACGCCCGCATCTCGCTCTCGCGCAGCAACGCGAGCGTCTCGTCGATCGGCAGACCGATCACGTTGCTCTCGCTGCCGTCGATGCGTTCGATGAAGCGACGGCCCTCGCCCTGGGCGGCGTAGGCGCCGGCCTTGTCGAGTGGCTCGCCCGTCGCGACGTAGCGGCGGATCTCGGCTTCGGTGGCGGCGCGCATCGTCACGCGGCTCGTGACGACGCAGGTCGCTGCGCGGTCGCTGCGATCGCTCGCGACGACGGCGACGCCAGTCAGTACGCGGTGCTCGCGACCGACGAGGCGACCGAGCAGGCGCACCGCGTCCTCGCGATCGGTGGGCTTGCCGAGCACGTCGCCGTCGACCACCACGATCGTGTCGGCGCCGAGCACGATACGTCGCGGCGACGCGCCGACGAGCGTCGCCACGGCGATCGCCTTCGCGCGCGCGAGGCGCAGCGCGAACGCTGCGGGCGCCTCACCGATCTCGGCAGTTTCGTCGATGTCCGCGGGCCGCACTTCGAACGCGATGCCGGCGCGCGCGAGCAATTCGCTGCGGCGCGGCGATCCACTTCCCAGCACGAGCGGCAGCCCCATGCCCGCGAAGCCAACCCGACCCCCCCCCCACCGTCAACCCCACCGTTACTATTGGGACGTTCCTGAAGTCAACAAAGTCAACGACGGCAGGAACGTCCCCAAGTCAACGTGGTAGGCTGGGGTGGCGGAAGCGCGGAGGAGTGGAAGTGGGCAACGTCGCCACCAGGCGGGAGTGGACCCTCGAAGGTGCGCGTGCGGTGCTGTCCGACGTGCGCACGCGCACCGAGCGCGCGGTCGAGGAAGCGGAGAAGCTGGTGTTGGCGCGCGAAGGCGCGACCGCGGGCGAGCAGGCGAAGGTCGACGCGCGCATCCAGCAGTTGATCGAGCGCTGGAAGCACGAGATGGAGGCGCTCGGCGCGGAAGTGAAGGGCGTCTGGCTCGTCGATTTCGACAACGGCAGCGGCTACTACTGCTGGCGCTGGCCGGAAACCACGGTGGACCACTTCCACGGCTACGAAGAAGGCTTCAGCGGCCGCTCGCGCATCCAGTAGCTCGCATTGCAACCCGCCCCCTGACCCGTGTTCGGCTCGCCGGCGTCCGCCGGCGAGCGGGATCATGAGGTAGCCGGCGTCCGCCGGCGAGCGGGATCATGAGGTAGCCGGCGTCCGCCGGCGAGCGGGGTCATGAGGTAGCCACCGTCCGGTGGCGAGCGGGATCATGAACCGGGCGTGTAGAAGTCGTTGCCTTTGTCGTCGACGATGATGAAGGCGGGGAAGTCCTCGACTACGATCTTCCAGACCGCTTCCATGCCGAGTTCCGGGTAGTCGAGCACTTCGACCTTCTTGATCGACTCGAGTGCGAGGAGTGCCGCGGGACCGCCGATCGAACCGAGATAGAAGCCGCCGTGTTTCTTGCACGCGTCGGTGACCTGCCGCGAGCGATTGCCCTTGGCGAGCGTCACGAAGCTGCCGCCATGCTGCATGAACAGGTCGACGTAGGTGTCCATGCGGCCCGCGGTGGTCGGGCCGAAGGAACCCGAGGCGTAGCCCTCGGGAGTCTTGGCGGGACCGGCGTAGTAGACGACGTGGTCCTGGAAGTAGGACGGCAGGCCCTGGCCGGCTTCGATGCGTTCCTTGAGCCTGGCGTGGGCAATGTCGCGCGCGACGACGATGGTGCCGTTCAGTGACAGTCGCGTCTTGATCGGGTACCGCGACAGGACGCGGCGAATCTCGGCCATCGGCTGATTCAGATCGATCTTCACCCCCGCCCCGGACAGTTCCTTCTTGTTCGGCCCGGGCAGGAAGCGCGCGGGGTCGGTTTCGAGCTGCTCGAGGAAGATGCCGTCGCTCGTGATCTTGGCGAGCGCCTGGCGATCGGCGGAACACGAGACGCCGATGCCGACTGGAAGCGACGCGCCGTGGCGCGGCAGCCGGATCACGCGCACGTCATGGCAGAAGTACTTGCCGCCGAACTGCGCGCCGATGCCGAGCGAGCGCGTGAGCGCCAGCACCTGCTGTTCCAATTCGAGGTCGCGAAAGGCGCGACCCAGCGCGTTGCCACTGGTGGGGAGCGCGTCGAGGTAGCGACAGCTCGCGAGTTTCACGGTCTTCAGCGTGAACTCCGCCGATGGACCGCCGACCACGATCGCGAGGTGATAGGGCGGGCAGGCCGCCGTGCCGAGCGCGCGGATCTTCTCCTCGAGGAACTTCATCAGCGACGCGGGATTCAGGATCGCGCGCGTCTCCTGGAAGAGCAGGCTCTTGTTCGCCGAGCCGCCACCCTTGGTGACGAACAGGAAGTGGTACTCGTCGCCGCTCGTCGCGTACAGCTCGATCTGTGCGGGTAGATTCGTCTTGGTATTCACCTCTTCGTACATCGTGAGCGGCGCCATCTGCGAGTAGCGCAGGTTCGCCGTCGTGTAGGTCTCGTGGATGCCGCGCGAGAGCGCCTCTTCGTCGTCGCCGAGCGTGACGACATACTGGCCTTTCTTGCCGACCACGATCGCGGTGCCGGTGTCCTGGCACGAGGGCAGGATCATGCCCGCCGCGACGTTCGCATTCTTGAGCATCTGGAGCGCGACGAAACGGTCGTTGTCGCTCGCTTCGGCGTCGTCGATGATGTTGCGTATCTGCTGGAGATGGCCCGGGCGGAACAGGTGGGAGACGTCGCGGATCGCCTGCGCAGCCAGGCGCGAGAGACCGTCGGGTTCGATCGTGAGCACGCGCCGGTCGCCGAACTTTGCGGTGCCGACGAAATCGCTGCTCAGCTTCCGATACGACGTCGCGTCGTCGTGCCCCAGTTCGAAGAGCGCTTGAAATGCAAAGGAACTCATCGGATGTCCTCGCCAGCCGGGATGGCCTGCAGCATAGCGGGATGGTTTGTTCGGGGGAGATGGATCGGCTACCCGTGATCGGCCTCCGGGAGGCCCGTTTGGACGAGATCAAGTCCGCGATCGACGTGTTGCTGCATCTCGACCGCTACCTCGGCGCGTGGTCGCAGGCGCTCGGGCCCTGGCTCTACTTCCTGCTCTTCACGATCGTCTTCTGCGAGACGGGTCTGGTCGTGACGCCGTTCCTGCCGGGCGACTCGCTGCTCTTCGCGGTCGGCGCGCTGACGTCGCTGCCCGATTCGGGGATGAACCTGTGGCTCGTGGCCGCGCTGATGATCGCCGCGGCGGTGCTGGGTGATGCGGTCAACTACGCCGTCGGCGCCTACATGGGACCGAAAGTCTTCAGCCGCGAGGACTCGCGCTGGCTCAACAAGAAGCACTTGCAGCGAACGCACGATTTCTACGAGAAGTACGGCGGCAAGACGATCTTCCTGGCGCGCTTCGTTCCGATCGTGCGCACCTTCGCGCCGTTCGTCGCCGGTGTCGGCTCGATGACCTACAGCCACTTCGCGCTCTACAACATCACGGGCGCCGTGAGCTGGGTGCTCGCGTTCCTGCTGGCCGGTCGGTTCTTCGGCCAGATTCCCACGATCCAGCGCAACTTCCACGTCGTGATCCTCGCGATCATCGCGATCTCGCTGTTGCCGATCGCCTTCGAATTCGTGCGTGCGTGGCGCGCGACGCCAGCGGCCTGATCGCTCGATTGCGCGGGAGGTAGCGATGGAACCTCGAGGCGATGCGCCTGCAACGCGGATCGAGCGCGACTCGCTCGGCGAGCTGACGGTACCCGCCGACGCGCTGTGGGGCGCGTCGACGGCGCGCGCGGTGGCGAACTTCCCCGTGAGCGGAGAACGGTTTCCGCGCCGCTTCCTGCGGGCGCTGGGGCTGCTGAAGGCGGCGGCGGCCGCGAGCAACGCGGAGTTCGGCGTGCTCGACGCCTCGCGGGCGCGCGCGATCGAGGCCGCGGCGCGCGAGGTCGCAGCGGGCGCGCTCGATGCGCACTTCGTGGTGGACGTGTTTCAGACCGGCTCGGGCACCTCGACGAACATGAATGCGAACGAGGTGATCGCGCGGCGCGCGGAACAGTTGCTCGGCGCGGGGGCGCCGCGCGTGCACCCGAACGATCACGTCAACGCGAGCCAGTCGTCGAACGACGTGATGCCCTCGGCGCTGCACGTCGCGGCGCGCGAGGCGATCGCACACGACCTGGTTCCCGCACTGCGGCGTGTGGCGGAGGTGCTGCGCGAGAAGGCGGCGGGCTTCGACGACGTCGTGAAGATCGGGCGCACGCACTTGATGGACGCGACGCCGGTTCGCGCCGGCCAGGAATTCGCGGGTTGGGCGCGGCAGCTCGAGTCGGCGATCGAGCGACTCGGCGTCGCCGGGGATGGACTCGCCGAACTGGCGCTCGGCGGCACCGCGGTGGGCACCGGCATCAACTGCCCGCCCGGCTTCGCCGCGCGCGCGATCGAGTTGCTTTCGCGCGAAACGGGACTCGCGTTCCGCGAGGCGCTCGATCACTTCGAGGCGCAGGGCGCGCGCGACGCCGCGGTCGCGGCGAGCGCCGCGGCGCGCGGCGCGGCGGTGGCGCTCTTCAAGATCGCGAACGACATCCGCCTGCTCGCATCGGGTCCGCGCTGCGGGTTCGGCGAGCTGCGCCTGCCCGCGGTGCAGCCCGGCTCGTCGATCATGCCGGGCAAGCTGAACCCGGTGCTCTGTGAGTCGGTGATCCAGGTGGCGGCGCAGGTGGTCGGCAACGACGCGGCCGTTGCGCTCGGCGGCATGACCGGGCAGCTCGAGCTGAACGCAATGCTTCCGCTGATTGCGCGCAATCTGCTGGAGTCGATCCGTCTGCTCGCGAACGTCTCGCACCTCTTCGTTGATCGCTGCCTGCGCGACATCGAAGTGGATCGCGAGCGCGCCGCCGCGTGGCTGGAGCAGAGCCTCGCGCTCGCGACCGCGCTGGTGCCCGCAATTGGCTACGACCGCGCCGCGGAGATCGCGAAGGAAGCCGCCGCGACGGGACGCACGGTGCGCGAGGTCGCACTCGCGCGCGGCGTGCTGCCCGCGCCGCAGCTCCAAAGGCTGCTCGATGCGCGCGCGCAGACGGAGCCCGGCGCTGGTGGAAAAGGCGCGTGACGGAGCGCGTCCGCGCGGCGATCCGCGCGCGCCTCGGCGGCTTCGACTGGAACAGCATCGCGGCTCGCAGGGTTGCTGTCAGTGGACCGGCAGCCGCTTCTCCTCCCACGTCGCGGCCGGTCCGCGGAAGATCAGCAGACGCTGCGAGGTCTGCAGCGTCGCGTGGTTGGCATACGCGGTGACCGACTGGATCTGCTCGCCGAGTCGGATCGGCACCTCGAAGAATCCGCCGCGATCCGAGGAGAGACCGAGCGCGCGCCGATCGGTGATCACCACGACGACGTTCGGGCCGACGGCGCTGTCGACGACCGTCTCGCGCGGGCCGATGCTGGAATCGACGAGGTTGCGGCTGCCGCCGTCGAAGCCGACGGCGCGCGTCTGCATCAGCGCGAGTGCGACGCGATCGCCGATCTCGACGTCGGCGGGCGGCGCCTCGCCGTTGCGATAGCGCGCTTGCTGCCACGCGCCCGAGCGCGTCGCGATCGCGAGCAGTCTGCGATCCGTCACCACGACCCCGACGCGGCCCTGGGAGCGCGTGTAGAGCACCGTCTCGCCGCGTTCGAGCCGTTCGCTGCGCTGGCCGCCGCCTTCGGAGTCGATCGCGAGCAACTCGCGGCCGAGCACCTGCACTTCGAGCAGCGGGGAGAGCGGACTCTGGTTCTGGGCGAGCGCTGCCGCGGCGGGTCCCATGCCGAAGGCGAGCAGGAGGGCGAGCAGCGGCGCGCAGCAGCAGTCGTGGGTTCGTCGCATCGCACGCGATGATAACGGGGAACGGCGCTTCCCGAGTTCGAGGTCCTCAGCGGCCCCGCATTCGAGCGAGAGCTCGAGCGTCTTGCAGGGCGCGGCGACCCCGCGGCGTCGCGGGACCGTAGAGCCGCGCCGCATTCTCCCAGGCCTGCGCCGCAGCGGCGGGCCGCCCGTCGCGCATCAGCAGTTGCGCCACCAGGTTCGCGACATCGCCGAGGTGTTCGTCGAGTTGCATCGCGACGCGCGCCTGCGGCGCCGCGGCGCGCGCGGAGCCGCCGCCGGCTTCGAGCGCATCGGCGACGCCCGCGTTGCGCATCGCGACGTTGGCGCCGAGCGCGGCGCGATACGCCGCGATCATCGCGGCGAGGTCGGCGTGCGCAAGCACGTTCGCTTCGATGCCTCCCGGGCCGAACGTGCGCCCACGCGTCGCCGCGACGATCGCCGCGTTCCACGGGTCCAGCGCGAGCGACTGCCCGGCTGGATTCATCAGCGCGTCCACTTCGGGATTCACGTGCACGGCGCCATAGAGGTGCAGGATCTCGTGGGCGAGCACGCGGCTCGCCACTTCGCCGCGCGCCAGACGCACCGCCAGAACCCGGCCCAGCAGTTCCGCCTGGCCCAGCCTCCAATCACCGGCTGCGCGCGGCGACGGGCGTCCGGTGAAGAAGGCGACGAGACCCTGTTGGGGGGGGGCCGGGTTCTGACGTAGTCCCGCCGCGAGGATCGGCGCCAGATCGAAGCCGGCGCCTTCGGAGCGGAACGTGCCGAGGCTCGCGACGGCGAAGCGCACGCCGAGCAGTGGCTCGAGCGCTTGCGAGACGGAGAGCCACGCCAGACGAAGTTGAAAGCGCCAGGCGCGATTCTCGCGCAGCACTTCGTCCGCGAACGCGTGCACCCACACCACGCGCCGTTCCCGCCAATCGGGGAAGTGTGTACGCAGCAGCTCGGCGGCGCGAAGGCCGCTCACGGGGTCGAGGTCGGCGAGCACGAGCGCCGATTCGAGATATTCCCGTGCATGGGAAGCGTCGCCGCGCGCGAGCAGCGCTTCGCCCGCGCCAACGCGCGCGCGCGGGTCGTAGGGATGCGCGTCGGCGCGCGCGACCGCGTCGTCCGGTCCGGCTGCCGGCGCCGCGGGCGCCGGGCCGCTCAAATCGGCGAGACGCTCGTGGACGTCGATGCGCCCGGCGTCGAGCGCCAGCACGCGCTCCAGCTCGCCGCGCGCGCTCGTCGCGTCGCCGCTCTGCTCCGCGAGGTCCGCGAGCGCGAAGTGCGCATCCGCGTCGTTCGGGTCGAGCGCGAGCCCCGCCGCGAGTTCGGCGCGCGCCTCGTCGCGGCTTCCCGCCGCGAGCAGCGCACGGCCGAGTCCCACGTGCGCGGCGGACGAGCGCGGCTCGGCCACCAGCGCTCGCTCGAAGCGCTGGCGCGCCAGCTCGGCATCCCCGCTCGCGAGCGCGTCGTTGGCGAGCCGGATCAGTGTCGCGGTGAGCTGGGGCTCGGCTGCCGGCGCCGGCGCCGTCGCGCGCGGAGCGCCGCCACAGGCGAGCGCCAGGGCGAGCACGCCCAGCACTCCGGCGCACGAGCGAGCGCGGAGTTCAGACAACTCCCAGCTTCCGCAGCTCGGCGATCGCCGTGGTGTCGAAGCCGGCTTCGCGCAGGATCTCGTCGTTGTGAGCGCCGAGCGCGGGCGCTCCGCTCCGCACCCGCAGCGGCGTGCGCGAGAGCTTCGCCGCCGGCCCGGTGATCGGGCGCAGCGTGCCGTCCTGCTGCGCGACGTCTTGCAGCATCTCGCGCGCGCGCACGTGCGGATCGGCGGCGGCCTCGGCGTAGCTGCGCACGGGCGCAATCGGCAGGCCGGCGGCGAGCAGCGTCGCGATCGCGTCCGCGACGCTCTGCCCGGCGAGCCAGCCGGCGAAAAGCGCATCGACTTCCGCGCGCCGCGCGATGCGCGCCGCGGTGGTCGCGTAGCGCGGATCTTCCGCCAGCGCGGGCCGCTGCATCAACAGCGCCAGCTTGCGCCAGTGCGCGTCGAGCAGAACGCCGGCCATCACGTCGCCGTCGCGGCAGCGGTAGACGCGCGCGGGCGCCGCGATGCGGAACTCGTTGCCGAGCCGCGGCAGTTCCACGCCGAGCGCGCCGAGCGTGAGATAGCCGGTGGACTGGAACAGCATTGCGTCGAGCAGCGACACATCGATGCGCTGTCCCTCGCCGGTGTGGTCGCGGTGGCGCAACGCCGCGAGCGCGGCGAGCGCCGCGTGCAGGCCGCCGAGGTCGTCGGCGAGGAAGGTCGGCGCCTTCACCGGCTCGCCGCCGGGATCGCCGTTCAGCGACAGGAATCCGCTCATCGCCTGGGCGAGCGGGTCGTAGCCGGCGCGGTCGGTGTCCGGACCGAATTGCCCGAAGCCGCTGATCGAGACGTAGACGACGTCGGGTCGCACCGCGCACACGCCGGTGTAGCCGAGTCCGTAGCCGTCCATCACGCCCGGGCGGAAGTTCTCGATCACCACGTCGGCGCGCGCGGCCAGACGCAGGAACACGTCGCGACCTTCGGGTCGGCGCAGGTCGAGCGTCAGACTGCGCTTGTTGCGGTTGACCGTCGCGTGCATGAACGAGACGGGCGGGTCGGTGCCGGGCAGCATCGGCGGCGCGCGCCGCGCCATCTCGCCGCCGGGCAGCTCCACCTTCACGACGTCGGCGCCGAAGTCCGCGAGGATGCAGCCGCACATCGGGCCGGCCCAGGTGGTGGTGGCTTCGAGCACGCGCACGCCGTCGAGCGGACCCGCGAGATCGCGCCGCGCTCCGGCGTAGAACGCGTCCCTCGATTGCGGACTCACACGGGCACGAGCGCGCCGCGCACGGCGCTCGCCGCGTCGCTCGCGAGCCAGTGGATCACGGCGGCGACCGACTCGGGCGGGGTCCACAGCGAGAAGTCCGCGTCGGGCATCGCGGCGCGGTTGGCGGGCGTGTCGATCGTAGTGGGCAACACCGCGTTCACGCGCACGCCGCGGCTCGCGACCTCGCGGGCCAGGCTGCGCGTGAACGCGATCAGCGCCGCCTTCGACGCGACGTAGGCGCCGAGTCCCTCCGGCGGGTCGAGCGCGGCGTACGCCGCGACGCTGACGATCGCGCCGCTCCTGCGGGCAAGAAAAATCGGCAGCGCGGCTTGCGTCATCGCCGCGGCGGCGCGCACGTTGAGGCGGAACAAATGGTCCCACACGCCAAGGTCGGTTTCGTGGTGGGCGCCCGCGGCGAAGCCGCCGACACCGTTCACCAGCACCGCGAGATCGCCCGCCGCCTGTGCGACGCTCGCCGCGCCGTCCCGCTCCGCGACGTCGGCCGCGACCAGCACGAGCTGCTGCGCGCGCAGCGCGTCCGCGAAGGGTCCCTTCATGCGCTCGCTCTCGGACGCGACGATCCACGGCACGACGACGCGGTCGCCGCTCGCGAGGAAGGCGCGCACCACCGCGCTGCCGAGTCCTCCGGTACCGCCCGTCACGATCACGCTGCGGCTCATCGGCGGGTCTCCAGGCGTGCGACCGCCGCCTTCGCTGCCCGCTGCAACGCGGGAGTTCGCGCCGACTCGGCCAGCGCGCGCAGGCGGGGCAGGGCGCCGACCTCGCGAATTTCGCCGAGCGCCAGCGCGGCGAGCCCGGCAGACACCGCATCCGCGTCGTCGAGCCCCTCCGCGAGGCGGGCGATCACGGCGGCGGGCGGATCGAGCAGCCCGGCCATCGCCGTCAGCGCGGCGCGGCGCAGCTGCGTGTCGGCGTCGCGCGACGCTTCGAGCAGCGCCTGCGCGGCGGCCGGCTGGTCGGGCGCCAGTTCGCGCAGGCAGAAGGTCGCCATGCGGCGCAC
>Ga0113563_10000364_pt1 | contig 21082 bp, 16 predicted proteins | sample Mud3Dept3metaG_FD_80117 | JGI IMG/M metagenome (GOLD analysis project Ga0113563, IMG submission 80117) | Freshwater wetland microbial communities from Ohio, USA, analyzing the effect of biotic and abiotic controls - Mud 3 Core 4 Depth 3... | ecosystem: Environmental > Aquatic > Freshwater >... | reverse complement strand
CGCCATTTCTTCCTCAGATCCGTTGAATATCCGCCCCCAGTGCATTCAGGCGTTTGTCGATATTCTGGTAGCCCCGGTCTATCTGTTCAATATTGTGGATTGTGCTTCTGCCCTCAGCCGAGAGTGCTGCAATCAGAAGCGCCACACCAGCCCTGATATCGGGAGATGACATAACAGTACCTTTTAACCTGAACCTCTTATCCTGACCGATAACTGTTGCCCTGTGAGGATCACAGAGAATTATCTGTGCACCCATGTCAATCAGTTTATCTACAAAAAAGAGACGGCTTTCGAACATTTTCTGATGAATCAGAACCGCACCTTTTGCCTGAGTAGCTGTAACAAGGAAAACACTGAGAAGGTCGGGTGTGAGTCCGGGCCATATAGCATCAGCAATAGTCATTATTGATCCATCAATAAATGTTTCAATTTCGTAATGGTCCTGATGCGGTATAAAAATATCATCTCCCCTTCTTTCCACTTTTATTCCCAGCCGGCGGAAAGCGTCAGGGATTATCCCAAGACTATCATATGATGTATTTTTAATAGTTATCTCCGAGGAGGTCATTGCTGCCATTCCGATAAATGAACCGATTTCTATCATATCAGGCAGAATTGTATGACTGCAGCCTGTCAGGCTTGTAACTCCATCAATGTAAAGAAGGTTTGAACCTATGCCTTCGATTTTTGCTCCCATTGAAATAAGCATCCTGCATAATTGCTGGATGTAGGGTTCACACGCAGCATTGTAGATTGTAGTTCGTCCCTTTGCCAGTACAGCTGCCATAATTATGTTTGCGGTACCGGTAACAGAAGCTTCGTCGAGATGCATGTATGTTCCTGTTAATGAGGGCGCTTCAACCCTGAAAAACGGATCAGTAGAGTCAAATTCAAACTTTGCTCCAAGTTTCTGAAAACCAATAAAATGGGTATCAACCCGACGTCTTCCTATTTTATCGCCTCCTGGTTTTGGAATGAATGCCCTTCCAAATCTTGCAAGCAGCGGACCAACTATCATTAATGAACCTCTAAGGCTGGAACTCTGTGTTCTGAATTCACTCGTCTGCAGATAATCGAGATTTACTTCGGTTGCTTCGAAGGTACAGATGGAATCGGATTCCCTGGTGATTTTTACACCCATAGAACCAATCAGTTCTATAAGTTTATTGACATCAACTATGTCAGGAATATTTTTAATTGTAACTTTTCCGGATGTAAGGAGAACAGCGCATATTACCTGCAAAGCTTCATTTTTTGCACCTTGTGGAGTTATCTCTCCATGAAGGGGATGTCCGCCATTTACAATAAAGGTGCCCATCAATGCCTGCTATATCCTTTTTTCTTATTGAAAGGTTTATTCTGCTGTTTCCCATGAGGTTTATTGCTGACTGGTTTTCTTTTTACCGGTGGCAGTAATTCTCTGATTTCAAGAATTCTTACTCCATCTGTCATTTTTAATCTGCCCCGGGAAAGTAATTTCATGTCATTGATTATCACTTCATCGGCAACCTGGGCTCTGTTCCATGTAAGATATGATTTCTTCATCTGATTGACTATCAGAGTAGTGAAGTATTCTTTCTCTTCTCCGTCAGGCATTTCTGAGGCAGCATCGATCATAAGTTCTACAATCCGGCCGTAATGCAAAAATCTTATATCTTTCTGCTTGTAAGGGACCTGCGAAGGTTTTTCAACAAATTTTTCCGGTTCAGGCACAGGATATGGAGAATCAATATCAAGGTCGAAATTAGCAATCAGTGCCAGGTGATCCCATAATTTATGTTTAAAATCCCCGACATCACGCAGATGAGTATTGAGGTTACCCATTATCTGGATAATAGTTTTGGCGGCACGGTTTCTTTCATCCCTGTCGTCAATTGTTTTTATATGGTCAACCATTTTCTGAACATTCCTTCCATATTCAGGCAATGCCATTCTTTTCCTCTGAGTATTGTAATCGTAATTCATCACCGGCTGATAATTTTATGCAAAGCTAACAATTTAATCTCATAATACCTTAAACAGCAACGTAGCCAAAAATCCGGCCAGTGCAGATAGTCCGGTAACTGTACCACCGATATGAAATGCCTCAGGAAGCATAGTTTCCGCTATCATTGTCAGCATTGCCCCGGCAGCCATTCCATCAACTAATGCGAAAACATTAGGCGAAACATTTTCAAAGAAGACATTTCCTAAAAACGCTCCCAGTCCTGTTACAATCATTATTGATGTCCACATCAAAATGATCTTCATACTCGACATTTTTTGCTTAATCATGCCTACAGAACTCGACAAAGCTTCTGGAAAGTTTGACAGGAACAAACCAGCCAGAAGTGACAGACTCATGGTTGGATGAAGGAGAAGGCTGGAACCAATAACAATTGATTCAGGAATGCCATCGAGCATTATACCCATCCATATTGCCAGAGATGGGTTCCCATGTTCTTCAACTTCTTCGTTAACATCAGACTGGGTAATTGCGGACTTCTTTTCCTCAAAATGTTCCAGAGCGCCATTATACCAGGCAATGGCTTTTTCAGAGGGGATTTCGTTTGTAACTTCGAGCAGATGGATCTTTTCAGTAACAAGTGATTTTATCTCTCTTGCCAATAGAGGATTGAGTAATATTATCCGATCGAGAGACTCTTTATTAATGACCCATGCATGCATATCATCTTTTACCACAACATTATAGTTATGTGAAATATTGGTCATTAGTTCAACAATGCCATAAGTGTCATTTGTTTCGAGAAGCGTTATGACTGAATTGGTGTTATCATCCATTACAATTGCAGATCCGCTTTCAATTATAAAAAACAAATCTCCGGGGTCTCCTTCATGAACCATTACTTTTCCCTGTCTGTATTTATATCGATGGAGATAAGGAATGATAATCTGTGCCTGTTCGGGAGTGAGATTATGAAAAAACTTTACATTGCTTAGCTGCTTAAAAAGCAGTTTCTGCCTCGCGTTTTGTTTTTTTGTGATGTGGGTAAGAATAGTAGCTGTTTTCCTTAGAAATCCACCTTTACTGTTGACTATTTTATTCAGAAACACAAAGAATATACCTCCGGTAATCATACCCACTGCGAGTGGATAAAAGTGGCCCCTGTCTACTGATACAGCCACCAGATCAATTGTGAGGGCGGCTAATAATGCTCCGGCTCCGATAGCCATCATCGATGCGAGCACTCTGGGTTTAGGGCTCCATTTTAATGCAAGCATAGCACCGAGAGGAAGTGATACAGCACTTATTATACCGAACAGAAAAGCATCAAGCTCAATAATTCCAGTCATAGTCGCTTATTATTAAGTATGCAATAATGAGAAAGTCAATCATATTATAGTCCCAGGAACTGGATAGCCAGACCTGAAGAGAAAATCATAGCACCGGCAATCAGATGACTATACTTCTCAACAGGTTTAAGGTTGATTTTGTTCAATCCAAGTCTGAATGCAACTACAACGGACATCATAGTAGCTATTGTAACAAGAGAAAAAAGAATTGAAACAAAAACTGCACCTGAAATATTGTTCTCCGCAGCCGGATACATAATAAGAGGGATAAGCGGCTCACAAGGTCCGAACACAAAAATCAGAAAAAGGACCCATGGTGTTGTCTTTACAATTTCTTCCTCATGAATATGTGTATGATCATTTTGGTGATTATGCTCATGAATATGTTTATCTCCCCCTATATGAAAATGAGAATGTGTGTGTTTCTTTTTCCTGATAAGGTTTCGGATACTTATAATCATATATACCAGTCCAAATGCAATGAAGAGCCAGGCGGCAATGTTCCCCCTGAATGATTCTAAAGAAATCAGCTTTGTAACCGATATCCCGACTGCAATACCAAGCAGCCCGAACCACAGAACTCAAAACATGGCCGAGACCGCAGAGGAATGTGATTATCATTGTTTTTCTGAGCGACCATTTTTTTGCCTGACTAAGTAAGATGAATGGCAGATAATGATCAGGTCCCAGGATTGTGTGGATGAAACCTAACGAGATAGCTGTTACTGAAAGAAGTGCTACTGAATCATTCATCTGGCAAAATGAAAGTTAAAAGCAATTGTTATGCAATAATATTTATAAAAAATGAGATAAATAGGTCCGGGCAATATATAAAAAGCAAAAAAATGAAATAATCTTAAGTTTTTTTGCCCTCCAACCTCCCTTCGCTCCACTCAGGGCAGACCCTAAAGGGGGGCTAACTTATTATATAATAATGCAATATAACCAATTTAGAATGAATTAGTCCCGCTTTAGGGGGATGGCCACTTTGTGGCCAGGGAGCATTTCATATACTGTTAATTATTTAACAGCCAGGTTTTTCCATTGTAAATATACTCGCTGATACCCACGTTTTGTTCATTTAAAAGTTTCCTGGAATCATTCTGGAATTTTTTCATCATGAGCCAGTCGGCAGGACTTTTGAAAAATGCAAAATTGCTTTCAAACTCAGAGCAAGGAAGGATGAAGAATTTCTTCCTGAAATTTTCAATCGGAGTATATACCCAGGTCAGATAATATCCTGCGTTAGATATTTTATATGATTCTTCAGACCTGGTAAATTCAATCCTTACCATCGAACCGCCATCTGTTTTTGGTTTTCTCTGATTTGAAACAAAATTACCAAGTGAGTATACAATAATGCCATCTTTACCTGTTGATTGATCTTTAGTCCGGACCATCTTCTGAAGAACATGCGGATGTGATCCGATTACAAGATCAACCCCTGCAGAAAGAAAATAAGTGGCAAGATCGGTCTGATTTCTGGCGGGAACAGTGTCATACTCAGTACCCCAGTGAAGAAACAATATCAAAATATCTGCATTTTTACTCCGGGCTTTTTTGACATCATTGCTAATTATTTCTTTATCAAGCATATTCACAACAACCGGCTCCGGAACTTTTATCCCGTTTGTGCCATATGTATAATTCAGGATTGCCACAGAAATCCCTTTCCTGTAAATCATCAGAGGTGAAAGAGTATCACGGCTTGCCCGGTTCAGAAATGTCCCGGTGTGAGGGATCCCCATACTGTCGAGTTTATTTATTGTACCAATTATACCTTGTTTCCCTCTGTCAGCAGAGTGGTTATTGGCCGTAACCAGATAATCAAATCCTGCATTGCGGCATGCAACTGCAAGTTCTGCAGGCGAACTGAATTGCGGGTAACCTTTGTACGGTTCCCCTGCAAGTGTAACTTCGAGATTAGCAACTGCTATATCAACCTCTTCAACTACAGGTCTGACATATCTGAAAACATCATCATAATTAAAGGTATTTGTCTCTCTGTTTTCAGCCGACCATATCTGCTCATCGTGTCCCATAATATCTCCTGCAAAAAGGAATGAGATCTTTTCAGGTTTCGTAATTAGTTCCTGCCCTATCAGGGAATAACAGGTTGTAAGAAGTAGTATTATGCTCAGCCCAATGCGAAGATGTCCTGGCAACTTGTTCATATTCAGTCTTTCCATAGAAAAGTTAAGTTCATTTTGCAACTTTTAAAGATACGTTTATTCTGAAAAAGGGCACTATATACTATGATCATCCTGATAATTAGGGGATCCCTCGCTGTTGCTCGGGATGACACTGTGGGTTTATAGTATATGGTGAAAGAAGGGTCGATCGCGCCAGCGCGATCGACCCTTCTTTCACCTCTGTGACCCCCAAAGACCTGTCATCCTGAGCGTTAGCGAAGGATCCCCAACGTTAAGCAGAAATTATCATATTACTTCTGCGCTAACAAAAATATCTTTAAGAAAGAATTGGTACTTTTGTCGGTTGAAGTGCTATTATTGAAATTTATTAATGGAGAAAAGCAGAAAAAATCTAAGGAAAATTTTGGTTGATTTGTCACCGGTTCTTATTGCACTTCTTATATTTATAAGCACCAGAATAGCTGTGAGGAATCCCCAGTTTGTGGAGAAGTATTACTCGGACTGTGTATATCCTGTTGTTGCGGTTTGCCTTTCATCATTCAGCAATCTTTTTAGTATTTCGATCTGGGATATCTTCTGGGCAATTTCAATTATTCTGTTAATAGCAGGATTGTTCCTTGCTATATTCAGAAAGATCAAAGCGGGAACGTTTTTTCTGAGGTTTGTTCAGGTTGTTGCTGTGATGTATATATGGCTCTATATATCATGGGGTTATAATTATTTCAGGCCTGATATTCACACACGACTGGGATGGGTACCTCCAAAAACTGATGAGACTGAATTCAGATCTGTTCTCGATACTATTATTTCGGGGGCCAATTCAAATTATGTGGTATTTGATTCAACAGGATATTCTGAGATAGATTCACTCATTGAATTATCCTATAAGATGAATAGTGCCTGTTTGGGAATAACCTACCCAAATGGGTCGAGGAGAAATAAGAAAATGGTTTTCAATTCAATAATGGAAAAATCTGGTATCTTAGGTTATTATGGTCCATTTTTCAGCGAAATTCACCTTACTTCAAATGCACTTCCATCAGATTATCCGGCCGCTCTGGCTCATGAAAAAGCTCATCAGTTTGGAATAACGAATGAAGCAGAAGCAAGTCTTTTTTCATATGTCGTATGTGTCACGTCTGACGATCAGAAGTTAAGGTACTCAGGCTATATGACTCTTCTAATATATTTTCTCAATGATGCCTTAATCCTTGAAGATTATGCAGGTTTAGAGAAAAAGATAGACAGGCGGATTTTGCATTACTTATATTATCGAAAAGATTATTATCTGAATCTTCAGAATAAAACCATGGAAAAAGCACAGTCAGTAGCTTATGATGCATACCTTAAAACCAATCATATTAAATCGGGAATTAAGAATTATGATCAGGTTGTTGCGCTGGTTATAAGCTGGTATAATAATTCTCAGTCGGGCAGTACAATCAGAAAATAAATCCTTTCGAGCCGGTTCATAAAATCCTAATAATTATTAACTTTGCGCGTTTTTGTTTTCAAAATTATGAGCGGCACCGGGAAGCATTTGGATATTAAGAAACTCTCTTTTGCAGGCGTACTTGTTACTCTTGGAATAGTCTTCGGCGATCTTGGTACAAGTCCTCTGTATGTTATGAAGGCTATAGTACGTGGCGGAACTGAATTCAACGAACTTCTCATTTTTGGATCCCTTTCTCTCATCTTCTGGACGCTTACCCTTCAAACTACAACAAAATATGTAATCATAGCCCTTAGTGCTGATAATAATGGGGAAGGTGGCATCCTGTCTCTCTTTGCTTTAATAAGAAACAAATCCTCGTGGACTGCACTCCTTACAATGGTGGGAGCTGCAGCATTGCTTGCTGACGGGGTAATAACACCCGCAATTACTGTTACTTCATCAATAGAGGGTTTGAGACTTCTTAATCCTGAAATTCCGGTGGTTCTTATAGTCCTTTTGATTTTTGCCGTGCTCTTTTTTATACAGCAGTTCGGTACCAATACAATTGGCAGCTCTTTCGGCCCAATGATGGTAGTCTGGTTTCTGATGCTCGGCACATTAGGTTTCTCACAATTAATTCTGCATCCTTCGATTCTGAAAGCTTTAAATCCGGTATATGCTTATCATTTCTTGAATGAGTATCCGGGAGGTTTTATTCTCCTGGGTGCAATCTTCCTTTGTACAACGGGTGCAGAAGCACTTTACGCCGACCTGGGGCATTGCGGGAAGAAGAACATTCGTGTATCATGGATCTTCGTAAAGGTTACCCTTCTGATAAATTATTTTGGACAGGGAGCATGGCTGATGGTCAATGGTCAACCTGAAGCTGGTACCAATCCATTTTATGCCATAATGCCAAAATGGTTCCTGTTACCCGGTATCCTGGTTGCAACAGCGGCCTCAATTATTGCCAGTCAGGCAATAATAAGCGGTTCATTTACAATTATAAAGGAAGCTGTTTCTCTTAACTTCTGGCCTAAATTAAGGATATTGAATCCTACATCTGTCAGGGGACAGGTCTACCTGCCTTTTGTAAACTGGTATATGTGGTTTGCGTGCAGTCTGGTTGTAATATTCTTCAGAGCATCAGCGAATATGGAGGCAGCGTATGGTCTTGCAATTACTATTACTGAGATGATGACCACATTCCTCCTGACATACTATTTATATTTGAAAGGTTTAAATCACAGGCTGGTTTTGATTGTATTCATCGGATTCCTGACCATAGAGGGAAGTTTCCTGGTTGCCAACCTGTACAAATTAAATGATGGAGGATGGTTTACTTTGCTTCTTGCATCACTTTTCTTTACAATTATGTATGGTTGGTATTTTGGAAGGAAATTAAAGAACAGATATGTAACTTTTACCAACCTCGATAAATATATTGATCTCTTTAAGGATTTATCTAAAGATAACTCTGTTCCCAAAACAGCTACAAACCTTGTATATATTATAAAGGCCAACAAAATTGATCAGGTGGAATCAAAAGTTATCTTTTCAATATTCCGTAAACAGCCTAAACGTGCTGACACATACTGGTTTCTGCATGTCGACAAGGCCGACGAACCCGACAAGTTTGATTATCAGGTTACACAGCTTATCCCCGGTGTTTTAATCAGAGTTGATTTCCATATCGGGTTTAAGGTGGTACCAAAGATCAATCTTTATTTCAGGGAGGTACTTGAAGACCTCACAAGCTCGGGTGAAATAAAACTCGAAAGCAGTTTTGATTCACTTAGAAAACACTCAATGCCTGCAGATTTCATATATGTTCTGATTGACAGGGTAATGCCCCGTGATTTTAAACTCTCAAATCAGGATAATTTCATCTTGACACTACATGGATTGTCAAGATTATTATGCATTTCCGATGTAAAGGCTCTTCAGCTCGATTCGTGCAATACGATTGAAGAACAGGTACCCATTACAATAGATCAGCCATTAGGCCAAAGGATCTCCCGAGTTGTTTAGTGTACCTGACATGAAAGGGAAAGAACACCATATTGATATAAATAAAGTCTCTTTTGCAGGGTTGCTGGTTACCCTTGGTATTGTATTCGGAGACATTGGCACAAGTCCCCTCTATACAGTAAAAGCAATTCTTCTTGGTGGTAAAGAGAATTTTAATGAACTTCTGGTTTATGGTGCCCTGTCATGTGTTTTCTGGACACTGACACTTCAGACAACCATAAAATACATTTTGATTACTCTTCGGGCCGATAATAATGGTGAAGGAGGGATTTTTGCCTTGTTTGCTCTAATCCGGAGAAAATCAACCTGGGCAGCAATTCTTACAATGATAGGAGGAGCTGCATTGCTGGCCGACGGAGTTATAACTCCAGCTATAACGGTTACTTCATCAATAGAAGGATTGAAACTTTTTAATCCGGAAATTCCGGTTATCCCGATAGTACTCATTATTTTTGGCGCAATTTTCTTCTTCCAGCAGTTCGGGACTAATTTTATTGGTGTTTCTTTCGGACCAATCATGGTTTTATGGTTCCTGATGCTTGGAATACTTGGATTTTCTCAGGTGATCCTGAATCCCGATATTCTGAGAGCCTTGAATCCAGTATTTGCTGTGAGGTTTCTGAGTGAGTATCCGGGTGGTTTTATCCTTCTTGGAGCAGTATTTCTCTGTACTACAGGAGCGGAAGCATTATACTCCGACCTTGGACACTGTGGTAAGGCAAATATCCGTATTTCATGGATATTTGTTAAAATAACATTGATATTAAGTTACTTTGGTCAGGGAGCATGGGTTATGATGAATTATACTCCGGGGTCAGAAGTTAATCCATTCTTTGCTATTATGCCAAAGTGGTTTCTTTTATCCGGTATTATCATTTCCACTCTGGCTTCTATCATTGCCAGTCAGGCACTTATAAGCGGATCATTTACTCTTCTGAGCGAAGCAGTCTCACTCAATTTCTGGCCAAAGATCAGGATACTGAATCCTACATTTGTAAGAGGACAGGTCTATCTTCCATTTGTAAACTGGTCGTTGTGGATTATGTGCAGTCTCGTTGTCATATTTTTTAAGGAGTCAGCAAACATGGAAGCAGCATATGGTCTGGCTATAACTCTGACTATGATAATGACGACGCTGTTATTATCGTACTACCTTTATCAGACCGGGGTACATTACCGTTTTGTAATACTCATTTCCATTGTTTTTCTCACAATTGAAACCAGCTTTCTTATAGCGAACCTTCATAAATTCAGGTATGGAGGCTGGTTCACCCTACTTCTGGCTTCACTATACTTTCTTATTATGTTTGGCTGGTATTTTGGCAGAAAGATTAAAAACCGGCGTATTTCATTCTCAAATCTTTCTGATTATATAGAGATGTTTAAGGACCTTAAAAAAGATAAAACTGTTCCCAGGGCAGCAACCAATCTTGTATATATTATTAGGGCTAACAGGCTAGATCAGGTAGAATCAAAGGTAATCTATTCTATTTTCAACAAGAGACCCAAACGGGCTGATACCTACTGGTTTTTACATGTTGACAGGGTGGATGAGCCAAACCGTTTTGATTATAAAATTGAACATCTTATACCCGGGACTCTGATAAGGATAGATTTTCATCTTGGATTTAAGGTTGATCCTAAGATAAATCTATATTTCAGAGAAGTCCTTGAGGATATGGTCACTGCAGGAGAGTTAAAGCTTGAGAGCAGCTATGATTCTCTGAAAAAGCATGGATTTCCTGGTGATTTTATATTTGTTCTCATTAACCGCATAATGCCACGCGATTATGAGCTTACTCATACTGAAAACTTTATTCTGATGCTCCAGCGCCTGGCTGGAAATCTCAGTATTTCGGATGTAAAAGCCTTTAACCTTGATTCTTCCAATACTGTAGTAGAACAAGTACCGATAGAGTTCAAGCAACAAATTGAGAGGCGGATAAGGCGGAGAAGTTAAATGGAACAATCAGGATAGGAGGCTCATTACTCTTATCTGCCTATTGTCTGGCTTTTGCTATCGCTCTCCACATCTATTGTACGATTAAGCTTTTTGACATTTTTACCTTTGTTAAATTTAAAGGAATAACTGAATTGTATATAATTCGAAATATCTATTCTGGTCTTATTCAGAGAATTAAAAGCAGGTGTTGTTGTTTCAGTCCGGCTGAATTCAACTTTTCTTGAAAATGGCAGCAGATAGAAAATACCGATGCTATGATCCTTCAATTGTTTCTGACCACCTAATCCCCATATAGGAAGGCTGTAGGTTTTACTCTGGGCATTCATATTTACTCCGTTATAGCTCAGAAAGGCAAATAAGGTTGCAGTCTTCTTTTTATCAAGCTGTGCAAATGCGTAACTTGTTATGCTATAAGAGAAATAATTCACTGCCGGAATAAGTACCGGGCCACCAGTGTATTCATTGAAATGGCCTTTATAGATTCGGGCATTAATATTTACATACCAGAGCATGGCATTTACACCTCCGCCTGACTCATAACCGCTGAGAAGGTTATACGGCTTGGTAATTGTTGTGAGGGTATTGGTAACAGGTGAATTAATAACAAGAAATTGTCTTCCGACCTTGTTCGTAAAATATTCCTGGTAAACATACGGGGAAAAATAGTTGCTTCCGAAGTTCCAGGTATGAGTTAGTTGCAGGCGGTCGCGATAGTCGGGTTTCAGATCGGGATTACCCTGGGTGATATCATAATTCTGGCCAATCTTATAGTATGGATTCATGTCGTATATCCCGGGACGGTTAATTCTCCGGTTATAGGTAAACTTAAGATTATGGGCGGCTGAGAATTTATATTGAAGATTTACTGAAGGTAAGAAACAGGCATAATCCGGACGGGTTACAGAATCAGCCATAATATGACTGTTCTCAACTCTGAGTAAAGCTTGCATCCCGATTTTTTTCAGATTATAGGTAATTCCCGCGTATACCGAATTACGGAACTCCGCGTAATCAAATGGTATAGTTGATTGCACGTTATCTACATTAAAAACATAGTTCATCTGCTGATAGTACAATTGATACCCTGCATCTATTTTAGCGGAAAATCCAATAGGATGGACGTAATCAAGCTTAGTGGAGGAATAATTTCTTTTATTTAAATTTTCTTCCAGCCGGTTATAGGTATTTAACAGTATATCGCTGTTATACAAGTACCTGTTATTCGAAAACTCAGTACCATCATTTGATTTGAATATGTAGTAACTTGACTCGACAGTGAATTCCTGAATTGCCTTTTTAAACGACTTCTTATAGAACAATGAAGCGGAAGTTTCATCACTGTGCAGACCTGTATTAGTAGATGAAGAGATTGTATTCAGTGGATTATTCTCCTTAAGCAGAAATGTTTCACTTAATATATTAACACCCTGACGGATAGGTTTATAGCTAACATTGAAACTCATGTTGTTCTTGTCGTTTATATAATAATCGAATCCGCTGTTTAAAGCCGAACTGGTTACCCTAATCCCGCCATCTCCTGCCATGTTTGTAGTGGAGTCTATCGTCGTAAAGCGGTTTTCATTCGTTGTACTGATATTCAGTTTCTGCGAGACCAAAAATCCGGTAACATAAAAAGTTATCTTACCCATAGCATAATCGAGACTTCCTGTTGCCTGTATGGTGGGCTTATTAAAAGGTTTGATACTTATGGCCGTATTACCGTTCATCCCATATCTTGCTTCTTTCATCAGGATAATATTTATAACTCCATCAATATTTCCTTCATATTTTCCCGACGGGTTACTAACAACCTCAATACTCTGGATATCGGAGGGAAGAAGCTTTGCAAGAAATTCCTTGTCGCGTTGCCTTCCGTCGACCTGGATAATAAAGTTGCTGCTTCCGTTAAGAGTTACATTGTTTTGAAAATCCACATTTACCTGCGGAATTTTCTTCAGGATATCGTATCCGTTATTTGATGATTTGGCTATTACTGATGGAATTGCATAAACAGTACGGTCGACCATTTCCTTCCCTTTAAGCCGTTCGCCCACGATTGTCACTTCATTGAGACTGGCAGTTGTTTCGGTTAAGAAAATAGTATCAACTTTAATTTCACTGTTGCCCTCCTCAATAACGACAACTTTCCCATTCGGTTTGTAACCCACAAAACTTGCTCTGATAAAATAATTGCCGGGTTTGATTTTTTCGATATAATAGCCCCCGTCTGTCAAAGTTATACCACCGGTAATCATAGATGAATCAGGCAACTGTAACAAAGCAACAGTAGCAAACTGTACAGGCGATTTGTCCTTTTCAAAACACACTTTCCCTCCTATGTTCTGAGCCTGGGCTGCGAGAGTGGTCAATAGAAATAATCCGAAAACAAATTTTCTCATTTTACTATTCTGTCAATTTACTTTAATGCAATTACTCTTGAATCGCCATTTATATCCATTGGGATCTGCATGCTAAAACCCGGAGCACTAACTCCAAGGTTTCCGGCGATATGGGTTTTTGCTTTTGCTTCAACTATCAGCCCTGTACGTGTATCGATAACAAGATTCGATTTACTAAGCCCTTTCAGATCGTCGTAAGTTATTTTAGCTCCGCCTGATTCAATTGGAGCTGCATTTGCACCAGTCCTGATATCTGATTCGGCAGTTAAATTCGCAGCATTTCCGTTAACTCCGTCGAGATGATAACTGGTAATAATATCGAGTGTCATTCCTCCGGAATTAGTATTATCCGTTACACTCCAGCTTTCACCTGTGTTTACCGTTTTGCCAGGAAGGAAATGAGTAAACATATCTATAAGCGTTATAAGCGTTTTTTCACTGACCATATTCATTACCTGAGTTTTTACAGCAGAGCCTGCCGGACCGGTTATGGTAATGGAACTTGTATCTCTCGAAACCATATCAGACAGCATCCTGGCATTTACGATTTCAAGTGCTTTGCCGGAAAAGTCTATTTTCGTGTAGATGGCGTTCCGGCTTAATTTATTCATTATGTACGACATCACTTCAGTTGTTTCAGCCGATTTGATATCGCCTGCGTTGACTGAACTGATATTCATTGTTTTTCCCATTGAATTGGTATTGGTTGTCATGGTATCAAAACGTATTTCGGCCACCATAAAATCAGCAGTAGCATCAACCATTTTTACTGAAGCGGTATAAATGGTTTTTGATTCAACTGTCTGCTGATTACCATTTACAGTTTGAATTATTGTCTGCTCAGAAACTGAACTAAAGCGGTATACTTTATTCTTCTCCAGGTTCATTTTAAGACTTACACTGTTTTGTGCCATCATTGAAATACAAAACAGAAGTGTAAAACACGATAATAAAATCTTTTTCATCGGTTAGTTTTTAAGGGATTAATGAATTATGTACAAAAATACAATCTATGAACTGATTTTTAAAGAGTTTACCGGCGGATGGTGGAATTATTAGGGTGAATTATTGATTTTATAAGTATGTGGAAGTATAGGTGGAAATGAATTTACGGGATTAGTGTTAATAAATTAACAACAAAATATGTAACAATGGCAAACGATTCTATTTTTTCCTAAGAATATTATAGGCACATAAGAATCCACTATAAATTGCACCTGAGAATCCTCCCCCTGTTTTGCCCCAGGCTGATGCAAAATGAAGGTTATTAAAGACATCTGAGGTTTCAATTGCCTCTTTTCCCGGAGTCTGGGCAAAACCGTATACTGCGCCTTCCGGATTAAGAGTATATCTTTTTATTGAAAAAGGAGTTCCTGCTTCATAATATTCAATGGCTGCTGTTATTCCGGGAATAAGTTTTTCAAGTCTGCAAATAAAAATATTTGCCACTTCTTCTTTCTTCGCCTCATATTGCTCTTCAGAGAGAAATTCCCAGTCTTTCAGATAATCTATGCAGCAAATTGCACCCACAGATTTTCCTTCAGGTGCGAGCCCTGAGTCTATCTGGCCATAATCAATAAATGTAAAGCTCCTGCTTGTAAAAGGTCCCTTATTGTTACTGATTATATCTGCCTGATTCTTAACTGATCCATCAAAAATAAATGTTGAATAATGATGATGTCCAAGAGTCCGGAGTGACTTCTTAAATCCGAAATAAATAGTCAGGAGTGAAGCTCCTGGTCTCTGATTTGTAATTTTGTTTTTCAGTTTGTCACTGTACTCAGGTGGTAATAATTCCGCTACATTTGGTAAAGCGTTATTTGCTATGATCTCATCAGCATATGCTGTGAACGACTCAGAAGAGGAAGCTCTTTTTCTTCTGTATTCGACTCCCTCTATTCTGCCATTTTCTATAATAAATCCTATTGCAAGGTGACCAAGTAATACCTCTCCTCCATGAGCCTTTATATAATTGGCCATATGATCTGATAGCTTCTGCGACCCACCCTTTACAAAACTTGCCCCCCCTGTAAAATAACTTCCCTGGGCTACAGAATAATATGTCAGAGAGATTGAATAAGGGTCATCATGGAAGTATCCCAGGTTACCAAGAAGAACTAGTTTAAGATCGTCATTGCGGATTATTGAATCCAGAAATTCACCCAGGCTGATATCTTTAACAGGTTCATTTTCAACAGGTTTTCTCTTAGGATTAAGGATCTGATTAAAGTAGGCATCGATTCCGTCAGATTACTCGGGGAATCTTTGCTTAAGAACTGATATGGCTGCTGAGGAATCGTGAGGGATTGTTATATCAATCCGGTCACTTAAAAAGTGATAGAATTCAGGTACCTTTATAAACTCCACATTATTAAACACTTCAAGTTCAGTGAAGATCCTGTTTTTCATGTCGCGTGGAGAGGGTCCATCCATTTCATGTAAACCAACCTCCAGGGTATAGTCTCCACGTCTGAAAGTTGTTGCACAACCTCCTGGTTTACTGTGCTGTTCTATCACAAGTACTTTTTTACCCTCTTTGGCGAGCTTTGCACCGGCAGTCAATCCTCCTAATCCGGCTCCGATAATAACTATGTCATATCTCATATTTTCTTAATAAGTGCCTAAAGTGCCTAAAGTGCCTAAAGTGCCTAAGGTGCCTAGAGTGCCTAGAGTGCCTGGGATGCTTTAAGTACTTTAGACACTCCGGACTTTAGGCACTCCGAACTTATTTTATTTTCGGTATCGGGTATCTTTTAAACTCCTTATTCCTGTCGAAAAGATATCTGTAAGTTATATAATTCTTTGCTGGTATGCTACCTACAGAGATAAAAATCTTTCTCATCTTCGGATTGAAATCAGCAACCCATGAGAACTCAACTTCAGTGTAATGAGGTTTTCTGGCAAACACTTCTCTGACTTTCAGAATAAATGCTGATTCTATTCCATGGTTCTGATATTTTGGAATAACACCCATCAGAAGGCCCTTGGCTCGTGTCATTGTGTTGCGTTTCTTAAGGTAAAGAAACCTGATCATACTTATCAGGTCAAGTTTCCCGTTCAGATGCTTTAATATCATGTTCATATCGGGGAACATAAGGTAGATTGCAATTGGCTTGCCTTCAAAGTAAGCCAGCCAGATAAACTCTTCGTCAATAATTGCCCTGGCTTTCTTAAGTACAGTTCTTATGTAATCTGCCTGTAATGGCTCAAAATTTGTTTTGAAGGATGCCCATGCTTCATTAAATACTTCAGCAAAATCTTTTGTAAACCTTTCCTGTTCTTTCCATGTGAAGTGCCGGAATTCATATCCTGGTTTTTTTGACACCCACTCTGCAATTTTCATGAATCTGTCGTCGAGTGGTTTTGTAATATCAAGATGAAACCCCTCCATTTTATAATAGGTCAGAAAGCCGTATGACTCAAAAAGTTCCTGATAGTAAGAAGGATTATATGGCACCTCAAAAGAAGGATGGGTGAAACCATCGACAAGTAATCCCCAGTATTTGTCTGTCTCTCCGAAGTTTATTGGTCCGTCCATTGCCTCCATTCCATGCTCTCTGAGCCACTCTTTTGCAGTATCGAAGAGAAGAAAGGCTGAGCCCTTATCATTTATGCATTCAAAAAATCCCATTCCGCCTGTAGGCTGGTCATAAGTGAAGGCAAGGTTTTTATCAATGAATGCAGCTATTCTGCCAGTTAAATTGTTGTCATTATCCTTAAGAATCCAGCGTTCAACCTTCCCATGTTTAAAATATGGATTTTTCTCAGGGTCAAATATTGCCTCAATCTCCTTATCAAATGGGCATACCCAGGCTTTATCATCTTTATAAATAAGTCTCGCTGCATCGAGGAATTGTTTTCTGGTTTTTTTGTCGGTGACCCTGGTGATATTCATTTTATTCCTATTTCATATATACCTGATCCAACAATTTTTTATATTTGTCAGAAATGAACTTCCTCTTCAGTTTCAGGGTGGGAGAGAGCTCACCTGTTGCCGGGCTCCATTCATCAGGTACTAATCTGAACCGGTTTATACGTTCTGAAGGATTGAGTTTCCTGTTGATCTTTTCAATCTCAGAATTGAAATATGACTGGATTTCAGGTAACCCTATCAATTCTTCAGTGTCAGAAAATGATATTTTATTGGAAGTTTTCCATTCATCAAAATATTTAAAGTTTGGAGAGATCAACGCACTTGCAAATTTTTCATGTTCACCGACCACCATAATCTGATCTATTACATTAGATTCTTTGAATATGTTTTCGATGAGTTGCGGAGCAATGAACTTCCCGTTTGACAGCTTGAAGATCTCCTTTTTCCTGTCAGTAACCATAAGGAATTTCCCTTCCTCAAGATATCCAATGTCGCCGGTATGAAACCACCCTTCATCATCGATAGCTGCTTTTGTCATCTCCTGGTCATTATAATATCCAAGCATGACATTTGGACCCTTGCAAAGGATTTCACCATCCTCCGCTATTTTTACTTCTACTCCCTCAATAGTGATCCCTACTGATCCCAGCTTTAATCCACCTTTGTATGTCCTGTTTATTGTTATTACAGGCGATGTTTCTGTAAGTCCGTACATATTTATTATTTTGATACCGGCAGCCCAGAAGATCCTTTCGAGCCTTGACTGAAGACTTGCTCCTCCGCAACCCACTATTCTGACTTTTCCTCCAAGTGCCGCCCTCCATTTGCTGAAAATAAGTTTATCGGCAAGAGACAGTTTCTTTTCATAGAGCCAGCCGTTTTCACCGAAAGGTTTGTATTTTAATCCCAGGGAAACAGCCCAGAAAAAGAGAGTTTTTTTAATGCCTGTAAGTTTTTTCCCTTTAGAGATTATGACATCGTAGAATTTTTCAAGGACACGAGGCACTGCATCAAAGCCGTCAGGTTTTATCTCCTGCATATTTACGGCAATTGTGCCCATACTCTCCGCATAATATATACTGGCTCCGCTGTATTGTGTCTGGTAGTTTCCCATTCTTCCCCCAACATGACATAATGGTAGGATACTCAGGTATTTGTCTGAAGGTTTTAAGTTGAATACAGAGGCTGCCGAAATGAAATTACTTACAAGGTTCTTCTGAGATAACATCACTCCTTTTGGTTTGCCTGTAGTTCCTGAAGTATATATAAGTGTTGCAAAGGTTTCCGGATCGATAGTAGCTTTTATTTTTTCAATATCCTGTTTTGTTTCTGAGGAGCATGCAATTCCTATATCAATAATTCTCTTCCAGTTTTTAACACCGGGAACATCGTCAAAAGTGTAAACTTTTACGCCCGGATCGGCACTGTTAAAAGCAGAACCGGCACATTTGTACAATTTATTATCCGAAATTAGTGCCATTTTAGCACCAGAGTCCTTCACTATATATTCATATTCAATAATATTCAGAGATGTAAACACAGGTACATGTACAATACCAAGCATAGACATACCCATATCGACAAAATTCCATTCGGGCCGGTTGCTGGATACCGTAATGATTTTATCTCCTTTTCTCAGGCCAAGTTCATAGAGCCCGTAGCAGAAATTATACGAGTATTCGATGTATTCCTTTGAGCTGAATTTTACCCAGTGTCCATCATACCTGAAGCATAATGCATCATCTTTAGCCGGGTTTTCACTGTATCTGTCAAGCAGATCAAATGTTCTGGTTATCTTCATATACTTCTATTTCTAAAAGAGGAGCACTGGTAAGTTAAGTCATGCAATTTAATAAATATTTATAAGGTTCTGAAAAATCAGAAATGGAGTAATTGAACCTAAAACAGGAATCATTTGTTGTATAGCAGAAACAATGATCAGGAACTTAAATACTCAAACAACAAATCGTACTTATTTCTATATTTGTATAAAAGATTCTATAAGTGATTTTCTTAATGAAGTGATTTTATTTTAATAAAACTACCAGGTGAATATTTTTTAGTTTCATAAATAATATCCGGATGATACAGGAAATTGTTTTCTGGCCACTTATTGTTTTTGCCTTTGTGGTAATATCTTTGATCGGAATAATGATCGGACTTTCGTGGTTGTTAGGTGAGCGTCACAAAGGAAAGGCAACTGATGAACCTTTTGAGTCAGGGATTCCACCTACAGGTGATGCACGATTACGTTTCTCATCAGGCTTTTATATTATCGCAATGTTTTTTGTTATTTTTGATCTTGATGTTGCTTTTATAATGCTGTGGGCTGTATCATTTCGGGAACTCGGACTTACTGGTTATATCGGGATATCAATATTCATAGGCTTACTGATTGTACTCCTGATATATGAATTGAGCATCGGTGCTCTCGATTTCGGACCTGATGGCAGGAAAATTCTAAAGTATAAAAACAAACTATAATGACAGCTTCTGTAATTAAACCAGGCGATATTACTCCCATTCCGGAACATGATATATATGATGAGGCTATTACCAGAACAGTCTTGCTCGGAAAGCTTGATGATTTGATCTCATGGGGCAGAAAAAATTCTCTGTGGCCATTTGGTTTCGGTCTCTCATGTTGTTTTGTAGAGATGGCAACATCGCTGACAAGCCGGTATGACATAGCTCGGTTTGGGGGCGAAGTAATACGAGGAACACCCCGTGAGGCCGATGTGATGGTTATTGCAGGTACAGTTTTTATTAAGATGGCGCCTATTATCCAGAGGTTGTATGAACAGATGATGGCTCCAAGATGGGTAATATCGATGGGATCCTGTGCAAATTCAGGAGGTATGTATGATATCTATAGTGTGGTTCAGGGAGTCGACAAATTCCTTCCTGTTGACGTTTATATCTCGGGTTGCCCGCCACGACCTGATGCATTTCTTGAAGGCTTGCTGCTGCTCAGAGATTCTGTCGGGAAAGAAAGGAGACCCTACAGCTGGGCTATCGGACCTCAGGGAATAACCAGATCTGAGAAAATTTGCATGCGGGATCTTAAACAAAAAGAAAGATCAGAAATGGGAAATATCAGACCAATGAATGAGATATAATATGTATATCTGAAATAGTTTCCCGGGATATATGAACAATAACGAACATAAGGTTTTTTCTGAACTCAGGTCACAATTTGGTGACTCCTTTATAATCTGCGAACAGTTATCAACAGATGGCATACCAACCATCTGGATCGATAAGAGTAATCTTATTCAGCTTCTAACTTATCTTAAAAAACAAATTCCGCATCCTTATAGAATGCTGTTTGACCTTACATGTATTGATGAACGGACCAGAATCAACCGGAACGAACAGCCCGCCAGTGATTTTACGCTGGTCTACCATCTTACATCTTTTGAAAGAAATGAGGATATCAGGATAAAAACGGGCCTTTCTAATGATAATCCTGGTATTGCAAGTATAGTATCTGTCTGGGAATCAGCTAACTGGTATGAGCGTGAGGTTTTTGATATGTTTGGTATACAGTTCTACGGACATCCACACCTAACAAGAATTCTGATGCCAAAGAGTTGGCAGGGTCACCCGTTAAGAAAGGAACATCATACAAGGGCGACTGAGATTGATCCATTCGTTCTCACCGATAAAATAAGAGATGAAGAGGATTCAAACCTCAAATTTGATCCTGCTGAATATGGATTGGAAAGCACAAGCGAAGAGAGTGATTTTATGTTCCTTAATCTGGGTCCTCAGCATCCGGGCACTCATGGTCTTCTTCGTCTGATAGTACAGCTTAATGGAGAAGATATAGTTAATATTATACCTGACATCGGATTTCATCATCGTGGTGCTGAAAAAATGGGTGAACGACAATCGTGGCATACCTTTATTCCATACACCGATCGTATTGAT
>Ga0113563_10000363_pt1 | contig 21096 bp, 24 predicted proteins | sample Mud3Dept3metaG_FD_80117 | JGI IMG/M metagenome (GOLD analysis project Ga0113563, IMG submission 80117) | Freshwater wetland microbial communities from Ohio, USA, analyzing the effect of biotic and abiotic controls - Mud 3 Core 4 Depth 3... | ecosystem: Environmental > Aquatic > Freshwater >... | reverse complement strand
TATCTCAAATTTTAAGTTGAGAAGAAATATGCCAATAGGTATAATGGTTACATTACGTAAAGAAAGGATGTACGAATTTCTTGAAAGACTGATATCAGTGGCACTTCCACGTATCCGTGACTTCAAAGGTATTAATGCCAAACTTGACGGACGCGGAAATTATACTCTCGGAATAACTGAGCAGATCATTTTCCCTGAAATTGATCTTGATAAAATTAACAAGATTATGGGTCTCCAGATTACTTTTGTCACTACTGCAAGGACCGACGAAGAAGCACTTGCACTGCTGAAGAGCTTTGGTTTACCATTTAAAACTTCTAAAAACTAAAAATATGGCTAAAGAATCAATGATAGCCCGCGAAGTAAAACGCGCAAAACTGGTAGAAAAATATGCTGAAAAAAGAGCAAAGCTGAAGGCTGACAGAAATTATGTCGCACTTAGCCGTTTGCCAAAAAACTCAAATCCTAACAGGAAGCATAACCGTTGTAAACTGACGGGGCGTTCAAGAGGATATATGAGACAATTCGGCGTCAGCAGAATAACATTCAGAGAAATGGCATCATTCGGTCTTATACCGGGAGTTAAAAAAGCCAGTTGGTAATTATTAATTGAATATAAACGGTTTAAAAAAAATAAAGATGACTGATCCAATTGCAGATTTACTGACCCGAATCAGAAACGCTATTTTAGCCGGTCATAAGGTTGTGGAGGCACCAGCATCCAATCTTAAAAAAGAGATTGCAAGAATTCTTTTCGAAAAAGGGTATATTCTAAGCTATAAGGTTGTTGAAAATGAAAGCTCACAGGGTACTTTAAAAATTGCTTTGAAGTATAATCCCAAAAGCAAAAAACCTGCTATAAAAGAATTGCAGCGTGTAAGCCGGCCTGGGCTCAGACATTATTCCGGAGTCGATGATCTGCCACGAGTCTTAAACGGACTTGGCATTGTAATCGTCTCAACATCAAAAGGTTTGATGACCGACAAGGAAGCTAAAAAAGAAAATATTGGTGGTGAAGTGTTATGTTATGTTTATTAATTAGGAGGAAAACTTAATGTCACGAATAGGAAAATTACCTGTAAACCTGCCAAATGGCGTCACGGTCAGTATAAGTGACACCAATGTGGTTAGCGTGAAGGGACCTTTGGGTGAATTGACTCAGGCTGTTGATAAAGACCTGAAGATTGAAGTTGTTGATAACCAGATCATTTTAAAAAGACCATCGGAATCAAAAAACCATAAATCTCTGCATGGCCTTTACAGGGCACTTATTGCCAATATGGTAACTGGTGTTTCGAAGGGATACAAGAAAGAACTTGAACTTGTAGGTGTTGGTTATCGCGCTGAAGCCAAAGGACAGCAACTTGAAATGAGTCTTGGGTATTCACATGAGATCATTCTTCAGCTTCCGAAAGAGGTTAAGATAGAAACAAAGACTGAAAGAAGAAGTAATCCGGTAATAACACTCACCAGCATTGATAAACAGCTTATCGGTCATGTGGCTGCAAAAATAAGATCTCTTCGCCCACCGGAGCCCTATAAAGGCAAAGGGATAAAATTTGTCGGAGAACATCTCAGAAGGAAGGCTGGAAAATCTGCAAGTGTTTAGAGTGTGATTTGGTAAAAGAATAAAAAGATGGCCTTAACAAAATTAGAAAGAAGGACAAGGATCAAAATGAGGATCCGGAAGAAAGTAAATGGTACTCCAGAAATACCCAGACTGGCAGTCTACCGTAGCAATAAACAAATATATGTTCAGGTTGTTGATGACCTGAACAAAGTTACAATTTTGTCAGCATCTTCAGTAGAAAAAGAGGTTGCAGGCAAGGCAGGAATAAAGAAAACCGAACAGGCAAAACTTGTCGGGAAACTTCTGGCTTCAAAATGCAAAGAGAAGGGAATTGAAAATGTAGTTTTTGACAGAAGTGGTTATAAATATCATGGCAGAGTAAAATCATTGGCTGATGCAGCCCGCGAAGGCGGTTTAAAATTCTAATAAACTATGGCAGAAGGAATAAGAAAAGTTAAAACCAGCGACCTGGAACTTAAGGATAGGTTAGTCAGTATTCAGAGAGTTACCAAGGTGACAAAGGGAGGACGCACATTCAGTTTCTCGGCAATTGTCGTTGTGGGTAATGAAGATGGAATTGTCGGCCACGGCCTTGGTAAAGCCAGTGAAGTGACAACAGCTATTGCAAAAGGTATCGAGGATGCCAAGAAAAACCTTATCAAAGTGCCTGTGATAAATGGTACAATACCGCATGAACAGGTTGCAAAATTTGGCGGAGCAAAAGTTTTTATTAAACCTGCTTCTGATGGTACAGGCGTTAAAGCAGGCGGTGCAATGCGTGCTGTCCTTGAAAGTGTCGGAGTAAAAAACGTACTTGCAAAGTCGAAAGGCTCTTCAAATCCTCATAACCTTGTGAAAGCAACTTTCGCAGCACTGCTTGAGATGCGCGATCCATTTTCAATTGCAGAACACAGAGGTATAAAAATGGAAAAAGTATTTAACGGTTAGTAAAATTCATCACGATGGCAAAGATTCGTATTACCCAGGTGAGAAGCAAAAACGGGAAACCTGAAAGACAAAAAAGAACTCTTGAAGCTTTAGGTATCCACAAATTAAACCATAGTGTTGAGCATGAAGCTACACCCCAGATTCTTGGTATGGTGGCAAAAATCAAACACCTGGTCAAAGTTGAAAACATTTAAGATTTAAACAATATTTATAGATATATAGTTATGGACCTGAGTAACTTAAAACCTGCTAAAGGATCAGTAAGAAGAAACAAACGTCTTGGCCGCGGACAGGGTTCCGGAAAAGGAGGAACATCGACGAGAGGACATAAAGGCGCAAAGTCCAGATCAGGTTATAGTAAAAAAATAGGATTTGAAGGTGGCCAGATGCCTCTTCAGAGACGTGTTCCAAAATTTGGTTTTAAGAATATCAATCGCAAGGAATATAAAGGCATTAATATAAGTGTACTCCAAAACCTGGCTGAGAAAAATAACCTTGAGAAGATCGATCTGGAAACACTTATTTCAGCAGGAATGATTTCCAAGAATGCACTGGTTAAGATACTCGGGAAAGGGACACTAGATAAAAAGCTTGAAGTTCATGCCCATGCATTCAGCAAATCAGCTGTTGCGGCAATTGAAGCCAAAAACGGAACTGTTGTAAAACTGTGATTTCATGAGACTGATTCAGACCATAAAGAACATATTAAAGATAGAAGATCTTCGTGCAAGATTACTCTATACATTGGGAATCATTCTGTTATACAGGCTTGGAAAATATATCACTCTTCCGGGAATTGATCCCTCTCAGCTGGCAAATTTAAAAAGTCAGACATCATCAGGAATTATGGGGCTACTTGATATGTTTTCGGGCGGAGCATTTTCGCAGGCTTCGATATTTGCTCTCGGCATCATGCCATATATTTCTGCATCTATAGTAATTCAGCTGCTGGGTATTGTATTCCCTTATTACCAGAAGTTACAGAAAGAGGGCGAAAGCGGAAGGCGTAAAATGAATCAGCATACAAGATATCTTACTGTAGCAATTCTTATTCTTCAGGCACCTACATACCTTGTTAACCTTCATGCACAGCTACCATCTACCGCATTTATTTTAACAGGCACTTTCTTTACAGCCTCATCGGTAATTATTCTAACGGCCGGTACTATATTTGTTATGTGGCTGGGAGAAAAGATTACCGATAAAGGCATTGGTAATGGTATTTCACTAATAATCATGATCGGTATTGTTGCAAGGATGCCTGCGAATTTTGTTTTCGAAGCAGGTGCCAGATTAAATGGTGCCGGTGGTGCAATTGCCCTGATAGTTGAGATTGTTCTGCTCTTTGTTGTGGTTCTTGGAACGATACTTCTTGTCCAGGGAACACGTCGTGTACCGGTACAGTATGCCAGAAGGATCGTTGGAAATAAACAATATGGAGGAGTACGTCAATATATTCCGTTAAAAGTCAATGCTGCCGGAGTAATGCCAATAATATTTGCACAGGCAATAATGATGCTCCCGATTATTATCGCAGGTTATGCTTCCAATTCGAGTTCAGGATTAGTCATAGCCTTTTCAAATATGTATGGTTTCTGGTATAACCTGGTTACCGCTATCCTGATTGTTGCGTTTACATATTTCTATACAGCCATTACGATAAATCCTGTTCAGATGGCTGAAGATATGAAGAAGAACGGAGGATTTATTCCGGGTATTAAACCCGGAAGAAAAACCGTAGAGTTTTTTGATATGATTATGTCGAGAATTACTTTACCCGGTTCGATCTTCCTGGCGATAATTGCTATACTCCCTTCTATTGCAGTTAAAGCAGGTGTCACACCTCAGTTTGCACAATTTTATGGCGGGACATCACTTTTAATCCTTGTAGGAGTTATTCTTGATACTTTACAACAGATTGAAAGTCATCTGCTTATGCGTCACTATGATGGTCTGATGAAATCTGGTCGTGTAAAAGGCCGGTCAGGTTCTGTCAGATCAATTTAATTAAGTATTACGTTCTTTGATGTTGTATTTAAAGACTGATGAAGAGGTCGGATTGTTAAGGAAAAGCAATATGCTGGTGTCAGAAACACTTGCTGAAATTGCCAGACATATACAACCCGGGGTTACAACCCTTTATCTCGATAAGATAGCCGAAACATTTATCCGCGATCATTACGCTGTTCCGGCATTTAAAGGATACGGTGGTTTCCCTAAAACCTTATGCACATCTGTCAATGATGAAGTGGTTCATGGCATCCCATCTGACTATTCTCTTAGAGAGGGAGATATAATTTCGGTTGACTGCGGAGTGATCCTTAACGGATGGTATGGCGATAGTGCCTATACTTTTGCTGTTGGCGAGATCAGGGAAGAAGTAAAGCGACTGATAGATTTTACCAGAGCATCGCTCGAAGAGGGAGTTAAAGAGGCAATTGCCGGAAACAGGATTGGAGATATCTCATCAGCAGTTCAAACCAAAGCTGAAAGCGGAGGATTTTCAGTAGTAAGGTCACTGGTTGGTCATGGTATAGGCAGAAAATTGCACGAACCCCCGGAGGTACCGAATTTCGGAAAAAAAGGTTCAGGGCAAAAAATGTCAAAAGGCCTGGTGATATGCATAGAGCCAATGATAAACCTGGGGAAAAAAGAGACTGTTCAGTCCAGGGACGGATGGACAATAAGAACCGCTGATGGAAAACCTTCGGCACATTTTGAATATGCCGTTGCGGTTAATAAGGAGAAAGCAGACGTATTGACAACATTTGAATTTATCGATGAAGTATTAAATAAAATGTAATCGTATGGCTAAGCAACCATCAATTGAGCAGGACGGCACTATCATTGAAGCCCTTTCAAATGCGATGTTCAGGGTAGAGCTCGAGAACGGGCATGTGATTACTGCACATATCTCGGGAAAAATGAGAATGCATTATATCAAGATATTGCCAGGCGACAAAGTGAAAGTAGAAATGTCGCCATACGATCTCACAAAAGGAAGAATAACATTCAGGTATAAATAAGAAAAATAAATATAATGAAAGTAAGAGCATCTATAAGAAAGCGCAGCGCTGACTGTAAAATTGTCAGACGTAAAGGACGCCTGTACGTTATAAATAAGAAAAATCCCAAGTTCAAACAGAGACAGGGATAAATTAGTTAATTTTGCAACCTATTTAAGAAAATTAAATTATGGCACGTATTGTTGGGGTAGATTTACCAAGACATAAAAGAGGAGAAGTCGGCCTTACCTACATTTATGGTGTTGGCAGAAGTACGGCTCAGAAAGTCCTTGATGAAGCAGGTGTTGACAGAAATGCAAAAGTTGAGGAATGGACTGATGCTCAGATAAATGCTATCCGCCGTATCCTTAATGAAAATTATAAGCTTGAAGGTGAACTTCGTTCCGAAACACAGCTGAATATTAAAAGGCTTATGGATATTGGCTGCTATCGGGGCGTTCGTCACAGAATTGGACTTCCTGTAAGAGGGCAGAGTACAAAAAATAATGCCAGAACACGCAAAGGCAGAAAGAAAACTGTTGCAAACAAGAAAAAAGCTACTAAATAAATAAACTATGGCAAAAAAGACTGGAGCATTAAAAAAGAGGATAGTTAAAGTTGAACCATCTGGCCAGGCACATGTTCATTCATCATTCAATAATATTATTGTAACACTGACAAACAACTCCGGTCAGGTTATATCGTGGGCGTCTGCAGGGAAAATGGGATTTAAAGGTTCCAAGAAAAATACCCCTTATGCAGCGCAGATGGCATCTGAAGAGTGCGGTAAAGTAGCATATGACCTTGGTCTGAGAAAAGTAAAGGTTTTTGTCAAGGGTCCGGGATCAGGCCGCGAATCAGCTATCAGGGCAATTGCAAATACAGGTATCGAAGTAACCGAAATTATTGATGTAACTCCTATGCCTCACAATGGTTGTCGTGCTCCCGGAAGGAGAAGAGTATAATTAGGTTTGAATTGACAATTTGATTGAAATAAATTATTAGTACAATGGCAAGATATACCGGCCCAAAATCAAGAGTCGCAAGAAAATTCGGAGATCCGATTTACGGACCCGACAAACACCTGGAAAGAAAAAACTTCCCTCCGGGTCAGCATGGCTTAACCAAAAAAAGGAAGAAAACTTCAGAATATGGTATTCAGCTGAGAGAAAAACAAAAAGCGAAATATACTTACGGTGTCCTCGAGCGTCAGTTCCGAAACGCATTCGAGAAAGCATCAAGAACCAAAGGGGTTACCGGAGAAGTACTTCTTCAGCTTCTTGAATCCAGACTCGATAACGTGGTATATCGCCTGGGTGTAGCACCAACAAGAGCATGTGCCCGTCAGCTGGTGTCGCACCGTCATATTACCGTAAATGGTGAGGTTGTTAATGTTCCTTCCTTCCAGCTTAGAGCAGGTGATATAATCGGAGTTCGTGAGAAATCAAAATCTCTTGAAACAATTGTCGATTCGCTCACTACCAGAAAATCATCAAAGCTGTCATGGCTTGAATGGGATGATGCACAAATGGCAGGCAAATTCATGAATGTACCTGAACGCACTGATATTCCTGAAGATATTAAGGAACAACTAATTGTCGAATTGTATTCAAAGTAATAATATAAGTTAAATTCTATGGCCATTTTATCATTCCAGAAGCCCGACAAAGTACTTATGCTGGAAGCGAATGACAAACTCGGAAAATTCGAGTTTCGTCCTCTCGAACCTGGTTACGGTATTACTGTTGGTAATGCTCTGAGAAGAATACTTCTCTCTTCACTTGAAGGCTTTGCCATTACGACGATAAAGATCGAAGGCATCGACCATGAGTTCTCTACCATCAAAGGTGTTATTGAAGATGTTACTGAAATAATTCTTAACATTAAACAGATACGTTTTAAAAGAACTGTTGAGGATGAGGATCATGAAAAGATCACGGTTAAGATTCATAATAAGGATGTTTTTAAAGCCGGAGATTTGAATAATGCATTAAGCAGTTTCGAAGTGCTTAATCCTGATCTGGTTATCTTCAGAATGGAATCGGATGTGAAACTCCAGATTGAACTCTCTATCAGTAAAGGTCGTGGTTATGTTCCGGCTGAAGAGAATGAACCGGCCGAAAGTGAATTCGGCATTATTGCGATAGATTCAATCTTCACTCCAATCAGGAATGTAAAATACTCTGTCGAAAACTATCGTGTTGAACAGAAAACTGACTATGAAAAACTGGTCTTTGAAATAGAGACAGACGGTTCTGTGCATCCCAAAGATGCACTCAAAGAGGCAGCAAAAATACTTATCTATCACTTTATGCTGTTCTCCGATGAAAAAATTACCCTGGATTCGGATGATAAACTGGCTAATGAAGAGTTCGATGAGGAAGTTCTGCATATGAGACAGCTTCTTAAGACAAAGCTGATTGATCTCGACCTGTCAGTAAGAGCGCTCAACTGCCTGAAAGCTGCTGAAGTTGAAACACTTGGTGATCTTGTTAAATTCAATAAGAATGATCTCCTTAAATTCAGGAACTTCGGAAAGAAATCACTCACCGAGCTTGATGAACTGCTTGAATCCATGAGCCTTTCATTTGGAATGGATGTTAGCAAATACAAGTTAGATAAAGATTAATTTGAAAATTGTTTGAGGATATTGAGAAATGCGACATTCAAAAGTTATTAATCATTTAGGACGGACAAGTTCACACAGAAAGTCGATGCTCGCCAATATGGCTACTTCACTGATTCTTCATAAAAAGATCACTACTACGATAGCCAAAGCTAAAGCACTTAAGACCTTTGTTGAACCGCTCATTACTAAATCGAAGAAGGATTCGACCCACTCCAGGCGAGTGGCATTCAGCTACTTAAAGGATAAAGCTGCGGTAGCTGAATTATTCAGGGAGATATCACCTAAAGTTGGCGAGAGACCCGGAGGATATACCCGTATATTGAAAACAGGGAACAGAACAGGGGATAATGCTGAGATGTGTATTCTTGAACTCGTCGATTATAACGAAAACATGCTTGGCGGGGGTGAAGGTGCAAAAACCAAAATTGCAAGAAGGAGGAGATCCCCAAAGAAAAAAGCGGAAGCTGAAGGAGCTGGGAAACCTGTAAAAGCTGTTGCAGAAAAAACAGAGGAACCTGTATCGGATACGGACGAGAGTTCAGAAGAACCTACGGTTGAAGAAGAAAACAAATAAGGAACATATCTTTAATTGAAAGGGATAAGTCATTACAGTCATTATCCCTTTTTTTGTATATTGCAACATTGTTTAATATAAAACTTAAATATCTATGAGTCAAATAGTTAGCGTTCATGCTCGTGAGATTCTTGATTCCCGCGGCAATCCGACAGTTGAGGTTGATGTGACAACAGCCAGTGGTTATTTTGGCCGTGCTGCAGTACCATCCGGTGCATCAACAGGTGAAAATGAAGCTCTTGAACTGAGAGATGGCGACAAAAACCGTTACCTTGGCAAAGGAGTCCTTAAAGCTGTTCATAATGTCAATAATGTAATTGCCGAAGAGATAAATGGGATGGATGTTACTGACCAGGCAGGTATTGATAAGAAAATGATCGATCTGGACGGTACAAAGACAAAAAGCAACCTTGGTGCAAATGCAATATTGGGTGTCTCACTTGCTGTTGCAAAAGCAGCTGCTCAGCTTCACGGACTGCCAGTTTTCAGATATATAGGCGGGGCTAATGCCGTTACTCTTCCTATACCAATGATGAATATTATCAACGGCGGATCCCATTCTGATGCTCCGATCGCATTCCAGGAATTCATGATAAGACCTGTCGGAGCTCCTTCGTTTAAAGAAGGCTTGAGAATGGGTGCTGAAGTTTTCCATGCTTTAAAAAAAGTGCTTAAAGGACGCGGATTGAGCACTGCTGTCGGTGATGAAGGCGGTTTCGCTCCGAAACTTGAGGGTACTGAAGATGCTCTTGAGACAATTCTGAAGGCAATATCTGAGGCAGGATACAAACCTGGTACCGATGTTACCATTGCACTTGATCCGGCTGCTTCAGAATTTTATGAGGATGGCATTTATAATTATTCAAAATTTGAAGGACCGAAAGGAGCCCGGAAAACATCAAAAGAGCAGGTTGATTATTTTGAAAAACTTATCAACAAATACCCTATCGATTCAATTGAAGACGGAATGGCTGAAAGCGACTGGGATGGATGGAAACTGATGACCGACAGGCTTGGAAAGAAGATCCAGATTGTGGGAGATGATGTTTTTGTAACCAATGTGGATTATCTGAAAAAAGGAATTGAACTGGGATGTGCAAACTCAATCCTTATTAAAGTCAATCAGATAGGTACTCTTACCGAAACACTGAATACTATTGAAATGGCTCACAGGGCAGGTTATACAACAGTTACCTCCCATCGGTCGGGTGAAACAGAGGATGCTACGATCGCTGATATCGCTGTTGCAACCAATTCAGGCCAGATAAAGACCGGATCATGCAGTCGCACTGACAGACTTGCCAAGTATAATCAGCTTCTGAGAATCGAAGAGATGCTTGGTGACCTGGCAGTATACGGGTATAAGAAGTAACCCCCAACCCCCCTGAAGCCTGAAGGGGGGCTAATTTTACTTAAGCCAGGGGATCCATTATTATTTGGATTTAGCTCCCCTACAGGAGAGATGGTTCGACAATTGGCGAACCAGAGGGGTATTTAGAAGTTATTAACAATTGTTAATAACTCATGTTTATATCGGGTTTACAACAAGGCGATCCATTTTATGGTTTTATAATATTCTTAGTATATATTTGATCTATCAGGTGAGCGATAAAAGGCTGCTTGAAAGATGTGGAGCCGGAAAAGGTTACTTAAATGAAACACAATCCGGTTCATTCAGACCTTCGGGTCTGCGCCTCAAGAGAGCCGAAGGCTGAACCAAGGGAACCTGGTCCCAGACCAATCCCTGATGTTCAGTAGGTCGACGAAAACCGGAAACGTTCTTTCAACGATTGAGTCACAGGGCTTCAGAAAAACGAGGGACTTCGGTCTCAAGCTATCTGAAACTGGTGTCAGATCCTCCGGGAAATGCACATCAGAGCCTGAAGGACACTTCGTCCCGGAAAGCTGCCGAAAGGCGGAAAAAAGGACAGCCGGAAGGTTATGCTGTAAAAGGCAAAACCGGAAAGCCATGGGTTGCAGGAACAGATCGTAAGACCTGGAATGCAACCGGCCAGAATAACAGTAATCTGACGCCGTATGCGGCTTCGGTTGCAAGCGGTGAATGGGAACTACTCCTCGGAATAGTTCCCATTATTGTTTTGTAACCGCCCCGTCACGGACTGTAAAAAAGTACCCCGACTGAATAGTCGAGAGATTGCAGTGCCTATTTGATACACTCCTTTTATTATCCTTTATCTTTTATCTTTTATCTTTGCTCTGTAGCTTTTGTCTCATTTCTATGCCATATAACAGACTATCTGATTTCATTGATTCACTCGAAAAATGCGGAGAACTTTATCGTGTTAAGACATTCGTGGATCCTGTTTTGGAAATAGCGGAGATTGCTGACCGCATGTCAAAAACCGGAGGCAAAGCCCTGCTTTTTGAAAATTCCGGTACCGGTTACCCTGTTCTGATCAATGCTTTTGGGTCAGAAAAACGTATGGCAATGGCTCTTGGAAAAGCCAGCCTTGATGAAATCACCAAAGAAATAGTGACCCTTTTCGAAAATCTTTCAGACTTATCCGGAAACTGGATGAAAAAACTCTCATCACTTCCGGATTTTATTAAAATTTCAAGCTTCCTGCCTTCACGAACCACGGGAAAAGGTATATGTCAGAACATAATAACAAAAGATCCTGACCTCTCCGTGCTTCCGATTCTTAAATGCTGGCCTCACGATGGCGGACGATTTGTAACCCTTCCTATGGTACATACTATCCATCCCCTGACCGGAAAAACAAATGTTGGAATGTACAGGATGCAGGTACTCGATAAAAAAACCACTGCTATGCACTGGCAACGCCATAAAACTGGTGCTAACCACTTCGAAGCATGGAAGAAAACAGCGAAGAAAATGCCTGTTTCAGTTGCTCTGGGAGGAGATCCGGTTTATACCTATTCTTCAACTGCACCCCTGCCTGAAAATTTCGACGAATATATTCTTGCAGGATTTCTGAGAAAGAAGAAAGTAAAGCTTGTAAAATGTATTACAAATGACCTTTATGTTCCGGATGATGCTGATATTATAATTGAAGGATATGTTGATCCGGCTGAAGAACTCGTCTGCGAAGGTCCCTTTGGAGATCATACGGGTTTTTATTCGCTTGCCGGCATGTATCCAAAGTTCCACGTCACCTGTATAACTCATTCGGATAATGCAGTTTACCCTGCAACTGTCGTTGGAATACCCCCGATGGAGGATTCCTGGATCACAAAAGCGACTGAGAAAATATTTCTGACACCAATAAAGCTGGCATTGCAGCCGGAAATCGAAGATTTGCATATGCCCGATGCAGGTGTTGCCCATAACCTTGTAATTGTAAAAATAAATAAGTTATATCCCGGGCAGGGGAAGAAAGTAATCAGCTCATTATTCGGAGCAGGTCAGATGATGTTTACAAAATACCTCGTGGCTGTCAGCGGTGATATCAATATCAGAAATTACAGGGAACTTTTTTTGCATATACTTGAGAATACGAACTTCAGACTCGATCTTTCATTCATCTCCGGGCCGCTGGATGTGCTCGATCACTCTTCTGACACGTTTTCTTTTGGTGGGAAACTTGGTATTGACGGCACTGTAAAGATGAAGGAGGAACTGCCCCGGAGCAGAATGGATAAGTCATCTGACAATCTGCAATCCAAAGACACGTCGCACTATTACCCTGAAAGAATCAGTGATACAAACAAAAATGTCAACTGGCTGAAAGATCTGTCTCTTGTCATAGCCGGAGTCAACCGACACGAAGATGCCAGTTCAATTGAAAGATTAAAAAAAGATTTCAGGGAAGCTGATGACGGAGAATCTCTCAGGCTTATTATTGCAGTTGATTACACAGTTGATTTAAATGATCTGTTTACCGTGGGATGGCAGATTCTTGCAAACTCAGATCCTCAACGCGATATTGATTTTGTTTCTGACCGCACTATTATCATTGATGGAACGATTAAGGCTTTCCGAAAAGGAAGTTTTCCCCGTAGATGGCCTAATATTGTATGTTCCATGGAGGGTATTATTAAAAGTATCGATAATAAATGGGATACCCTGGGAATAGGATCTTTTATTCCTTCTCCATCACTAAAATATTCAAAGCTTCATCGGACAGGTGCTGATGAAGTGATCGTCACCGGAGACTGAATTGTTTTTGGAATTCAGGAGGACGACAGGTACTGATTTTTACTATTTTTGCAGTATCTGATGGGATTTGTCTGCTTTACATACTATTATTTCAATCTGTTGATCTTTTACAGACTATTTACTGTCATTTTACAGGAAAATACGGCAATTAATGTACATGGATCTCCGTATCGGTATATACTGTACAGTGTACTCCTGATCGCTTTTGTGTATCTGCTGGTAATGTCACAGACTAAAAACCTTAACAAAACCAGGAAGCTGCTGAAAGAAAAGAACCAGGCCCTTGATAAGATTGAACAACAGATGCTTATGCTCGAGCTAAGAGACAAAGACATGACTGATTCACTTATCTATGCCCAGCGGATTCAGGAAGCCCTGTTGCCTTCTGAAGATTATTTTCGGAAATATTTTAAAGACTCATTTGTTCTTTTCAGGCCAAAAGATATTGTCAGTGGTGACTTTTACTGGATAGATGAAAAAGAGGAGAAAATTTTCGTTGTTGCTGCAGATTGTACGGGTCATGGAGTCCCCGGTGCCTTGATGTCTGTTATAGGTCTGGAGATCATCGACAAAACAATAAATGAGGATAATATTGAAAATCCATCTGCGATACTTTCAGTTATGAATAAAGGTCTTGAAAAGACATTCAGCAGGGAAAAGAATATTGGGACTATTATCAGGGATGGGATGGATATCGGATTGTGCGTTATTGACAAAAAAAAGAAAAAGATTGAATATGCGGGTGCTTTCTTCCCTCTTTATCTAATCCGCGATGACTCACTTATTGAAATAAAAGGCGACAAAATTATAATAGGGATGAATCCCGAAGGATTATCATATACCAGGCATGAGTTTGATCTCAGGAAGGATGATATAATTTATATATTTTCTGATGGATATGTCGATCAGTTCGGAGGTACTGAAAACAAGAAATTCATGTACCGTAGGTTCAGATATCTGTTGCTGACTATTCATCGATTTCCTGTAAACGATCAAAAATCTATTCTGGAAGAGAATATCAAGACCTGGATGAATGGGAATTCCCAGATAGATGATATCATGGTTATTGGTTTTAAGCCTCTGAGGTGAGGCAGTTAGACAAATTTTTTGATCTTATCGATTAATGCAGAAGGCTGGAATGGTTTGCTGATATAATCATCAATGCCTGCTGATATGCATTTCTCCTTGTCTCCCAGCATTGCATTTGCGGTAATAGCAATTATCGGAATATGAGTATTGGTGCTTGATTCAAGAGCCCTGATCTTTTCAGCAGCAGTTAGTCCGCTCATGACCGGCATCTGTATATCCATAAGTATAAGATCGTAGTTGGCTGTCCCGAATTTATCAAGAGCTTCTTTCCCGTTTGATGCAGTATCAATGCTGTTTACCAGTGGTTTAAGGGTAAGAAGAGTGATTTTCTGATTTATAAGGTTATCTTCGACAAGCAATATCTTAATGTCTTTCAGCTCTTTATGTACTTTTTCTTTCAATATTAGTTCTCCGATCTTTGTAGAAGCAATATGTTTTTTGGATTCCTGGATAATATTAGTAAAAGGAAGATTGATGGTCAATATCGTAAAATTGCTTCCAAATTCCTGGGTAAATGTGCCTTTCCTTGTTAAGATCAGTCTTGCTGCCAGGCTGTGTTCCGAATCTTTTTCATCAATAAGTACAATATTTTTATCGGTCTGGATCCTTAATCCTACCTGTATTTCACTTATTGTCTCTTTTTCTTTCTTAAGGCTGATGGTAACTTTTGTCGGTCTTTCCGAATCATAGTTTTCAATTGTATTAAAGAGGTCAAGAAAAATCTGCTTCAGGCTTATTGGATCGCCAAAGCATTCAAAGTCACTGAATTCTTTCCTGTTCAGGATAAAATCTATATTGGCTTTATCTTTCAGGCTGTATAGTTCTATTGTATTCTGGATGGTTGACAACAGGTTGAACTTTATATACTTTCTGGGTTCCAGGCTAATGTTACCTGCCGACTGCATTGTTAATTCATTAACAGTGGTAACCATATTGTTTGTGGAAGCAACAAAAGTCTCAAGCAGTTCTTTTTGTTTCTTCTGCAGACCAGACTCCATCAGCATATCTGATATGATGACGAGATTATTTAAAGGTTCCCTTATCTTATGTGAAAAGTTGGTGATCACATCATCTTTCTTTTCATTCGAAGAAGATACATCTTTAAGGGAATTTTTTGCATTCAATAAAATTGATACAGTCTTCCTTACCAGCAAAATACCCGCAGCAGCTGTGATAATAAGAATGATACCCGCAAATAGCCTCAGGTCGAACATTAATAGTATGATACCTAGAATCAGTCCGGATATGGCAGCATATGACCAGATTTCCAAATCCCTCATGTTTTTTTCAAAAAACTCCCAGGTAGAATGATTTAAATCCCCATTATTGCTTGTTCCGGAATCTTTGACCATAATTTTTTTTTGAGAAACTGTAAAATTAATCAAAATATATAAGAAATATACATTTGACTGATTTAACACCCTTTCGTGGAAATCGTTAAATTTGCGCTTACGGTATGATTTTTGAAAGGGAAAGATAAATCACTATTGTAATGAGGAAATTATTCAGGATATTCATTTTTACTGCTGTTTTAATGTCTGCATTTTCTCTGGTTCCATTAAGGGGGCAGGAACATGAGGGAATGGTCAGATATACTCCTGATTTTAAATTTAAAGATGGAATTTATCTTAATTTTGATCAGGTAAAGATGAACAGCCCGATTCCTAAAGCCAAGCTGCTTACTTCCACAGATTACAATGACAAGGAATTCTTCAAGAAATTGTTTGAATCGAATAAAGTGTATTTCTATGATGAGATGGGAATCAGACAGGAAATAGACAAGTCTTCGATCTGGGGTTATGCACGTAATGGCGTACTTTACATTCAAATTCAGGACAATTTTACCAGGATTACCTTTGTCGGGAGTATCTGTCATTTTGTTGCTGATGTTTTGTCAGTTGATTCACGTTACTATAATCCCTATGGCTATGGATATTATGATCCCTATTCATACTATTCGCCTTATTCCTATTACGGATACGGGGGTTATTATCCATATGGTTCGTATTATTCTCCCTATGCAAGGAATAATATAACCAGAAGCGATATAAAACAATTTATTTTCGATTTTGATTCCGGCAAGGTTTTAGATTTCAATCTGGATAATACTGAACTCCTGTTAATGAAGGATTCTCAGCTTTATGAAGAATTTGTAAGGCTTCCAAGAAAGAAAAAGAAAGATTTAATGTTTGTATACATCCGTAAATTCAACGAAAAAAATCCTTTGTATATACCTGTAAATCAGTGAAAGACATGAAGAAAATAAGTCTAGCTTTATACTTACTTTTCTTTTCAGTTTTACTTTATGGTCAGGCACCATTCCCCGGCAAAGATGAAATAAAACAATTCAGTTCTTCCAAAACTTGTGTTGTCCTTGAAGATGATCCATATTCAGCTTATAATGCGTATATTAAAGAGGCGATGAAAGAATACTGGAAAATAACTCCTTATGAGTTTATTAAGGTTACTGATTTTAATGTGCGACGGTTAAATCCATCGTATTCATTTATTGTACTTACGGAGACCAATTTTGACAAAGACAAATCAAATTCAGTTTTTAATTTTATTAATCTTCTTCAGGGTAAGGATGTGGAGAAGCTTGGTGAGATGCCGGAGATATGTGCTATTCCGCTTTCTTTTGCTGGTGAGGACGATCTTGAGTATGGCTACAAGCTGGGTGCTATATTATCGTTTATGCAGAAACATGCTCAGTTGATCATGGAAGATCCTTCAAAAACAGGCAGAAAATATCTTAAGTTCTACAATGAAAATGTTCCTGATGTTATGAAGAAGATAATTCTAGTGAAAAAGGAAGATCTTTCCCCTGCTGTTAATAGCATTGAAGAAATCAGAAAAATATATTCAAATAAAATTGAAATAGTATCTGAAGAAGAAATCATCAACGCGATTGAGAATAAAATCCCGGGTACGGTTATTCTGCACAAAGTGGGGCCCGTAAGTGAAAAGCAGAATAAAGGATACTGCTTTAAGATGCTTATAGGCACCGATGATGCAATAATGTATTATTATAATGTACATACGATCGATAAAAATAACCCTAACGGACTTCTGCCTGCCGATCTGAAACGTCTCGCAAGATTTGAATAATGCATCATTATTTAAAAAGTGACGTCTTTCAATAAATTAATAATGCCATGGAAGAGATCAGAGATTTATCAGAATCGGAAAGGAACTGGGCAATGTTTTGTCATTTATCGGCTTTTGCAGGTTTCTTTTTCCCGTTTGGGAGTATAATAGGGCCAATGATCTGTTGGCTATCGAGAAAAGATGAATCGGCATGGGTCAATTTTAACGGCAAAGCTTCGATGAACTTCCAGCTTTCCATACTCCTTTATATAGTTTTATTAATACCGTTATGCTTCATAATCGTAGGCATACCGTTTGTTGTCTTTTTAGGTGTTCTGAAAATTGTTTGCATTGTAATAGCAAGCATAAGAGCCTCAAAAGGCGAAAAATTCAAATACCCCCTTTCAATTCCGTTTATACAATAGTTTTAAGTTTGGAGTGCCTAAAGTGCCTAAAGTTTTTTGTTGCAGGTTCAGAATGTTTATTACATAAATAACTTTAAGTAATCCAAACTTTGCTCACTCCAAACTTTTACCTCCAAATATTCCGGAATTTCAGATTTTTTTTTATCTTTCTTATTCATTCTTATGCTATATGCTATGGGATCACATGAAAAGAAAAATAAGAAAGTAAGGATCGAAACTTTTCAAAAAGAAGACCTTTATCATGATGTCAAAGCCACAAAGAAGGAAAAATTAAGCAGAAAAGATTTCGAAAAGCTTTTGCTGAAGCAGGAAATTGAACTGGTCAAATTGCAGGAATGGGTAAAGGCAAACAAGCTTAAAGTGGTCGTTATATTTGAAGGAAGGGATGCAGCAGGGAAAGGTGGGGTGATTAAGACTATTTCAGGTTGTCTTAACCCAAGAATATGCAGGATAGTTGCTCTGGGCATACCCACTGAAAAGGAAAAAACCCAGTGGTATTTTCAGCGCTATGTAACGGAATTACCCGCAGGAGGTGAAATAGTACTGTTTGACAGAAGCTGGTACAACAGAGCCGGTGTGGAAAAAGTAATGGGATATTGCTCCAATGAAGAATATGAGGAGTTTCTGAGATCTTGTCCCGAATTTGAAAAGATGCTGATCAGATCCGGAATTATTCTGATAAAGTACTGGTTTTCAGTTAGTGACAGTGAACAGGAAAAGCGTTTCCAGGACAGAATTCAGGATCCCACCAAGCGGTGGAAGATAAGTCCTATGGATGTCGAATCGCGAGATAAGTGGGTCGAATATTCAATGGCCAAGGATAAAATGTTCTCTTACACCGATACAAAACAATCGCCATGGTATGTTGTTCCTGCAGATGATAAAAGAAGAGCTCGTCTGAATACTATTGATCATCTTATTTCACTCATTCCATATAAGGATCTTACTCCAAAACCATTCAAGCTGCCTCCCCTGAAGCATGATGTAGCTTATGTGAGACCACCTGTTACCGATCAGACTTTTATTCCGGAAAAATACTAGCCTTTAAGCTTCGCTATATCTGAATACCTGATGACTGCAAGCGCAGCAAGCAAGACAGACCGCAGGGCATAAAGACAAAAAGATTTTCTTACTTTTGTTTTTTTACTTTTATCTCTTTTCTTGTTTTCATATGTCAGCAAAACCATCCATACCCACAGGAACCCGTGATTTCTCAACAGATGAGATGCTGAAGCGGGAGCTAATCTTTGATACTATAAAAAAGGTTTTCAAATTGTATGGCTATCAGCCTATTGAAACACCTGCAATGGAATACCTTTCGACACTTCTTGGAAAGTATGGAGATGAGGGAGACAGGCTTATTTTCCGGATTCTAAATTCAGGAGATTTTCTTTCAGGGGCGGGTGAAGAGGTACTGTCAGCTAGGGATAGCGGGAAATTATCAGCACAGATTTGTGAAAAAGGTTTAAGGTACGATCTTACCGTTCCCTTTGCCCGTTATGTGGTGCAACACCGGGATGAAATTGTTTTTCCTTTCAAGAGATACCAGATACAGCCTGTTTGGAGGGCTGACAGGCCTCAGAAAGGCAGATACCGCGAATTCTTCCAGTGTGATGTGGATGTGATAGGAAGTGATTCATTATTAAATGAGTATGAGCTTATTAAGATCATTTGCGACATTTTTACCAGACTAAGAATTAAAATAATCGTTAAGATTAATAACAGGAAGATCCTTTCAGGGATTGCTGAATATATTGGTGAAGGCGGCAGGATTACGGATATTACTATAGCAATTGATAAATTGGATAAAATAGGTAAAGAAGCTGTCAATACTGAACTCAGAGAAAAAGGTATCTCTGCAGCTGCGATTCAGAAACTGCAGCCGATCTTTAACCTGAAGGGTAATACCGAAATCAAACTTAACAAACTGGAGGAGCTTCTTTCACGATCTGAAACAGGAATGCAGGGTGTCTCTGAGCTCAGGAAGCTCTTTTCATATATCGAAAAAGAAAGTTTTTCCGGCATCGTGGAACTTGATCTTACTCTGGCCCGGGGACTCGATTATTATACCGGAGCGATCATTGAAGTAAAATCGACGGATATCATTATTGGCAGTATTTGCGGGGGAGGACGCTACGATGATCTTACCGGAGTTTTTGGCATGAAAGGAATCTCGGGAGTGGGTGTTTCATTCGGTGCTGACAGAATATATGATGTAATGAATCAGTTGAAACTGTTTGAGGACATACCTGCTGTATCGACTGAAGTATTGGTTGTAAATTTCGGAGAGGCAGAAATAAATTACGCAATCAAAATTCTGGGTATTTTAAGAAGCCTGGAAGTCAAAGCTGAACTTTATCCCGATCAGGCAAGACTTAAGAAACAAATGTCATATGCTGACTCAAGAAAGATTCCATACATAATAATTGCTGGAGAGGAAGAGATTACAAATGCTGAACTGACAATAAAAAACATGTCTTCAGGTCACCAGAAAAAGATACCACTGAAAGATCTGAAGTCGTTTGTCATGTCTGAAATTAAAATTACCTCTGATTTTTGAGGGTAATACTCTTTCATTTACCTCTGAATCGGTCTGTTTCTTCCCTGTCTTTATACCTGTAATTCATTCATTAACTGTTTTCTGTACTAATTTTCAGCCTGGTAAAGTTTCACGACCTTTTCAGGAATGAGTATCTTCTTGATATTCTGATGATAGATTGGTCAAAAGGTTTAACGGAAGAACAAATATTTGGACAATATGCATTGTAAACAAGGGGTTATAAACATGGTATTCACTTTTTATAAAGTTAATTTTAACTTTACATTAAAAAATAAATCTTTTATCTGATGGCTCTTCAATGTGGAATAATCGGAATAACCAATGTCGGCAAGACAACAATATTTAATTGTCTATCTAACACCAAAGGTGAGATAACTACTTTTGCTTTTGGCGCTACAAAATCGAATATTGGAATTGTGAAGGTTCCTGACAAGAGATTGTACGAGCTTGAAAAACATCAGGTTACAGAAAAAATTGTTCATACAACTATTGAAATAGTTGATATTCCGGGGTTGGCAAAAGGATCAAATAAAGGTGAAGGTGTGGGGAATAAATTCCTCGGGGATATCAGAAATACTGATGCACTGATTCATGTTCTCAGGTGTTTTGATAACGAAGCACTTCCACATATAGAAGGATCTGTCGATCCTGTAAGGGATATAGAAACTATTGATCTGGAGCTGCAGGTTAAAGATCTTGAATCGGTTGAAAAAAAGGCGGAACGTCTTCAGAAGGCATCTAAAGCAGGAGATAAAGATGCAATCCATGGGCTCGAAGTGCTCAGTCGCTACAAGGAGCATATTGAAGGTTTCAACAATGCCCGTACACTAGCAGTAAAGGATGATGAGAAAAAATATATTGATGATCTTTTTCTTCTGACAATGAAACCTGTTATGTATATATGTAATGTTGATGAGAAATCAGCTGTAAAAGGGAATTATCATGTTGAGAGAGTAAAGGAGTTTCTTAAGGATAAAAATGCTGAAATGCTTATTGTTGCAGGAGCAATCGAATCTGAAATTGCAGAGCTGGAAAATTCAGACGACCGTAATGCTTTTTTATATGATG
>Ga0113563_10000361_pt1 | contig 21121 bp, 15 predicted proteins | sample Mud3Dept3metaG_FD_80117 | JGI IMG/M metagenome (GOLD analysis project Ga0113563, IMG submission 80117) | Freshwater wetland microbial communities from Ohio, USA, analyzing the effect of biotic and abiotic controls - Mud 3 Core 4 Depth 3... | ecosystem: Environmental > Aquatic > Freshwater >... | reverse complement strand
GCTTGCAGGCGTCACGGCCCTCGCCGCCTCCACCATGCTGGCGACGGCGGCGGTGCGCGCTGATGCGACGTTGCTCAACGTCTCGTACGACCCGACGCGCGAGCTCTACGACGACTACAACAACGCATTCAAGCAGTACTGGAAGCAGAAGTCGGGCCAGGACCTGGCGATCCGCCAGTCGCATGGAGGCTCCGGCAAGCAGGCGCGCACGGTCATCGACGGGCTGCCGGCCGACGTGGTCACCCTCGCGCTTGCCTACGACATCGACTCGATTGCGGCCAAGGGCAAGCTGCTGCCCGCGAACTGGCAGACGCGGCTGCCCAACAACAGTTCTCCGTACACGTCGACCATCGTCTTCCTGGTGCGCAAGGGTAACCCCAAGGGCATCAAGGACTGGGGCGACCTCGTGAAGCCGGGCGTATCGGTGATAACTCCCAACCCCAAGACCTCGGGCGGAGCGCGCTGGAATTACCTCGCCGCCTGGGCCTGGGCGCTGAAGCAGCCCGGCGGCAGCCCGGCGACGGCGGAGGCGTTCATCGGCAAGCTCTTCAAGAACGTGCCGGTGCTGGACACGGGCGCGCGGGGCTCGCTCACGACGTTCGGGCAGCGCGGCATCGGCGACGTGCTGATCTCCTGGGAGAACGAGGCCTTCCTAGCCACCAAGGACCTGGAGAAGGACAAGTTCCAGATCGTGGTGCCCTCGGTGAGCATCCTTGCCGAACCACCGGTCGCGGTCGTGGACAAGGTCGCCCTGCGCCGCGGGACGTCCGAGGTGGCACGAGCCTACCTCGAATACCTGTATTCGAAACAGGGACAGGAGATCGTGGCGAAACACTACTACCGTCCGCGCGATGCCAGCGTCGCCGCGAAGTACGCAACCGTCTTCCCGAAGGTCGGCACGCTGGTCACGATCGCGGATTTCGGCGGCTGGGCCAAGGCACAGGCCACGCATTTCGCCGACGGCGGCACCTTCGACAGGATCTACGCGCGCTGATTCCGGACAGGATCGCCGGCAACGACTCATGGACGAGGCGTTGCACGGCACCTGTGGCAAGCTGGCGGGACCATGGTCGCCGGCCGCCGACTGAACACCTCGCCCCCGGGCAGCGCTGCCGGGGAAGGACCCCTGTCCACGCTCAGGGCCCTGCCCGACATCTTCCAGTACACGCGCCACGCGCTCGGCCTCGTCTGGGCCACCAGTCGACGGCTGACGGTCGCCCTTGCGCTGCTCACGCTCTTCGCCGGCCTGCTGCCGGCAGGCATCGCATACGTGGGCGCGCTGATCGTCGACGCGGTGGTGGCGGCGATCGCTGCCGGGCACGACTCCGAGGGCGTCGATCTGTCCCAGGTACTCGGGTACGTGTGCCTCGAGGCCGTCCTGGTCGCTGTGCTCTCGGCGACCCAGCGCGGGCTTTCCACCTGCCAGTCGCTGCTGCGCGCCCAGCTCGGCCAGCGCGTCAACGAGATGATCCTCGAGAAGGCGCTGACGCTCGAGCTGCGACATTTCGAGGACTCGGAGTTCTACGACAAGCTCACGCGCGCGCGACGCGAAGCGTCGAGCCGCCCGCTCTCGCTGGTGATGCGCACCTTCGGACTCGTGCAGAACACGATCGCGCTCGTGAGCTTCGGCGGGCTGCTGGTCCAGTTCTCGCCCTGGGCCGTTGCAGTGCTGTTGCTCGCCGGCCTGCCCGCCTTCGTGGCGGAAGCGAAGTTCTCGGGCGACGCCTTCCGGCTCTTCCGCTGGCGCTCGCCCGAGACGCGCATGCAGATGTACCTGGAGACGGTGATCGCGCGCGAGGACCACGCCAAGGAGGTGCAGCTCTTCGGGCTCGGACCCCTGCTGCTCGAGCGCTATCGCTCGATTTTCCAGAAGATGTTCAGGGAGGATCGCGCGCTCACGATCCGTCGCGACAGCTGGGGCTTCGTCCTCGGGCTCGTCAGCACGGCGGCTTTCTACGCGGCCTATGCGTGGATCGCGATCAGCACCGTGCGTGGCCAGATCACGCTCGGCCAGATGACGATGTACGTGATGCTGTTCCGGCAGGGCCAGTCGGCCGTCTCCTCGATCCTCTCCTCGATCGGCGGCATGTACGAGGACAACCTCTACCTCTCGACTCTCTACGATTACCTGGACACACCGGTGGACAGGCCGTCCGGCACCGCGACCGCAGGGCCGGATCCGGCCCAGGGCGTTCGATTCGAGAACGTCACGTTCACCTATCCCGGCGCAGGCGAGCCCGCGGTGAGCAACATCAGCTTCCAGCTGCGCCCCGGCGGCAGCCTGGCTCTGGTCGGCGAGAACGGTTCGGGCAAGACCACGCTGATCAAGCTGCTGACGCGGCTGTACGTGCCGACCGCCGGGCGCATCACGCTCGACGGCCTGGACCTGACCGAGTGGAACCCGTCGGCGCTCAGGAAACGCGTCGGCGTCATCTTCCAGGACTTCGCGCGCTACCAGTTCGGGGTCGGCGAGAACATCGGCGTCGGTGACGTCGCGCACTTCGAGGACGAGCTGCGCTGGCACGAGGCCGCGAGCCTCGGCATGGCGGCGCCGTTCGTGGAAGAGATGCCCGCGGGCTACCACACGCAGCTCGGCAAGTGGTTCAAGGACGGGCGCGAGCTCTCGGGCGGACAGTGGCAGAAGATAGCGCTGTCGCGCGCCTTCATGCGCCGGGACGCCGACATCCTGGTGCTGGATGAACCGACAGCAGCCATGGATGCCCGCGCCGAAGCCCAGGTATTCGAGCAGTTCCGCGAACTGGCGGCCGACCGCATGGTGATCCTGATCTCGCACCGCTTCTCGACGGTGCGGATGGCCGACCAGATCCTCGTGATCCAGGGCGGCCGGATACTGGAGCAGGGCAGCCACGATTCGCTGATGGCGCTCAATGGCCACTACGCGCAGCTCTTCCAGCTGCAGGCGCGCGGGTATCGCTGAACCACCGCAGCGTCTTCAATCCACCAGCAAGTGGTATCCGGCCCCGGACTCGGTCTGCAGGTAACGCGGACTGGACGGATCGCTTTCGATCTTCTGGCGCAGGCGGTGCACGAGCTGCTTCAGCAACTGGCGGTCACCGCTGCCGCGATGTCCCCAGACGTGGGCGAGAAGGCGCTCGGTGCTGACGACGCGGCCCGCGTTGGCCACCAGGATCTGCATCAGGCGCGTTTCGAGCCTCGTGAGCTTGAGTGGCTGCGCGTCACCGACCCGCAACTGGTGGCCCTCGAGGTCGAGACTCACGTGCCCGGCCGTCATTGCGCCGCCCGCTTCGAGCCCGGCGCGGCGCAACAGCGCCTTCACCCGGGCCAGCAGCGTGCGCGGACTGAACGGCTTCGTGAGGTAGTCATCGGCGCCGAGCTCCAGTGCACGGACGAGGTCCTCCTCCTCGCCGCGCGCCGTCAGCATCATCACCGGGATCCGGGACTCCGCGCGTATCGCTTCGCAGATGGCGAAGCCACTGCCATCCGGGAGATTGATGTCGAGGATGGCCATGTCCGGCGACTCCGCCGCGAAGAGTCGCAGTGCCGAACGGGCATCGGGCGCCTTCACGACTGCGTAGCCTGCCTGCATCAGCGCGAAACCGACCAGCGCGAGCAGGTCCGCATCGTCATCGACGACGAGGATCTTCACTCGGTGGCTCCGGCGACGGGCAGCGTCACCGTGAACCGCGTGCGCCCGGCTGCAGTGCGCTCGGCAGCGACGCGGCCACCGTGTCGCTCGACGATGGACTTGACGATCCACAGTCCGAGGCCCATTCCGCGCGGTTCGGGCTCCTGGTCCGCGGCGCGGTAGAAGCGCTCGAAGATCGAGTCCCGATCCGGTTCCGCGACTCCGGGGCCCTCGTCCTCGACCCAGATCTTCGCCTCTGCGCCGTCCAGTTCGCCGCCAATACAGATCGTGCTGCCCTCAGGGCCGAACTTGTTCGCGTTCGCGAGCAGGTTGACGAACGCCTGTGTCAGCCGCGGCGCGTCGCCGACCACGTCCGGCAGGAACTCGGGCAGCGCCACTTCCAGCGACTGTTTGCGCTGGTCCAGGAGTCCCTCGACGAGATCTCCCGCGTCGCGCACGACGTCCTCGAGCGCAACGCGCTGAGAACGGATACCAAGCTGCCCGGCCTCGATGCGGACGCTCTCCAGCAGGTTGTCGATCAGGCGCGTGAGGCGAAGCGTGCCGCGCTGCAGCGAACTCACCAGTTCCTGGAGCTGCTCGCGGGGCAGCTCCTGCAGGTTGTCCTCCAGCAGCTCGAGCGACGCAAGCTGCGCGGCCAGCGGCGTGCGGAACTCGTGCGAGATGTTGGCGAGGATGGAATCCCTCGCGCGCCGGGCGGACTCGAGGTCCGTCTCGTCGCGCATGACCTGCACCTGGAGTCCGTCGACCATCCGGGCGCTCGTGATGATCACTGTCCGCTTGGTGCCATCCGGCTTCTGCAGGAACTCCGTCGCCTGCGCCTGGCCACGATCCCGAGCGGCCACGATCGGACACGCCGACTCGCACGGTCGATGGCCGTCCTTGTCCGCGCATGGCTTCAGCACGTCTCCGCAGAAGCGCCCCAGTGCCTCGCCGGGTGCAACGCCCGCCATCTGCTCCGCCTGTGGGTTCAGGTACAGCAGCTTGCGGTCCGAATCGACGGCGAATACGCCCTCGACGACGCCGCGCAGCATCGCCTGCGCCTCGGCTTCGCGTCTTCTCAGCGTCGCCGTCAGCTCGACGAGGTTGCGGCGCATGTCCTCCATCGTGCGGGCGAGCGCAGCCGTCTCCGGGCCGCCCGACACCGGGATGGATGCCGAGAAATCCCCGCGGCCGAGCCTGGTTGCTGATTCCGCAAGCGCCTGAAGTGGACCGACGATCCGCCGAGCGAGCAGCAGCGCCGCGAGCACGGCCAGTACGCCCAGCACGAATGCGGTCCACGCGAGCCGCGTGACGAAGCGGTTGACCGCGTCGTCGACACCCGACGCCGGCAGCCGCGCTTCGATGAGCGCGACACCCTCGCCGGTCGACGCCATGATCGGCGTGCTGGACGCATAGACGTTCAGGGCCCGGATGCGCTCGGCCGTGGTGCTGCCGGCCGACAGTGCCGACGAATGCAGTTCCTTCGTCCCGGGCTCGACGTTGTCCAGCCACGTCGACAGGCGCACCAGCCGCACGTCCATTCCCGCCGCCTCCGACAGGCGGCCCGCCAGCTTCCCGTCGAGGAGGCGCACCACCACGACGCGGGTATCGACCAGGTTCGGCACTGGAGACGTGGCGCCGAGCAGGCCATCCGGAGCGACGGCGGGCGCGAGCATGAAGTGCTCACCCTGCTCCGCGACGGCGTCGAGCAACTCGATCCAGCGGAGGTCCGGCCGACTCGACGCAAGTACGGTCGCTGTGCCGACCGTCACGGCACACGCACTCATTCCGGCCGCTTCACATGCGCGGCGCAGGAAGAGCGCGAGTTGCTCGCTGTTCCCGTCCCGGATCAGGCGCACCAGCACTGGCCGCGCCGCGAGCACCCGCGCCGACGTCAGTGCATCCTCGCCGATACGGCGGATCTCCTCACGGGCGGCGACACCCGCAAGCTCCACGCGCGAGAGAGCCTGCTGCTCCGCCTGTTTGCGCAGGAGTCCCACCGCACTGAACGCCAGCACCACGATCGCAGTGAGCAGCAACCCGCCCACGGTGAGCGCAAGCGAGCGCTCCAGCGACTTCCGCCCCGCCGCAAGGCGCCGGAGCCCGTCGACCCAGTCGCGCAGCATCTTCTTCACGAATTCAGCCTGCACGCCTGTCCGCCTGCCACTCTACGAACGTCTTGATCACGAGCGTGACGATTGCGAGCAGCGCCAGCACCGACGCGACGGCAAAGGCCGCGACGAAATTGTACTCGTTGTAGAGGATCTCGACCTGCAGCGGCATCGTGTTCGTCATGCCACGGATGTGACCGGACACGACGGACACCGCACCGAATTCCCCCATCGCACGTGCATTGCAGAGGATGACGCCGTACAGCAGGCCCCAGCGGATCTTGGGCAGCGTGATCCGGAGGAACGTGACCCACGCGCCGGCGCCGAGCATGATGGCCGCCTCCTCCTCGTCGCTGCCCTGCTGCTGCATCAGCGGGATGAGCTCCCGCGCGACGTAGGGGAATGTGACGAAGATGGTCGCCAGCACGATGCCCGGGACCGCGAAGATGATCGAGACGTCGCGCTCCTGCAGCCAGCTGCCGAACCAGCCATGCGCGCCGAACAGCATCACCAGCACGAGGCCCGCGATGACGGGCGAGACCGCGAACGGCAGGTCGATCAGCGTGATCAGCAGGCTCTTGCCACGGAACTCGAACTTCGCGATTGCCCAGGCCGCGCAGATGCCGAAGACTGTATTGGCCGGAACGACGATCGCGGCCGTCAGCAGCGTCAGGCGGATTGCCGACCGCGTATCCGGGTCCGCGAAACTCGCGAAATAGGCCTCGAGCCCCTTTTCGAAGGCCTGTGCCAGCACCGCCCCGAGGGGGGCCAGCAGCAGCAGCGCGAGAAATGCGATCGTGACCGTGATCAGCAGGACACGCCCTGCGCGTGCCCCAACCGACACGTTGCGTCGCTTCTCTATCCTGGGCGCGATGCCAGCCATGTCAGCGCCCCGCCGCCACGTGCCGGCGCCTGCCCCATGCCTGCACGAGGTTGATCGCAAACAGCATCACGAACGACATCACCAGCATGATGAAGCCGAGCGCGGCGGCACCGTTGTAGTCGAACTGCTCCAGCTTGATCACGATGAGCAGTGGCGTGATCTCCGTCTTGAGCGGCAGGTTGCCGGAGATGAACACGACGGATCCGTACTCTCCGATGCCGCGCGCGAGTGCCAGCGTGAAGCCGGTGAGCAGCGCGGGAAACACGGCCGGCAGGATGATGCGCCGGAAGACATGGAACGGTCCGGCGCCGAGCGTCTCGGCCGCCTCCTCGAGGTCGCGCTGCACCTCCACGAGCGCCGGCTGCACCGACCGCACGACGAAGGGCAGGCCAATGAGGATCAGCGCCACGACGACACCGAGCCACGTATAGGCCACCTGCACGCCTGCCATGGCGAGCTTCTGTCCGAGCCAGCCGGACGGCGAGAACACCGCCGCGAGCGCGATGCCCGACACGGCGGTCGGCAGCGCGAACGGCAGGTCGATCAGTGCGTCCACGAGGCGCCGCCCTGGAAAATCGTACCGGACCAGCGACCACGCGACGATGAAGCCGAAGAACGCGTTGATGGTGGCGGCAAGCAACGCCGCCCCGAAACTCAACCGGTAGGAAGCAACGGCCCGGGGATCCACGAGTATCGAGAAGAATTCGGACCACGTCAGCGATGCCGTCTTGAAGACCAGGGCCGCGAGCGGCAACAGCACGATCACGCTCAGGAAGAAGGTCGTGAATCCGAGCGTGAGACCGAAGCCCGGCAGGATGCTTGGATTGCGGAACCACGTGGAAGCCATGGTCTCAGTTTCCCAGCGCCTGTTCGGCCTGCGCAGCGTTCACGATCAGCACGGGCCGCTCGGGCTGGCCCTCGAGCAGCGAGCCGAGCCAGGTCCAGTCGATGTGGCCGGGATCCGATGTGCCGAGCACCAGCATCGTGTTCGGGTGCGCCACGAGCTCGCGCCCCAGCTCGTCGGCCGTCGAGCCGAATCGAAGCTCCGTGCGCATGTCGAGCCCGTGCTCGGCGAGCGCAGCGGATCGCGCATCGAGCAGCTCCCGCATGTACTCCGCCCGCTCCTTCTCGATGGACGCTGCGGGGTGAATCCCGAGGTAGACGGATTCCGCGGCAACGTGGCGCAGCAGGCTCGCGGCGACGGGAACCGTGGCCCTGCGTGCGCCGGCATCGAGTGTGTGGATCAGCACGTGGGTCGGAAGCATCGCCGTCGACGGCACGCACAGCAGCTGCGCGGCGCCGTGCCTGAGCTGCCATTGCGCGGCCGCGGCGCTTCCCGTTCCGGTCGCCACCGCGGGCATGCCCGGCGGGGCCCGGTCCCCGCGCCCGACCCGCATTGCAACTCGCGTATGCATGCGGGCACCCAGTGTGGAGAGCAGCGGCGAATCACACAGCGCCTGGGCTTCGGCCTCCGTCTCCGCCACGGCCGTGAAGCTCGATATCGGAGTCGGCAGCACGTGCACGCGGCGCGCGCCGACGGCAACCCGGCGACCGATGGCCACCGGGAAGTCGCGCTGCTCGGGTAGCGTCCGCGAAACCTCGAGCAGCGAACCGGCCTCCGGCGAGCCCTGGCGGCCTGGCGCGACCGGAACCGGACCGTCGCCTGCCATCCGCACGCGCAGCCGTTCGACGGCGCCGCCAAAGAGCACTTCCTCAACTTCGCCGAAGCCGACGAAGTTCGAGCGAACCCTCGATTCGTCGGCACCGAGCTCGACTTCCTCCGGCCGCAGCACGGCAACGACCTCGCGCGGCACCGCTTCGCCGGTGGCGACCTGGGAGTTGAATCGTACGGTGGCCGCAGAGCGGTAGCCGAGCAGCAGGTTCGCGGCCCCGAGGAACGTCGAGACGAAGCGGGTCTGCGGCCGTGTATAGAGGTCGTCCGGCCGGCCGCATTCGAGCAGACGGCCCTGGTGCATCACGCCGATGCGATCGGCCAGCGCGAACGCTTCTTCCTGGTCGTGCGTGACGAGAATCGTCGTCATGCCGAGCTCGCGCTGGATCTGCCGGATCGTCCGTCGCAGCTCCTCGCGGATCTTGGCGTCGAGGGCACCGAAGGGCTCGTCCATCAGCAGCACCTGCGGCCGGTGCGCCAGTGCACGCGCCACTGCGATGCGCTGCTGCTGGCCGCCCGATAGCTGTGTCGGCAGGCGGTCGTCCATGCCCTCGAGCGCCACCAGACGCAGCAGCTCCTTGCGGCGCGCGCGGCGCTCAGCGGCCTTCGCCTTGCGGACGCGCAGCGCGAACTCGATGTTGTCGCCAACCGTCATGTGGCGGAACAGCGCGTAATGCTGGAAGACGAAGCCGACCTCCCGCTCGCGCGCCGACATGTGCGTCACGTCCCGGCCGTGAAGGAAGACGCGCCCGTGGTCGATTTCGGTCAGGCCGGCAATGGCCCGCAGCAGCGTGCTCTTGCCGCTGCCGCTCGGGCCCAGCAGCACCAGGAACTCGCCCTGCTCGACCTTGAGCGAAACGTCATTGACGACGGGTATCGCCTGATACCGCTTGGTCACCTGGTCAAGGACGATGGACATGCGGAACCCGTTTCGATAGAGCCTGGCCGGCCATCCTAGACAGCTGAGGTTACGCCGTCAGTCGCCGGAAGGTAACAAAGCGGTGACAGGAGTCGGAAGCGGAGAGCGGTTCGTGATCAGCGGTTAGCGGTTAGTGGGGAAGCCGGAGGCTCCAGCCATTCCGGGTTCGCACTAACCGCTAACCGCTGATCACGAACCGCATTCCGGTAACTGCTCTCTTCCTCTTACACTACCCGCTGCCCCCTGATCACTACCCGCTCTCCTCCCCCATGACCCTCCCCAGCTACGAAAAGCTCGGCGTCTTCTACCTCGGCCGGGAATACGACCCGAAGTCGCAGGCGCTTGGCGACGAGCTGCTCTACGACTCCCGGGACCTGACCACCCACGCCGTCTGCATCGGCATGACCGGCAGCGGCAAGACGGGACTCTGCCTGTCGCTGCTCGAGGAAGCCGCCATCGACGGGGTGCCGGCCATCGCCATCGACCCCAAGGGCGACATCGGCAACCTGCTGCTGACGTTTCCGGACCTCGAGGCCGCGGACTTCCAGCCCTGGGTGGACGCGGGCGAGGCGTCCCGCAAGAGCCAGTCGGTCGAGGATTTCGCTTCTGCAACGGCCGAGGCCTGGCGCAAGGGGCTTGCCGAATGGAACCAGGACAGCGCGCGTATTCAGCGCCTGCGCGACGCCGCCGAGGTCGCGATCTACACGCCGGGATCGAACTCCGGCCGGCCGCTGTCGATCCTGCGCTCGTTCACCGCACCGGACGCGGCCACGTCGAGCGACGCCACCGCCCTCAAGGAACGTATCGGCTCGGCGGTCGCCGGCCTGCTCGGATTGCTCGGGATCGACGCGGACCCGATCAAGAGCCGCGAGTACATCCTGCTCTCCGCAATCCTCGATGCCGCGTGGCGCAAGGGCCGGAGCCCCGATCTTGCCGCGATCATCCAGGCCGTGCAGAAGCCACCGTTCGAAAAGGTGGGCGTGTTCGACCTCGAGAGCTTCTACCCGGCGAAGGAGCGGATGGAACTCGCGCTGCGGGTGAACGGCCTGCTCGCTTCCCCCGGCTTCGAAGCCTGGCTCGAGGGCGAGGCGCTGGACATCCAGAAGCTGCTGTACACGGACGCCGGCAAGCCGCGCGTCGCGATCATTTCGATCGCGCACCTGAACGATGCCGAGCGCATGTTCGTCGTCACGCTGATCGCGAACGAACTCGTGGCGTGGATGCGCAGGCAATCGGGCACGACCAGCCTGCGGGCGGTGTTCTACATGGACGAAGTGTTCGGGTACTTCCCGCCCTCGGCCATGCCGCCTTCCAAGCTGCCGTTGCTCACGCTGATGAAGCAGGCGCGCGCATTCGGTCTCGGCGTGGTGCTCGCGACGCAGAATCCGGTGGACCTGGACTACAAGGGACTCGGAAACGCGGGCACGTGGTTCATCGGACGGCTTCAGACGGAGCGTGACAAGAGCCGTGTGATAGAGGGGCTGCTCGGCACCGAAGCGGCGGGCGGCATGGACCGCGCCGGACTCGAGGCACTGATGTCCAGCCTCACGCAGCGCACTTTCCTGATGCGCAACGTCCACGACGACGTGCCAGTGATGTTTCGCACACGCTGGGCGCTCTCGTACCTGCGCGGACCACTGACGCTCGCCGAGATCAAGCGGTTGACGGACGGCGCTGGCCGTCGCGCGTCCAGCGCATCTGCGGCTGCGGGATCGACTGCCGGCACGCCGTCGGACGGGCCGGCGTCAGCTTCGACCGCTGCCGCCGCGTCGTCACGCCCGGTGGTGCAGGCCGGCGTAACCGAGCGATTCGTGCGTGCCGGAGCGGGTGCAACTGCGGTCACTTACCAGCCGCGAATCGGTGCGAGAGTTCGTGCGCACTTCGTGGACGCGAAGGCCGGCATGAATGCCTGGGAGGAGTCGTACTACCTGGCGCCGCTCGGCAAGGACGCCCCGGACTGGCCGCAGGCCGCGGTGATCGCGGAGCCGGGCCCCGAGTGGGACGACGAGCCACGTCGGGATGGGGGTTTCGCGGACGTGCCGGCCGCAGCGCTGTCGTCGCGAAATCACCGCGCCTGGAGTAACGCCCTCGAGGACCACGTCTATCGCACGGCGTCGCTTGACGTGATGTCCTGCCCCGCGCTCAAGATCAACGCGGCTCCCGGCGGAACCGAAAGCGAGTTCCGTGCCCACATCACCCAGGCATTGCGGGAGAAACGCGACGCGGCGGTCGACGCACTGCGGGCCCGGTTTGCGTCGAAGCTCGCGACGCTCGAGGATCGCGAGCGGCGGGCGGAGCAGAAGCTCGAGCGCGAGCGCACGCAGGCCTCCAGCGAAACCATGTCGTCGGCGCTTTCGGTGGGCGGGAGCCTGCTCGGCGCGCTTTTCGGCGGCCGGCGCAGCAGCGCCATGCGCAAGGCATCCACCGCGGCACGCAGCGTCGGGCGGGCGAGCAAGGAGCGCGCCGACGTGGCGCATGCCGAAGCGGACATGGAGGCACTCAAGGACCAGGTCGCCGCGATGCATGCCGAGCTCGAGTCCGAGATCCGCCGGATCGAGGCGGAGTTCGACCCGAATACGATCCGGGTGGAGATCGTGCCGGTGCGTCCGAAGAAGGCCGACATCGCCGTCGAGGACATGGCCCTCGTCTGGTGCCCCTGACGTAGAATCCGGGCCGGGAGGGCCAACCGATGGACGACCTGATCAAGCGGATCACGAAGAAGACCGGCGTCACGAAGAAGCAGGCGGAGGGAGGGCTCGTTGCGCTGCTGCGGGCCGGCGAGAAGAACCTGTCGCCCGGGGACTTCAAGCAGTTCGTCGCCGACGTGCCGGGCGCAGACAAGCTGCTGAAGAAGGCGCCGCCGCCGAGCGCATTGAGTTCGCTCGCGGGCGGGATAGGCTCGTTGTTCGGGGGCCGCAGCAGTCCGGGGCGCTGGGCCGGGCTGGCGGCGTCGTTCGCGGAACTCGGCGTGGACATTCCGACGGCCAAGAAGTTCGGCCCGATAGTGATCGATTACGTCGCCGAGCACGGTGGCGAAGACCTGGTCGATAAGATCAGGGAAGCGCTCAAGATCTGAGGCGCGCCCGGTCCCATGCCCAACGTGCCCGCTTCGGTCCTGCGGCCCATCGCGGTACTCGTCGTGCTCGTCGGGCTCGCGCTCGTCCTGCAGGGCTGCAGCTCGCGCAGCCGCGAACTCGAGCCTGGCAGTTATCGCGCGGTCCTCGAGTCGCCCGGCGGAGAACTGCCATTCGGTCTCGACGTGGCCCGCGAGGAAAGCGGCCTCGTGATCTATCTCGTGAATGGCAAGGAACGTGTGCGCGTGCCCGAAGTCGTCGTCGAGGCCGGCAAGCTCACGGCGCGCATGCCCGGCTATGAGAATGCCATCACGGCGTCGATTACCGGCGACGAGCTCGAGGGCGAGGTCACGCTCGTCCGCGCAGGCGGAAAGAAGCAGTCGATGCCGCTCAAGGCGCGACGTGACCAGACTTGGCGTTTCCACGAGGAACCGCTCTCGGACAACGCGGACTTCGCCGGTCGCTGGTCCGTCACGTTCACGGGCGACAAGGGCAACAAGAGCCCGGGCGTAGCCGAGTTCGAACAGCGGTTCGGCACGGTCACCGGGACCATCCTCACGCCGTCGGGCGATTACAGGTTCCTCGCCGGGGATGCCAGGGGCGACGAACTGCTGCTGTCGCGATTCGACGGCGCGCAGGCCCATCTCTTCCGCGCCCGGCTGAACGAGCGCGGCGAGCTCGAGGGCCAGCACTGGTCGGGCAACTTCGGTCACCAGCGTTTCGTGGCGGTTCGCGACCCGGATGTGGAACTCGACATGAGTTCGGTCGCCACCGACATGAAGGACCCCGCGGTAAAGCTCGAGTTCACGTTCCCGGACCTCGACGGCAAGCCCATATCGCTGTCGGACCCGCGCTTCCAGGGCAAGGTCGTGATCGTGACGCTGGCCGGAAGCTGGTGCCCGAACTGCCATGACGAAGCCGCGTTCCTCGCGCAGCTCTATCGAGAACACCATGCGGAGGGTCTCGAGATCGTATCGCTGATGTTCGAGCACTTCGGCGACTTCGCGCAGGCTGCCAACGCGACGCGCAGGTTCCGCAGGAGCACGGGAATCGACTACCTGACGCTGATCGCCGGCACTTCGAGTGGTGACGACGCGGACAAGGCGCTGCCTCAGCTGACGGGCGTGTTCGCGTTCCCGACGACGATCTGGCTGGATCGGGCTGGGGTAGTGCGCAAGATTCATGCGGGTTTCTCCGGTCCGGCGACTGGCGCGCACTACACGAAGCTTACGAGCGAGTTCACGGAATTCACGCTCGGGCTGCTGGCGGCGCCAGGGACTTCGGAGGCGCCGGCGGCATCAGCTGCGACGGCAGCGCCCGGGCTATCCGCTGCGCCTGGGCCGTCCGCCGCGCCCTTGCCGTCTGCGGCCCAGTGAGCCTTTTCCTCGCCAAGCTCACACTCACCCCGCTGATCATGTACCTCACCAGCGCCGCCGGCCGGCGCTGGGGTCCCGGAGTCAGCGGCTGGCTCACCGGGTTGCCGCTGCTGGCCGGGCCCGTTTCGGTGTTCGTGTGCATCGAGCAGGGACCGGACTTCGCGAGGCAGGCCGCCGGCAGCACGCTGCTCGGGATGTGGTCGTCCTGCGCGTTCTGCCTCGCCTACCATTCGTTCGCGCACAGGGGGTGGGTCGCCGCTTCCGTTGCGGCGGTCATCGCGTTCGCCGCAGCGACGGCGTCACTCAACGCGGTGTCGCTGCCGCCGTGGGCGGGACTCATGGGCGTGGCGTGCCTGGCCTGGGCCTGCCTCAAGTGGATCCCGGCTCCGGATTCGCCAGCCGCCATCAACCGGCCACCGCGCTGGGACATGCCCGCGCGGCTCGCGATCGCAGCCGGGTACGTCATCGTCCAGACAGGCGTCGCCGGCTGGCTCGGGCCGCAGCTGAGCGGGCTCGTGACGCCGTTTCCGATCGTGGTGATCCTGCTGACGGCCTTCGCGCATCACCAGCTCGGCCGGCCAGCCGCCACCCGCGTGCTGCGCGGCTTTCTCATCGGCATGTATGCCTTCGCAGCCTTTTTCTGGCTGGTCGCCGTCGGCATGGAGCCACTGGGGCCGGCGCTCGCCTATCCGGTCGCGCTGGCGGCATGTCTCGCGATCAACGGACTTGCGCTGTGGGGCCTGCGAAGGCGACTCTGAGCGCCCCGGTTATCGAGATCCCGCCATGCCCTCATTCGACATCGTCTCCGAGGTCAACCTTCACGAGGTCACCAATGCGGTCGACCAGGCAAGCCGCGAGGTGGACCAGCGGTTCGACTTCAAGGGCACGAACTCGAAGTTCGAGCAGAAGGAGTCGGTCGTGACGCTGAGCGCGCCCGCGGATTTCCAGCTGAAGCAGATGCTGGAGATCCTCAAGCTCAAGCTTTCGAAGCGCGGCATCGACGTCGGCTGTCTCAAGGTCGATGAGCCGGTCGTGACGGGGCAGACGGCCAGGCAGGTCGTCACGCTGCGCCAGGGCGTGGACACCGAGCTCTGCAAGAAGCTGCAGCGGCTGATCAAGGACTCAAAACTGAAGGTGCAGGCCGCCATCCAGGATAAGCAGGTCCGAGTGACCGGCAAGAACCGGGACGACCTCCAGGAAGCGATCGCGATGGTGAAGAAAGGCGGGTTCGACCTGCCGCTGCAGTTCACGAACTTCCGCGACTGACTGGGAAATAGGGGACATTCACCTTTATCCAGCGGTCGCCGGATAAAGGTGAATGTCCCCTATTTCCCGTCCCCGTAGAGTGTCCACTTCGGTTAATACTAATGCGAACAAGAATTATTCTCATTGACGACTCGCTGACCGCCAGCTTAGAGTCGCCTTTCCATCCGAGGGCTACTTTGACGGCGGATCAACATGTTACAGACGTCAGCCCGCAGCTTTGGCCGCGGCTCCCGACAGATCGTGGCGGCCACGATCTCGATACTCCTCGCGCCCACCGCCGCCCGGGCCGAGGATAGGCCCCCGGCGGCCGACGCCGAGCTCGAGCCGGTCATCGTGGTCATCGGCAAGCGCTCCAACCTCGACACGATTCCTGGGTCCGGCATGGTTCTCGACCAGTCGCTACTCGAGGAATCCCACGTGTTCTCCGTCAACGAGGCGCTGCGCAAGGTCCCGGGCGTCTTCGCGCGCGACGAAGAGGGATTCGGCCTGCGGCCCAATCTCGGCATCCGGGGCCTCAACCCGACGCGCTCCGCAAAGCTGCTGATGCTCGAGGACGGGATCCCCCTCGCCTACGCGCCCTATGGCGACAACGCGAGCTACTACCACCCGCCGGTGAACCGTTTCGAGCGCATCGAGGTGCTGAAAGGCTCGTCACAGATCCTGTTCGGCCCGCAGACGCTGGGCGGACTCGTCAACTACATCACGCCGGGCGTCCCGACTGCTCTCGAAGGAAGCCTCGGCGCGACATACGGCAGCGAGGACTATCTCGAGTTCCACGGCCAGGTCGGCGACACGATCGGTCAGACGGGCTACCTGCTCGACGGCACCTGGAAGGAGTCCGACGGGACGCGCGAGAACATGCACTTCGAGGTCGGCGACGTGTTCCTGAAAGTGGTGCAGCAGTTGACGGACCGCCAGGCGCTGACGCTGCGCGGCAGCTACTACGACGAGGACTCGCAGGTCACCTACTCAGGCCTCACGCTCGCGGAGTGGGAGGACGACCCGCGGGGCAACCCGTTCAGGAACGACTACATGCACGCGACCCACTGGGCCACGTCGGCGACGCACCAGTTCGACGTGAGCGACGGCGCGACACTCCTCACCAGCGCCTACTACACGTACTTCAACCGGGACTGGTGGCGACAGTCGAGCAACTCGAACCAGCGGCCCAACGACTCGAGCGACCCGGCCTGCGGCGGGCTCGCCAACCTCGACACGACCTGCGGCAACGAGGGTCGACTGCGCCAGTACTGGACTGCTGGCATCGAGCCCCGCCTCAACCTCGAGCACACGCTGTTCGGCGTTGAGAACGTGCTCGACACGGGCCTGCGTTACCACCAGGAAAGCCAGTTCAGGGTGCAGGCGAACGGCGACACGCCTGACGCACGGCGGCCCGGCACTGGACGCAATGGCGGCATCAAGGAGGACAGCGACCGCGAGGTAACGGCCTGGTCCGGATTCGTGCAGAACCGGTTCGACCTCGGGCGCTTCACCGTCACGCCCGGAGTTCGCTTCGAGCACGTCGATTACCTGCGCGTCGACAACCTGCTCGACAGCCGCGGCACGGCGAGCGTGGACGAGTGGATCCCCGGCATCGGCGCGACGTTCGAGCCGGCGCGGGGCACGACGGTGTTCGCCGGCGTGCATCGCGGGTTCTCGCCGCCGGGCGTCGCGGACATCATCACTCCCACCGGCGGTACGGTGGACCTCGAGCCCGAGTACTCGTGGAACTACGAGCTCGGCATCCGCAGTGACGTGAGAAACGGCCTTTATGCGGAGGCCGCCCTGTTCCGGCTGGACTTCGAAAACCAGATCGTGCCGGCCAGCGTTGCCGGCGGCACCGGCGCCGGGCTCACCAGCGCGGGCCAGACGCTGCAGCAGGGCCTCGAGGTCGCGGGCAACATCGAGAGCAACGGCTTCGTGGACTGGCCCGTCGACCTTTTCGGTCGTCTGTCCTGGACCTGGCTCTGGACGGCAGAGTACGTCGGCGACCGATACAGCACCGTGCCCGGCTCGACGCAGGTGAAGGTGACCGGCAACCGGCTGCCCTACACGCCGGAGCAGTTGCTGACGGGCACCGTCGGGATCCGTTCGCGGGTCGGACTTGCGGTCGAACTGGAGGGCGTCTACACGAGCGCCGCCTACACCGACGACCTGAACACGGTCGAGATCACGCCGAACGGACAGCGCGGCGAGATGCCGGGCTACACGATCTGGAACCTGAGCGCGAACTATCCGGTAGCAGCGTGGAACTGCAACCTGTTCGTTGCCGTGAAGAACGTGACCGACGAACTCTATGTCGTGGACATGAGCCGCGGCCTGGTCCCGGGCATGCCCCGGTTGGTCCAGGGCGGATTCCAGCTCAATTTCTGATACGGAGGGAAATAGGGGACATTCACCTTTTTCCGGCGGTCGCCGGAAAAAGGTGAATGTCCCCTATTTCCCGCCCCGGCTACGCATACGCCTTGTACATGTGCCGCAGTCGGCGGCGCTGCATGCGCAGGCTGTGCTCGATCTCGCCGAGGCGCGATCGGAAGCTGGTCTCTTCCCATTTCTGCAGCAGTCGCTGCTTGCGGTCCGTGACCCACTGGTCCCGCACCCTCGCCCACTCGTCGAGCGCCTTGCGGAACGTCGCGTACTCGTCGGCAATGCGCGCCTTGAGTCGCTCCACGTTCTCGTCGCCGCCCCGGGCGCGACGCTTGTCGAGCGCCGCCTCCATGCGCTTGAACTGCATCGCGATCTGCGCGCGCTGGATCCAGAGGTCCGGAACCTTCTTGAGGTTCTCGGCGAGTCCCATCGCCGACAGCGCGGCGATCAGCCATTTCGTCGGGTCGAAATGCCACCACTTCACGCCGTTGCGGTAGTCGTTCTGGAAGATGTGGTGGAAGTTGTGGTAACCCTCGCCGTAGGTCAGGAAGGCGAGCACCGGGTTGTCACGCGCGGTGTTTTCATCCGTGTACGGCTGCGTGCCCCACATGTGCGCGAGCGAGTTGATGAACCAGGTGAAGTGGTGGTTGACCACCAGGCGCAGGAGGCCGCCGAGAAGGAAAACGCCCCAGACATCGCCCACGGCCCAGCCGAGCGCGAGCGGCAGCACGATGTTCATGCCGAGCGTGAGCGGGAGGTACCAGCGGTGCTGGAACATCACGATCGGGTCGCGCTCCAGGTCCCTGGCGTTGGTGAAATCGTTCCTGCCACTCGGGTAGTCGCGCAGGATCCAGCCCATGTGCGAGAACCAGAAGCCCCGCTTCGCGCTGTAAGGATCCTTGTCCACGTCGTCCACGAACCGGTGGTGGGTGCGGTGCTGCGATCCCCAGATCAGGATCGAATTCTGCAGCGCCATGGAGCCGAAGAGCATGAAGAACAGACGCACGGACCAGTGCGCCTGGTAGGCGCGGTGCGACCAGAGCCGGTGGTAGCCCGCGGTGATCGAGATGCCGCACGCCCAGAGGAAGAAGACCAGGCTCACCCAAGCCCAAAGGCTGTAGCCGTGCGAGAACCCGTACCACGGCACCAGCACCAGCGCGGCCAGCGGCGTGGCCGTAAATACGATCGTCGTGAGCCAGTTGATCGGCGCGTGTTCGTCGCGCGACACGGTTTCGTTCTGCATCAGTGAGTTACCAGCGGGTTTCCGGGGCAAACAGAGTTTAAATTCTACTCTCCGGGGCACCCACCCGCTTGACGAACGTAACTTACTGTTTTGTATGAGTTTAGACCGGCTCGAACCAGGAGCTGACTTGCTGCGGCGTCTTGCGTTCGATGGCGGGTACGCGCGCTCCAGGCGCCGGATATCCGGTTACCAGCAGCAGGAACGGCCGCTCCGTGTCGGCCGGACGACCGAGGATCTCGTTCAGGAATCCCATCGGGCTCGGAGTGTGCGTCAGCGTCGCGAGGCCGGCGGTGTGCAGCGCCGTGATCAGGATGCCGGTCGCGATGCCGACGGACTCGGTCGGGTAGTAGTGCTTCACCTTGGCGCCGTCCGCCGCACGGCCCCACTTCTGCACGAAGATCGCGATGAGCCATGGCGCGGTTTCCAGAAACGGCTTGCGCCACTCCGTTCCGAGTGGCTCGAGCGCCGCCAGCCACTCGTCGGTGGCGCGTCGCTCGTAGAACTGCCGCTCCTCCTCCTCGGCCGCGATGCGAATGCGCTGTTTGACGGAAGGGTCCGAGATCGCCGCAAAATGCCAGGGCTGCTGGTTCGCGCCGCTCGGTGCGGTGCCGGCCGCCGCGAGGCACTCTGCGATCAGCTCGCGCGCCACGGGGCGAGAGTCGAAGGCTCGCACCGTGCGCCGTCGCGCCGCGAACTCCCGGAACTCGCGTGCCCGGCGCAACATTTCCATTGGGGGCAGTTCCTCGTGTCCGCCAAGTTCGGTCGTGAACGCACCGGTCATGGGGACGGCTCCGCAGTGCAGAATTCGCGCAGTCGCGACCACGCCGCCTCGAGATGGCCTGCGGCCGCCGGCGTCAGTGCCTCGCCGAGCTCGAACGACTCGCCTCGCACGCAGAGAACCCACGACTCAGGCGCCGAGTTTCCTGTGATCTTCTCGTAGGTCGCGAGCACCGCCTCGGGCGAGATCGCATGCGACGTGTGCAGGAACTCCGCCGCTGGTCCCGTCCTGCGAAGGTCGAACGGCGCCGGGGTTCCGGTGCCGGCATCCACGAACACCACTCGCTTGCGCCCGACGAGGTCGAGAGCGTTCTCGACCTGCAGCTGGAATTCGGTGATGACCTCGACGCCCGGCGGCGCCGCGGCCTCGAGTCGCGCCGCAAGCTCCGGTCCGAGCGCGTCGTCACCGCGACTCGGATTGCCCACCGCGATGACCAGCACCGGCGGCTGGTCGCTCACGCCGATCCGCGCACCCGGCTGTCGACCACCGTCCCTTCCGCATTCACGAGTTCCACCGCCAGTGGCATCTTGCCCATGGCGTGCGTGGCGCAGGACAGGCATGGGTCGAATGCCCGCACGGCCACCTCGATGTGATTCAGCAGGCCCTCGGTCAGCTTCTGCCCGTCGAGGTACTTCTTTGCCACTTCGCGGATCGCGATGTTCATCGCGTGGTTGTTGTGCGTCGTGGAGACGATGAGGTTGGCACGAGCCACCTGGTCGTTCTCGTCCACACGGTAGTGATGGATCAGCGTGCCGCGCGGCGCCTCGATCACGCCGACGCCCCGTGCCTGGCGCTCGCCGCCCGCCATCAGGTCGCTGCCGAGCAGGTCGTCGTCGTGCAGCAGGTCCTTGATCGCCTCGGCCGAGTGCAGCATCTCGATCATCCGCGCCCAGTGGAAACCGAGCGTCGAGCGCGCAGCGAGGCCGTCGTCGAAGGCAAGGAACTCGCGCCGCTCGCGATCGGCCAGCGGCGTCGGGATGAAGTCGCTGCGTGTCACGCGCGTGAGCGGACCGACCCGGTACCAGCCGTCCTCGGAGCCGAGCGCCTTCAGGTACGGGAACTTCATGTACGACCACGCCTTCACTTCCTCGGAGATCTGCTCCCAGTAGTGGTCATAGTTGACGTGGTCGAAAATGGTCGTGCCGTCGGCATGCTGCGCGCGCAACCCGCCGTGGTAGAGGTCCATCGCGCCGTCCGCGCGCACCAGGCTCAGCGTGCGTGCCTCGAAAGTACCGAAGTTGCGGTACGTGTCGAGGTCCTGCTCGAAGAGCCGGCGCACCAGGCGCACCGCTTCGCGGCTCCACGAGATCATTTGGTAGACGTCCTTCTTCAGCTCGTCGCGCTCGGCGGCGGTCAGGCTCTTGTTGACGCCGCCCGGGACCGCGCCGGTGCCGTGGATGCGCTTGCCCGCGGTGTGCCGGATGACTTCCTGGCCGTACTTCCTGAGCAGCACACCCTGCCTGGCGATCTCCGGATGGGCGGCCGCCACGCCGACGATGTTGCGGCGAGCCATGTCGGAGCCGAAGCCGAACAGCAGGTCGGGCGACGAAAGATGGAAGAAGTGCAGCGCATGCGACTGCAGGATCTGGCCGTAGTGCATCAGGCGGCGGAGCTTTTCCGCGGTGGGCGTGAGCGTCGTCGCACCAACCACCTGGTCGAGCGCCTTGCAGGCTGCGAGGTGGTGGCTCACCGGGCAGATGCCGCAGAGCCGCTGCACCATGACCGGCACTTCCCAGTACGGCCGCCCCTGGATGAATTTCTCGAAGGCGCGGAACTCGACGATGTGCAGCCGCGCCTGCTGGACGTGGTCGTCCTCGTCCATCAG
>Ga0113563_10000360_pt1 | contig 21145 bp, 20 predicted proteins | sample Mud3Dept3metaG_FD_80117 | JGI IMG/M metagenome (GOLD analysis project Ga0113563, IMG submission 80117) | Freshwater wetland microbial communities from Ohio, USA, analyzing the effect of biotic and abiotic controls - Mud 3 Core 4 Depth 3... | ecosystem: Environmental > Aquatic > Freshwater >... | reverse complement strand
TGATGTCGATCCGCTCACCGCGCAGCTCCTGCACCACGCTCTGGACCCGGGAACCCTTCATGCCGACGCACGCGCCGACGGGGTCCACGTCCCGGTCCTTGGAACGCACGGCGATCTTGGTCCGGAAGCCCGGCTCCCGCGCCACGCTGAGGATGCTGACCACGCCCTCGTACACCTCCGGGACCTCCTGCTCGAAGAGCTTGAGGATCATCCGCGGGTCGGACCGGGAGAGGAGGATCTCCGGGCCGCGGGAGGTCTTCGTCACGTCCTTTATGTACGCGCGGATCCGGTCGCTCTGGCGGTACCGCTCCCTCGGGATCTGCTCCGAGGGGGGCATGATCGCCTCGGTCTTCCCGAGGTCGATGATCAGGCAGTCCCGCTCGTACCGCTGGACGATCCCGTTGATGATCTCCCCCTTGCGCCCGATGAACTCGTTGTAGATGACCTCGCGCTCCGCGTCCTTGACCTTCTGCATGATGATCTGTCGCGCCGTCTGGGCGGCGATCCGCCCGAGGTCCTTGGTGCTCAGCCGCTCGCCGATGTTGTCGCCCGCCTGCGCTTCGGGGTCGAGCGCCTGCGCCTCCCCGATGGACATCTGCGTGTCGGGGTCGGTGATCTCCTCCACCACCGTGCGGAAGGAAAGGATCTCGAATTCCCCCGTCTCCGGATCGTACGTCGCCTCGAGGATCTTGTTCATCCCGTACTTCTTCCGCGCCGCGCTCTCGAGGGCCTCCTTGATCGCGTCGATGATGACGCTCTTGTCGATCCCCTTTTCCTTGCCCAGCTGGGAAATGATCTGCCCCACGTCCAGGATCATCGCCGTTTCTTTCCCTTCCCGAAGAGTTCTTCCTGCGTCACTTCCAGGGACGCCTTCCGGATCTCGCCGTACGGAACCCGGAACCCGGCCTCCCCCACCGCGATCGTGATCCCTTCCCCGTCGCTCCCGGAGAGTACGCCTACGATGTGCCGTCGCCCCTCCCGGGGCTCCGCGAGCGTGACCTTCACGCGTCTGCCGATCGAGGCGGCGAAATGCTCCGGCCTGCGCAGCCGCCGGTTCACGCCGGGGGAGGACACCTCCATGACATAGGCCCCCGCCACGGGGTCCTCCACGTCGAGCAGCGCGCCGAGCCGCCGGCTGTACGTCTCGATGTCGGAGAGGACGACGCCCCCCTCGCGGTCGACGAACACGCGCAGGATGATCCTCGGTCCCTCCCGGGCGACCTCCAGGTCGAACAGGGAGAGGGAGAGGTCCCGCGCGACCTCGCGGGCCAGCACCTCGATCTTTTCGGTGTCCGTTTTCTGCACGATACGGAAAAAAAAAGTGGGCTTCCGGCCCACTCATCCTTGCCCCGACGCCTACATCGTACAGGGAAACCGGTGCGGTCCACAATACCTTTCTTTCAGATTCTGAGCGTCCCCCGGTAATCGTCCAGGTGCGCGAGCCGCTCCCGGACCAGGAACGCGCGGATTCCGTCGATGATCTCCACGCAGGCGTTGGGATTGCGGAAGTTCGCCGTCCCGACCTGCACCGCCGCCGCCCCCACCAGCAGGAACTCGAGGGCGTCCTCCGCGCTCTGGATCCCCCCGATCCCGATGACCGGGATCCTCACCGCCTTGCACGCCTCCCAGACCATCCGCAGCGCCACGGGTTTGATCGCCGGCCCCGAGAGCCCCCCCGTCACGTTGGATAGGCCCGGTCTCCGGGTCCGGCAATCCACCGCCATCCCGACGATCGTGTTGATCAGCGTCACCGCGTCCGCCCCCGCGTCCTCCGCCGCCCGGGCCACCGACCCGATGTCGGACACGTTCGGGGAGAGCTTCACCCAGAGCGGTTTCCCCGTCGCCTCCCGAACCCGCCGGGTCAGGCCGGAAAGCCCCTCCGGGTTGGAGCCGAAGGCGATCCCCCCCTCCTTCACGTTGGGGCAGGAGGCGTTCAGTTCGATGGCCGCAAGGGACGCCACCCCCGAGAGGCGGCGCGCCACCTCCTCGTACTCCTCGATCGTCCGCCCGTAGATGTTCGCCACGTAGGTGGCCCCCGCGTCGGCCAGCCGGGGGACCACGTCCCGGACGAACCGCTCCACCCCGATGTTCTGGAGGCCGATGGCGTTCAGCATCCCCGCAGGGGTCTCCACGATCCGTTGCGGGGCGTTCCCCGGCGTGGGGAGCAGCGACAGCCCCTTCACGATCACCGCCCCCAGCCGGGAGATGTCGTAGAAGGGGGTGAACTCCAGGCCGTACCCGAAGGTGCCCGACGCGCTCATGACGGGGTTCTTCAGGACCACGCTCCCCACGCGGGAGGTGAGGTCCGGCGTCCCGGCGGCGTTCACCACACGACCTCCCGCGCGTCGAACACCGGGCCCTCCTTGCAGACCCGCCGGTACGCGGTCTTCTCGCCGTCCCGCACCGCCGTGACACACCCCCAGCACACCCCGAAGCCGCACGCCATATGGTTCTCGAGGGACGCCTGGACGGGTACCTCCAGAGGGACGGCCAGTTCCGCGATCTCCCTCAGCATCTCGCGGGGACCGCAGGCGAGAATGGACAGCCGTGCGCGCTCCGTCGCCTTCAGGCGGTCCATGCGCTCCCGGACCGCGTCGGTGACGCGGCCGAAGAATCCCGCCGTCCCGTCGTCGGTGCACAGGTGGGCCCGGCCGGGCGTCCCCCCCCCGGGCACCCACTCCCTCGGAGGAAGCTGGTCGCGCGAGCGGGCGCCGAGGAACACCTCGAATGCCGCCCGTTGCTCCTCGAGGACGACGGCGGCGGGGAAGACCGTGGAGAATCCCACTCCCCCGCCGACGAGCCACCAGATCCGGTCCTCCCGTCCGAGGTCGAAACCGTTCCCCAGTGGAAGGGTGATCTGGAGGGGGTCGCCGCCGTGAAGACCGGAGAGCAAGGCGGTACCCCGCCCCACCACCTTGTAGACGAATTCCACGGTTCCCTTCCCGCGGGCGCCGCCGGCGCGGAAGATCGCCAGCGGACGCGGGAGGAGCGGATCGTTTCCCGGCCACCCGGACACCATGGCGAACTGGCCCGGCAGGAACTCGATCCGGTCCGGGATCGACACCTCCATGCGGTAGAAGATGCCGTTCCCCCCGTTGTGCAGGATCCGGCCGTTGACGAACCGCGGTCTACGGAACGGCATCGTTCTCCCGTATTTCCCGGGCGAGGAGCACGGCGTCCTCCCCCGTGTCGGTGTAATACCCCTTGCGGATCCCCTGGAACGCGAATCCCTCGGCGCGGTAGAGCCGATGCGCTTCCTCGTTCCCCGCCCGGACCTCGAGGTGGATCCGCACCGCTCCGGCCTTCGCACCCCGGCGGATGCATTCCCGGAGCAGCGCCCGGCCCACGCCGGCTCCCCGCCGCGCCGGAGCCACGGCGATGTTCAGCAGGTGCGACTCCCCCGCCACGGTCCACGAGACGGCGTACCCGAGGATCTCCCCGTCCTCCCCCTCCGCCACGACGGGATCGGAGAAATCCCTGTCCAGCTCCTCGGCGAACATCCCGCGGGACCAGGGGGACGGGAAGGAGACCTCCTCGATCGCCATCACGCCGCCGAGGTCCTCCGGCCGCATGGTCCGTATCCGGGTGCCCACCCGGAAATCCCCCCCTACCAGCGGAGCAGCGAGGCGGCCCAGGTGAAACCCGACCCGAAGGCCGCGAGGCACACCAGGTCGCCTTCCCGGATCCTCCCCTGCTCGATGCACTCGTCCAGCGCGATGGGGATCGACGCCGCCGTGGTGTTGCCGTACCGCTCGATATTGGAGTAGACCTTCGCCTCGGGCAGCCCCAGAGCGGCTCCCACCGCCTGCGAGATCCGGAGGTTCGCCTGGTGCGGGATCAGAAGGGAGAGGTCGTCGACGGAGAGCCCGTTCCCCGCGAGCGCCTCCCGGATCACCTCCGGGAAGCGGCGGACCGCGTGGGTGAACACGTACTTCCCGTTCATCCGCGGGAAGTGTCTCCCGGCATCGATCATCCCGTGGGTGATCCAGGGGTCGTCCAGAAATCCGGGCGCCTCGACGCACAACTCCAGGGCGTACTTCCCCTCGGAGTGGAGGTGGGAGGAGAGGATCCCCCGCCCGGGCTCCGCCGGGCCCACCACCGCCGCCCCGGCGCCATCCCCGAAGATCACCGCCACGTCCCGCCCCGCGGAGCTGAAGTTCAGCCCCCTGCTGTGGACCTCCGACCCGATGACCAGCACGTGGTCGTGGAAACCGCCCTTGACGTACGCTTCCGCCACGGAGAGCCCGTAGACGAAACCGGTGCACTGGTCGCGGACGTCGAGCGCCCCCACCGTGGGCATTCCGAGCTGCTGCTGGACGAGGACGCCGCACCCCGGGAAATAGTAGTCGGGAGAGAGGGTGGCGAAGACGATCAGGCCGACGTCATCCGCCGTGATCCCCGCCCGCCCGAGCGCGGCCCGCGCCGCCGCGACGCCCAGGGCGGAGGTCCCCGTCCCCGGATCCGCGTACCGCCGCTCGCGGATGCCCGTGCGCTGGACGATCCACTCGTCCGACGTGTCCATGAGCCTCGTCAGATCCTCGTTCCGCACCACCCGGGAAGGCAGGGCCCGCCCGGTCCCGAGGATCCTCGCCCCCCGCATGTTCCTTCCTCTCCTAGAGGACCAGGACGGCCGCGGCGATGACCGTCGTGTATTCGTCCCGTACGATCGCCGACTGGGTGATGTTGAAGGACTTGTAGATCTTCCCCGAGATCTTCCACACCTCGCGTTTCTCGTCCCAGCTCTTGTCCTCGTCGAACTCGACGCCCAGCGTGGAGGCGAGCATCGCCGCCGCCAGGTCTTCGGCGTAATCCCCCGCGACTTTCTCCGTCTGCCCGAAGGCGTGATGCTCGCTCAGGTACCCGTACACGGAGCGGTCGGACGGAAGGGCGCACCCCACGGACGCGGCTACCAGGCGCCGCGGCTCGTCGGAGTTGCACCGGCTCATGACCACGTAGACGATCTCCCCGGGGGCGAGGAGCGAAAGACCCTCCTCCTTCTTCACGATCCTGCACTTGGGGGGGAATATGCTCGAAACCTGCACGAGGTTGTACTTCTCGATCCCGGCGTCCCGCAGGGCAAGCTCGAAGGAGGTCAGCTGCTCGCGGTGGCGGCCGACACCCTTGGTAAAGAAGATTTTCGTCGGAACGGTCATGGGCGGCTTCTCCTTGTTCTCACTTCTCCGCCTGGCGGGCGACGAGCCAGCCCATCAGCCGGTAGCACAGCCGCGCGGCCAGGTAGTCCGGCGCTCCCATCCCGGCGATCGGGGCAAGCTCCATGACGTCGAAACCGACCACGTTGCAGTGCGCCCGCATCACGTCCCGCAGGATGTCGATCACCTCGAACCACGTCAGTCCTCCCGGCTCGGGCGTCACGACGGCGGGCATGATCCCCGGGTCGAACACGTCGAGGTCGATGGTGATGTAGACGTTCCCCTCCAGGGAGCTGACGATCCCCTTCGTGACGTCGGCCACGTTGTCGCGTACCTCGGAGGCGTAGAACGTCTTCACGTCCTCCGCCTTCTTGAGGTACCGGTCTTCCTCCTCGGACATGCTCCGGATGCCGACCTGCACCAGCTTCGCGCCGGTGTCGACGATCCGCCGCCCCACGCAGGCGTGGTTGTGCGGCGTGCCGAGGTACTCGTCCCGCATGTCCGCGTGGGCGTCGAACTGGAGGACCGTGAGCTCCCCGTGCTTCTTCCGGAGCGCCGCGACGGCCGCGGCCGTTCCGGAGTGCTCCCCGCCGAGCAGGACGGGAACCTTCCCCGCCTTGGAGATCGCCCTCACCCGGCGCTCCACCTCCTTCAGCGCGGTGACGGGTCCCGCCGTCGTGGCCGGAATTTCCGCGGAGACGAAGATCCCCGAGCGGTACGGCTCGATCTTGTTCTCCTCGTCGAAGAGCTCCATGTGGGAGGAGGCGTCGAGGATGGCGCGCGGGCCGTTCCGCGTTCCGGCCATGTACGTCGTGGTCATGTCGACCGGGAAGGGGACGACGGCGAAGGTCGCCTCCTTCCAGGACGCGTATTTTCCGGATATCCCGCCGAACGTCACGGAGTATGGGATCACGGGGGAACCTCCTGTGGGAATGGCCGGGCCATCCGGAGGATTCTAACGCGCGCCGGTCCCGGCGCACAATAGCGGTCCCCCCGCAGGCCTCGCGTCCCGCAGGAGGAGGCGGATGGACCGGGTCCCTCCGTAGACGTTCTCCTGGACCGCGAACAGCAGGTCCGAGCGGCCGGACGGGTCGGACGGGATCTCCCGCCGGTGGAACGCCACCCCCCCCAGGCGGCGGCCGTCCCCGGCCACCTCGAACCGCACGTGCTGCGCGTCCCCGCCGAACCGGCCGTGCGGGTGCGCGCGGGCGCCCCGGAGGAGGAACAGCGGCTCCTCGTTCCCCGCACCGAAGGGGCGCAGGAGACCCAGGTCCGCCAGCAGCGCAGGGGTGATGTCGTCGACCCGGATCTCCGCGTCGATGATCCTCCGGGGGACGAAGGGGGCGCTTTCCGCGTGCCGCGCGGCGATTTGGGACAGCTCCCGACGGAACTCCCCGAGGCGCGAGACGGGCAGCGCGACGCCGGCGGCCTGTGCGTGGCCGCCGAAGCGCGACAACAGGTGGGACAGGCGGGACAGGGCCGTGACGATCGGGAACCCCTCGACGCTGCGGCACGACCCTTTCGCCACCCCGTCCTCCTCCTGCAGCAGTACCACGGGACGCGCGTACCGCTCGAGGATCCTCGATGCCACGATCCCGAGGACCCCGGCGTTCCATGCCGGGTCGGACAGGACGATCGCGGGGGGGATCTCACCACCCGCGGAGAGGGACTGCTCCACCCGGGCGAGGATGCGCGCCTCCTCCCGCTGCCGCCGGGCGTTGTCCTCGTTGAGTTCCCTGGCGAGGCGAACGGCCTCCTCGCGGCTGTCCGAAACGAGGACCTTCGCGCTGCGGGAGGCGTCCCCGACCCGTCCGGCGGCGTTCAGCCGCGGGCCGACGCGGAAAGCCAGATCCTCCTCCGTGGCCGTCCCGTGGGGGATGCCGGCGGCGGCGAAGAGCGCCTCGACCCCGGGCCGCGGCCCCTTCCGGATCTCCCGGAGCCCTTCCCGGACCAGCAGGCGGTTGCCGTCCCGGAGGGGGGCCATGTCCGCCACCGTGCCCAGCGCCACGAGGTCGAGATACCGGCGGAGCGATGGCTCCGGGCGGCCGTCGAAGAATCCGCTCCCGCGAAGCCGTTTCCGCACGGCGCACGCAAGGAGGAAGGCGACCCCCACCCCGGCCACCTCCTTGCCGGGGAACGGGCAGTCGGCCTGCTGCGGGTTCACCACGGCGTAGGCGGGCGGCACGGTATCCCCCGGAAGGTGGTGGTCGGTGACGATCACCTCGACACCCTCCCGGGCCGCCTCCGCCACCGCGGCCGCGTCGGAGATGCCGCAGTCCACCGACACGGCGAGCCGGTACCCCTCCCGCGCGAACCGCGCGAGGATCTTGGCCTGGAGACCGTACCCGTCCCGGCGCCGGTCGTTCTGGTGGATCCGCACGGGGAGGCCGGGAAACAGTTCCCCCAGGACGAGGTAGAGGCAAGCGGCGCCGGTCGCCCCGTCCGCGTCGTAGTCGGCGTAGATGAGGACGGGCTCCCCGCGGATGCCCGCCGTCGCGAGCCGGTCTGCGGCTTTGTCCGCGTCTTTCAGCAGGGAGGGGTCGGAGAGGTCCGACAGGGTGCCGCGGAGGAACCGCTCGACGTCCGGGGACGCGGAGATCCCGCGGTTCGCCAGTACGGCCGCTGCCGCGGGGGTCAGGCCGTGGCGGGCGGAGAGTTCGCGGACGAGGGAGGAGTCGGGCGAGCGGAGGGCCCACTCGCGGGCGAGGTCCCCCCTCACCCGGCGTCCTCCATCACCGTTTCACTTCGGTCATCTTCTCCCCGCGCCAAAGGACGAGCATCGGGCCGGCCACGAAGACGGACGAGTAGCTGCCGACCAGGATCCCTATCGTCAGCGCGAGAGCGAAGTTGCGCAGCACGGCTCCGCCGAAGAACAGCAGGGCCATTACCGCCATGAACACCGTGATCGAGGTCACGATGGACCGGCTCAGGACGTCGTTGACGCTCAGGTTGATCGTCTCGGAGAACGTGTTTCTCTTTCGGAGCCGGATATTTTCCCGGATCCGGTCGAAGATGACCACCGTGTCCGTCAGCGAGTACCCTCCGATGGTGAGCAGCGCCGTGATGAAGAGGAGGTCCTGTTCGATGCCGAGGGCCCAGAAGATCCCGACCATGGCGAAGATGTCGTGAAACGTGGCGATCGCCGCGGTGACCCCGAACTTGAATTCGAACCGCCAGGCGAGGTAGAGGATGATCGCCAGCGCGGAGATCGCCAACGCCAACATGGCGTCCTGCCGCAGCTTGTGCCCGATGGCTGGCCCGATCTCCGAGATGCTCTCCACCACAAAGGGGTTTCCCGGCAGTTTGTCGCGGAGGAGTTTCAGCACGGGATCGGCCACCATCCGTTCCTGCTGGCCGGCATCCGCCCGCAGTTTGATGAGGAGGATGTTTTCCCCCTCGACTCCCTGCAGCGTCGCCTCGCCTTGGCCCGCTTGGACCAGCAAGGAACGGATCTCGTCCATGGAGAACGGTTTTTGAAACTTGACCTGGATCGAGGTCCCGCCCGCCAGGTCGACCCCGAGGTTGGCCTTCCCCCGGAATATCTGGATGGTCCCGACGAGGCCGAGCACCAACAGTACCGCGGAAAGAGCGAAGGCGTAATTCCTCAGGGACATGAAGTCGTACTTCGGATTCTTTATCAGCTCGATCATCGCGTCGCCGTCCCCGCTTCCCTTAAATGCTCAGCGCCTGCATCGGCTTCCTGGCGTTGAGGTAGTCGAACACCACCTTGGTGCACACCAGCGCGGTGAAGAGGTTGATCGCGACGCCCATGGAGAGCGACACGGCGAACCCCTTGATCGGCCCGGTGCCGAACTGGAAGAGGATGATCGCGGTGATCAGGGTGGTCACGTGGGAGTCGACCACCGTCATGAACGCCTTGTCGTACCCCGCGTCGATGGAAACCCGCACCGATTTCTTCGCCCGGATCTCCTCCCGGATGCGCTCGAAGATGAGCACGTTGGAGTCGACCGCCATCCCGATCGCCAGGATGATCCCCGCGATGCCGGGTAGGGTCAGGGTCGCCGAGAGGGCGGCCATGCTCGCCAGCAGGAAGAGGATGTTGAAGACCAGCGCGAAATCCGCCACCAACCCCGCGAACCGGTAATAGAATCCCATGAACGCCACCACCACCAACGCACCGATGATGGCCGCCTGGATCCCCTTCCGGATCGAGTCCTGCCCCAGGGACGGCCCGATGGATACGTTCTGGATCACCTTGACCGGCGCGGGAAGCGAACCGGCGCGCAGGACGATGGCGAGGTCAGACGCCTCTTCCGCGGTGAAGCTGCCTGTGATCTGCGCCTCCCCGCCCGAGATCCGCTCCTGGATCACCGGCGCGGAGTAGATCGTGTCGTCGAGGACGATCGCCAGGCGGCGCTTCACGTTCTCCGCCGTGACCCGGTCGAAGACCTTGGCCCCCCGGGAGTCGAAGGAAAGGGACACGTGGGCGCCCCCCCGCTGGCTGTCGAAGTTCACCTTCGCCGTCTTGATCGTGTCGCCCGTCAGCAGGGCCCGCTTCTTCACGAGCATGGGGGTCTTCGTTGCGCGGCCGGTCTGGGGATCCACCGACTTCTGGTAGAGGAGCTGGGCGTCCTCGGGGACGTTCCCCTTGAGGGCATCCTCCACGCTCGCTCCCTCGTCCACCAGCTTGAACTCGAGCAGCGCCGTCTTCCCGACGAGTTCGATGGCGCGCTGCTGGTCCTTCACGCCGGGCAGCTGCACGACGATCCGGTCCTCCCCCTCCGCGATGATCTGCGGCTCCCGCACGCCGAACTGGTCGATCCGGTTTCGGATGGTCTCCACCCCCTGCACCACGGCGTTCGTGCGGATCGCCTGGACCTCCTGCGGCTTCATCCGCAGCGTCACCGTCGCCCCGTCCGACTTCACCTCGCCCAGGGCCGCGTCGAGGGAGGGAAACTCGTCCTTGATCAGCGCGACGGCCCGGCCGGCGAAGTCGCCCGGGGGGAACCTGAGGGAGAATCCGTCGGTCCCCGCCTTCTGGAAGGCCAGGACCGGCAGTCCCTTTTCGCGGCACACGCCGCGGGCGTCGTCGGCGTACCGCAGGATCGTGTTTTCGATGGCTTTGTCGATCTCGACCGCCAGGCGCAGGAACACACCTCCCTGCAGGTCGAGGCCGAGGTTGATCCGGGGCATTTTGTCCTTCCATCCCGCCGGCACCTTATCGGTGAGCGACGGGGCCAGGACGATGACGGAGACCACCGTGAGAATTACGATCAGGGTGATTCTCCCGGAGATGCTCTTCCACATTGTGCGGGGTCGCTCCTTTCGGTTCCTTGCTGCAGCGCGATCAGGCGGGCTTCTGCGCTTCCGGGGTCGCCGCCTCCTGGCTCGACCCGGAGATCGCGCTCCGCGTCACCTTCACGCGCACCTTCTCGGCGACCTCGAGGGTGACGGTGGTCTCCGTGAGTCCCTTGACCTCGCCGTGGAGCCCCCCGGTGGTCACCACGCGGTCCCCCACCTTGAGGTTCTTGATGAAGTCCTGGTGCTTCCGGGCCGTCTTCTGCTGCGGCCGGATGAGGAGGAAGTAGAAGATCACGAACATGAGCAGGATCGGGAGAAGCCCCATGAGCCCCCCGGCCCCGCCGCCCGGGGATCCGCCCATCGCGTACGCCACGCCGGTCAACAGCATCCGAATCTCCTCCCTTGCGTCTAGTCGTTTCCCGAAACGGCTGATTCTTTCACAAGTTCCACGAAATATCCATGGGAAATTGCCTCCCGTGCACGCCGCATCAGGTCCGCGTAGAAATGGAGGTTGTGGACCGTCATCGCCATGGAGCCCAGCATCTCCCGCTGGAGATAGAGGTGGCGCAGATATCCCCGCGAAAAGGATCGGCACGTGGTGCATGGGCACCGTCCGTCCGGGGGAAGGGGATCGTCCGCATACCGGGCCTGCTTGATGGCCAACGGGCCGGAGGAAGTGAACATCATGCCGTTGCGGGCGTTGCGCGTCGGGAGGACGCAGTCGAACAGGTCCACCCCCATCGACACCGCGAAGAGAAGGTCTCCCGGCGTTCCCACCCCCATGAGATACCGTGGCCTGTCCCCGGGGAGCATCGGCGCGGCGAGGGACACCGTCTCCCGCAGGAGATCCTTCCCCTCGCCGACGCTCACCCCGCCGATGGCGAAACCCGGGAACGGGAGGGAGCAGATCTCCTCGGCGCTGCGCCTCCGGAGATCGGGGTGCATCCCGCCCTGAACGATCCCGAACATCCCCCCGGCGGACAGGGTCGCCGCGGCGAGGGACCGCCGGGCCCACAGCGTGGTCCGGCGCACCGCGTCCTCCACGTCCTTCCGGTCCGCAGGGTATCCCACGCACTCGTCCAGAACCATCCGGATGTCGGATCCGAGGGCCTCCTGGATTTCCACCGCCCGTTCCGGGGAGAGGGTATGCAGGGAACCGTCGATGTGTGACCGGAAGGTCACCGCCTCGTCGGAAACCTTCCGCAGGGCGCTCATGGAGAAGACCTGGAACCCGCCGCTGTCCGTCAGGATCAGCCCATCCCATCCCATGAACCGGTGGAGCCCGCCCAGCCCCCGGACGCGCGCGGGGCCGGGCCGAAGGTACAGGTGATACGTGTTCCCGAGGATGCAGCCGTACCCCATGTCGCGCAGTTGGCCGGGCCACACGCCCTTCACCGTCGCCGCCGTCCCCACGGGCAGGAACGCGGGGGTGCGGAAGGAACCGCGTTCCGTGGCGATCTCCCCGACCCGCGCCTGGGACCCTCCGTCCTGCGCCCCGACGGTGAACCGGACCGTCATGTCATCCGGACGGGCGACACTCTAACCCTTCCTCCCGTGTTTGAAGCGAAGTGCTTCAGTTCATAATTGCGGTAACGCATCGAGAGAGTCGATGCGCCGCATCCGGCAAGGCGCGCGACCGAGGCGTACTGGGCAAGTACGATGAGGGAGCGTAACGAAGCCGGGGCGGATGCAGCGGCACTCGAATGCTACCGTAATTATGAATTGAAGCACTAAGAGTGTCCCCCGAAGGCGGCTGCACCTTACAGAAGATCCCTTCGCGCAGGAGAAAAACCCGAGACACTTCTCGCTCTCCTTCATCTGATGAGCATGGCGTCGCCGTAGCTGTAGAACCGGTACCCTTCCTCCACTGCCGCGCGGTACGCCGCGCGCACCGCATCGACACCGGCGAAGGCCATCACGAGGGCAAGGAGGCTCGAACGGGGGAGGTGGAAATTCGTGAGAAGGGCGTCCACCGCGCGGAACCGGTACCCCGGGAAAATGAACTTCCGGGTGACCCCCTCCGAAGGGGCCACGGTGCCGTCCTCCCCCGCGCACGTCTCCAGCGTCCGCACGCTGGTGGTCCCTACCGCAACGACGCGGCCTCCCCGGGCCCGGGCGGCGTTCACGGCCTCCGCCGCTTCCGGGGTCACCCGGTATCGCTCCGGGTGGATCGCGAACTCCTCCACCTCTTCCGTACGGATCGGGGAGAATGTGCCGTACCCGATCGACAGGGTCACCCGGGCGACGCCGATCCCCGCCGCGCCGAGTTCGCGGAGCAGGTCCTCGTCGAAGTGGAGCCCCGCCGTCGGCGCCGCCACCGATCCCGGAAGGGCGGCATACACCGTCTGGTAGCGCCGGGCGTCCTCTTCGCCTGCCGGCTCCCCCGGCACCCGCCGGATGTACGGGGGGAGCGGGACCTCCCCCACCCGCTCGATGGCGTCGGCCACCGTCCCCTCCGGGGTGAAGAGGGTAACCTCCCACCGCCCGTCCCCGTGCCGGCGGTCGAGCCGGGCTGCGAGCGCCCCGCCGATCCCGAACGTGTCTCCCGCGGACAGCCGCTTCGAGGGACGCGCCAGCGCCTCCCAACGCTCTCCGGCAGCTCCTTCCCCGTCCAGGCGGGAAAGCAGGAAGATCTCGACGGCTCCGCCGCCCGTTCGCCTTGCCCGCAGGCGGCCCCGGAGAACCTTCGTGTCGTTGACCACGAGGAGGTCGCCGGGGCGGAGGAGGGAGGGCAGCGCGGAGAACGCCCGATGGCCGATACACCCCGTTTCCCGCGACAGGGTCATCAACCGGGCGTCTCGTCGCCGGGGCGCCGGGCGCTGGGCGACGAGGTGCTCCGGGAGGGCATAGTCGAGCAGGGCCGTCCTCAGGGGGACTCCATCGCGATCCGGAGGCCGGGGTAGTACCGGGCGAGGATCTCCCGATACCCCATGCCCGCCCTAGCCATCCCGTCCGCGCCGTACTGGCACATCCCGACGCCGTGCCCGTACCCCTGTCCCCGGAAGATCCAGCCGTCCGCGGCGGCGGAGATCTCCATCTTCAGGCTCCGGAGCCGGGCGTAGCCGACCGCCTTGCGGAATTCCGCCGCGGAGACCTCCCGCGATACCCCCGACGAGGCGATGCGCACCCGGCTAGCCCGCCCGGTCGACGACCATGCCACGACGGAGAACCACAGATCCTTTCCGGGGCGGATCCCCAGGACCTGGGCGACGCGGTGTCCTTCCTTGGCGCTCATCCTGTACTCCCACCGGTACGCGGGACTCCCGGAGCAGTCCTCGCATGGCTGGTCGTGCAGGTACGGCACATCCTTCCCCCCCCACGCGTTCGCCGCGGACTCCGTCCGCCCTCCGCACGTAGAGTGGTACACCGTCCGGGCGGGCACACCGCGGTACAGCGCCACCTCCCCCCGCGTCGCCTCGACCGCTTCACGGAACGGGGGCGCCACGTCGTCCACCCCCTCGAACACCTGGTCCTCCACGCTCGCCACCATGTCGTAGTCCGGGTTACGGGGTGTCCGTGACATCCCTACCGCGTAGGTGCGGACGGCGACGGCCATGGCCTTCAGCGCCTCCGGGAAGAATTTCGGCGGCGCCTCCCGGCTGACCACGGCGGCGACGTACGTCTCTATCGGAACCACCGCGACGGCCAGAAGCGTCCCTCTCCGGGCGATCACACGGACCCTTCCGCCGACCCGCCGGCCGGCCACCTTCAGTTCGGGGACCCCCGCCGCGTCGAGGGAACCGCCCATCAGACGGGTCTCGTTCCAACGGATCCGTTCCCCGACGGCGGACAGGGTGACCCGGCCGGACGATTCCGCCTCGAGCCGGCCGTCCGACCCCCAGAGGCGCACGGTGTCCCCTTCGAGCACGACTTTCGCCAATCCGCCCGTCAACAGCACCCGCACGAACCGCGTCCCGGCGATCTCGGAAGGAGTCGGGACGACAACGGCCGGCGGAGGCGCCGGCAAGCCGGCTCCCGGGGCGGGCGTCGTCCCGGTGTCGACGGGAACGCGGCGCTCCGCGTCCGGCGGCCGGGGCGGCGCCCCGGAACAGCCAATGAGCATCGCCACGCCGACCGAAAAAGAAAGGAGGAGCGCGGCGATGGACAGCTGGCTTGCGGCGGAGGACACCCTATCCCTTCCTATCGGGGGTGAACCAGGAATGTCCCCCTCTACCGCGGGGGATGGATGGGTGGGGGGAGTACACCTCCCCATCACCCTGCGTTTGAACCCGGTGTGTCCCCCCCGCCGGTCTTTGCGGGGGACGCGGCCGATACGCTCCTGGCCACCTGCATGAACGGAGTAAGCAGGTCGATCGGCACGGGAAAGATGGTGGTGGAGTTGTTCTCGGACGCCACCTCCCGCAGCGTCTGCAGATACCGCAACTGGAGTGCGATCGGATTCTCCGCGATGATCTTCGCCGCGTCGGAGAGCTTCTGCGCCGCCTGGAACTCCCCTTCCGCCCCGATGACCTTCGCGCGCCGCTCCCGTTCCGCCTCCGCCTGCTTCGCCATCGCCCGCTGCATCTCCTGGGGCAGGTCGATATGCTTGATCTCGACCTTGGCGACCTTGATTCCCCACGGCTCCGTGTCCTTGTCGAGGATCTCCTGGATGTGCGCGTTGATCTTCTCCCGCTCCGAGAGGAGGTCGTCGAGCTCGGCCTGCCCGCACACGGACCGCAGCGTCGTCTGGGAGAGCTGCGACGTCGCGTACAGGTAGTTCTCCACGCTGACGATCGCACGGTTCGGGTCGATGACGCGGAAGTAGAGGACGGCGCTGACCTTCACGGAGACGTTGTCCCGCGTGATCACGTCCTGGGGCGGCACGTCCATCGCCACCACGCGCAGATCCACCTTCACGATCTTGTCGATCACGGGGATGAGGAGGATGAGCCCGGGACCCTTCGCCCCGATGATCCGCCCGAGACGGAAGATCACGCCCCGCTCGTACTCGTTCATGATCCGGATGGCGCTGGACAGGAACAGGACGAGGATGACCACCAACGCTACGTATAGATACATCGATACCCCTCCATGGCCCCCCGGTTTCTCCGGGGTCAGCCGCTAAACGTGTTGACGGAATTCCCTGTTATTTCCCCGGCGGGATCACTGCCCCTTCCCCGGCGCCACGATCAGCGTCATGCCCTCGCGGGCCGTCACGACCACCTTGTCCCCCTTGCGAACCGGGAGGTCGGACCGGGCGTCCCACAGCTCCCCGAGGACGCGGACCTTCCCCTTCCCGTCGAAGTCCAGGAGCGCTTCCCCTTCCGCACCGATCATCCCTTCCGACCCGGACACCGGTTTCCGGAGCTGGCTGCGGACGGCGAGCGAGACGACGCCGCCGAAGAAGGCGGCCGACACGACCGCCATGGTGATCAGCACGGTCCACGAGACGCGGAGGAAGGGGTCACCGCTCGCCCGGAACAGCATGACGCTCCCCAGCACCAGGGCGACGATCCCCCCGATGGTCAGGGCGCCGTACGAGGTGATCTTGATCTCGAGAATGAAGAGAATGATCGCCAGGAGGATGAGGAGGAACCCCGCGTAATTCGCCGACAGGGTCTGGAGGGCGTAGAACCCGAGGATCAGCGAGATGCCGCCCACCACGCCGGGGAACACGGCGCCCGGGTTGGACAGCTCGAAGAAGATCCCGTAGACGCCGATCATCATCAGGATGTAGGCGATGTTGGGATCCGCCAGGGCGGACAGCACGCGGTGGCGCAGCCCCATGGGGACGCGGGTCACCTGCGCCCCCTTCGTGCGGAGCGTCACCCGGGCGTCCCCCTTCCTCACCTCGCGGCCGTCCGCCTGTGCCAGCAGCTCGTCGAGGTCGGGAGCCACGAGATCGACCACGTTCCTCTCCAGCGCCTGCTTCTCGGTGAGGGAGGCGCTCTCCCGCACGGCGCTCTCCGCCCACCCGGCGTTGCGTCCCTTGCTCTCCGCGAGGGACCTCGCGTACGCGGCCGCGTCGTTCTCGACCTTCCGGGACATCGTGTTGTCCATGGGGCCGCCGCCGATGCTCACGGGGTGGGCAGCGCCGATGTTGGTCCCGGGGGCCATGGCGGCCACGTCGGCGGCGAGCGTGATCAGCACCCCGGCGGAGGCGGCGCGGGCGCCCGAAGGAGAGACATAGACGCCGACCGGTACGCGGGCCTTGATGATCGCCTGGACCATCTGGCGCATCGCGGTGTCCAGCCCTCCCGGCGTGTCCAGCTCCACCACCAGGAGCGCCGCGTTGTCCCCCTCGGCGCGCTCGATGACCGAGGAGAGGTAGTCCGCCGTCACCGGGCTGATCGGAGAGGCGATGGTGGCGACCACCACCACGGAGCGCGGCGGCGATGCAGCCGGTACTGCCGCCGGGGCGAGGAACGGCAGGAGCGTCACGAGCGCCAGCAGCGGGCGGAGAATGCGAAGGAGGGGCGTCACGGCTCCCGTTTCCTGTAGACGGCGAACTTCAGGTACTCCGTTTCGGGGACGGACAGCAGCACCGGGTGGTCCGGCGGCTGTCCACCCCAGGCGACGAGTTCCAGGTCCGCTCCCGCGTCGGCGGCCGCGTCCCGGAGGGCTTCCTTCCATTTGGCCACATCGACGAGTTGCGTGCAAGAAGAGGTGGCGAGCATCCCGCCGGGGGAAAGAACGGCCAGGCCCATCCGGTTGATGTCGCGGTACCCGCGCAGCGCCCCCTCCCGACCCTCGCGGGACTTCGTGAAGGAGGGCGGGTCCAGCACGACGAGGTCGAAGCGCCTGCCCGCGGCCTCGAGGTCCCGAAGCGCCTGGAACACGTCGGCCGCCTCCCCTTCCCAGCGGTCCGCGACGCCGTTCCGGCACGCGTTCTCCCGCGCGGCAGCGACCGCAGGCCGCGACGAGTCGAGGGCAAGGACGCTTCTCGCCCCTCCGGCGAGGGCGTACAGCCCGAAGCCCCCGGAAGCGCAGAAGCCGTCGAGCACGTTCCTTCCCGGGGCCAGCGTGCGGACGATGTTCCGGTTCCGCCGCTGGTCGAGGAAGAAACCCGTCTTGGGGCCCGCCTCCACGTCCACGAGGTACCGGACACCGTCGGTCTCGATCTCCTCGACCGCGGGGCCCGCCCCCCGGACCGGTCCCTTCCGCTCCGCAAGCCCCTCCAATCGCCGCCCTCCCCCCTCGGACCGCTCGTAGATCAGGCGAGGGGCCACCAGCCGCTCGAGGGCGGAAAAGAACGGCTCCCGTACGGCCTCCATCCCCGCCGTGAGGATCTGGACGGAGACGATCCCGCCGTACCGGTCCGCGACCAGGCCCGGGAGGAAATCCCCCTCGGAGTACACCAGGCGCAGCGCCCGCTCCTCCCCCATTCCCGCCCGGGCGCGACGCTCCAGCGCCTCCCGCAGCCGGCGCTCGAGAAAGGCCGGCGACGGCTCCGCCTCCCCACGCGACACCCGGCGGAGGGCGAGACGGCAGGCCAGGTTCGCGGTCGCCGTGCCGAGGAAATCCCCCGAGCGGGAGAGGATGCGAACCCACTGGCCGGGGGGCATCCCCTCCGGGACATCCCGGAGGTCGTCGCCGAACACCCAGGGATGGCCGGAGCGCAGGCGTTCCTCGCCCTTCCGGCTCACGCGGACCTCGGGTAGCGGGGTCGTCATGCTACCGGGGGGAGAGCCGACGGGCGAGCGTCTCGAAATCATCGAACACCTCCGGCTCCCGCGCGGCGTTGCGCAGGATGAAGGCGGGGTGATACGTGGGCAGGACAGGGACTCCGTCGAACTCCCGCCACCGGCCGCGTTCCCGGGTGATCCGCTCCTCGATGCCCAGGAGGTGGTTCAGCGCCGTCGCCCCGAGGGTGCAGATCACTTCGGGGCGGATCGCGCGGATCTGCCGGGTCAGGTACGGCAGGCACGCCTTCGCCTCGTCCGGGAAGGGAGCACGGTTCCCCGGAGGACGGCACTTTACGATGTTGGCGATGTAGACGTCCTCCCGCCGCAGGCCGATCCGCCCGATCCACTGGTTCAGCCGCTTCCCGGCGGCGCCGACGAACGGCTCCCCCTGCCGGTCCTCGTCCGCCCCCGGGCCCTCGCCGACGAACATCAGCCGCGCGCGGGGATTCCCCGTGCCGAAGACGATCGTGCTGCGCCCGGCGCAGAGCGGACAACCCCCGCAGCCGGCGAGCTCCCTGCGGATGTCCTCGAGGGTTTCCCGGGGGGACGGGCGCAGGACGTACTCCACCCCCACCTCCCGGAGCCACGCCGCAAGCAGCTTCCGGGACGCCGCCCGGCTCATTCCGGGAGGAACTTCCTGCGGACCGCCCGCCACACAGCGGAGGCGATGGCGTCCTTTGCCGCCATGGCCAGGTCGATGGCCGTCCCGTCGGAGAAGTACACGCGCACCTCGTTGCTGTCCGAGGCGAAGCCGATCTCGGGGCGGGAGACGTCGTTCGCCACGATGGCGTCGAGGTTCTTGCGCCGCATCTTCTCCAGCGCGTTCCCCTCGAGGTCGTTCGTCTCCGCCGCGAAGCCGACGAGCACCCGGCTCCCCTTCGACCGGCCGAGGGTGGCGAGGATGTCGTCCGTCGGGACCAGTTTCACCGCCCGGTCGAACCGCTCCTTCCGGATCTTCTGTCCCGCCGCGTGCTCCGGCCGGAAGTCCGCGACCGCCGCCGCCATGATCACCGCGTCCGCCCCTTCCGCCGCGGCGAGGACCTCCCCCATCATCTCCCGCGCGGAGCGCACCCGGATGGTCCTGAGGAACGACGGGTCCGCGAGGGGGGAGGGGCCCGCCACCAGCGTCACGTCCGCGCCGAACCGCCTCGCCGCCACCGCCATGGCGAACCCCATCTTCCCGCTGGAGCGGTTCGTCATGAACCGCACCGGGTCGATGTCCTCCGCCGTGGGGCCCGCGCTCACCACCACCTTCCTCCCTTTGAGGATCTTCTCCGCCAGCAGGATCCGCGCCATCTCGACGATCTTCGGCGTGTCCGCCAGGCGTCCCGGTCCCACGGTACCGCAGGCGAGTTCTCCCTCGTCCGGGTCCACGAAGGTGAAACCCCGCCCCCGGAGGACCTCGACGTTCTCCACCACCGCCGGGGAGGCGTACATCTGGGTGTTCATGGCCGGGGCCAGCAGCACCGGAGCCGTGGTGGCCATCACGATCGTGGAGAGCAGGTCGTCCGCGATCCCGTTCCGGATCTTCCCGAGGATGTTCGCCGTGGCGGGGGCGATCATCAGGAGGTGCGCCTTCTGCGCCAGGGCGATGTGGCCGATATCCGACTCGGAGAGCAGGTCGAACAGGTCGGTGTGGACGGGGTTCTTCGAGAGGGTCTGGAGCGTGAGCGGCGTGATGAACCGGGCCCCCGAGGCGGTGAGGACGACGTGGACGTTCGCCCCCTCCTTCCGCAGGTCCCGGACGATCTCGCACGCCTTGTACGCCGCGATCCCCCCGGTCACGCCGAGGAGGACCTCCTTGCCCGCGAGGTCGGTCATTTTCTCACAGCCCTCCCGTGAAGAACGGATTGCTCCGCTTCTCCTCCCCCACCGTCGTGGCGGGCCCGTGCCCCGGGAACAGTACGGTCCGGTCCGGCAGGGTGAAGATCTTCTCCCGCACGGCCCGGATCAGGTCCTCGAACGATCCCCCCGGCAGGTCCGTCCGGCCGATGGATCCCGCGAAGATCAGGTCGCCCACGAAGGCCATCTCCCCGGTCAGGAACGCGACGTGCCCGGGTGTGTGTCCCGGGGTGTGCAGGACCCGGAACCGCTGGTCCCCCAGTTCCACCACGTCCCCCTCCCGGACCAGCACGTCGGGTGCCGGCGGATTTTCCACGCTCAGGCCGAACATCCCCCCCTGGCGGCCCGCCGTCCGCATCCGCTCGACCTCCTCCGCGTGGACGTGGATCTGCGCCCCCGTCCGCTCCCGGAGGGTCCGCACCGCCCCCACGTGGTCGAAGTGCCCGTGGGTCAGCAGGATCTTGTCGAGGGTGATCCCCCGCTCCGCGATCCGCGAAAGGATCTCCTCCCCCTCGTCGCCCGGATCGACCACCGCGGCCTTCCGGCTCTCCACGTGCTCGACGATGTAGGCGTTCTCGGCGAGCGGCCCCACCTCCATCACGTACACGCGCAGGGGGAGCGCAGCCGTCACAGCTTCTTTCCCCAGGTCCCGAAGAGGTCCGCGTACTGGTCGGCGAGCGCTTCCGCGTCGCGGCGGTCGCCGGACTCGACCACGAGGTGGAAGTACGCCTCATCCTGGCTCGGGTAGATGAGAGCCCAGTCCTCCCCCTCGAATATCTTCACGCCGTCGATGAACTGGCTTGGCATCCCCTTGGCGTGCGTGGTCAGCATCCGCATCAGCGACCCCTTGTTCTCCCACGCGCAGGGGATCTTCCGGTGCAGGATCGCGGTGGGGGGGATCTCCCGGAGGATGTCCGAGAGGGTGCGCCCCTCCGCCGCCAGCAGTTCCATGACCTTGACCATGGCGAACATTCCATCGAAGGCGGGCTGGAAGCGCGGGAAGACATAGCCGCCGGTGCCGTCGCCGGCGAAGGCCACCCCCTCGCGCGCCGCCGTCTCCATGATCGACCGGGGCAGCGTGCGGGTCCGGACCACGTCCATCCCGAACCGCCCCGCGATCTGCTCGATGTTCCGCGACGCGGTCACGGGGACGCCCACCACGCCCTGGCGCGCCTGACGGCATGCGAGGAGGCACATCACCTGGAGCGCCGTCGCGTCCGGTAGGGCGTCCCCCTTCTCGTCCACCAGGAAGATCTTCTCCCCGCC
>Ga0113563_10000359_pt1 | contig 21151 bp, 17 predicted proteins | sample Mud3Dept3metaG_FD_80117 | JGI IMG/M metagenome (GOLD analysis project Ga0113563, IMG submission 80117) | Freshwater wetland microbial communities from Ohio, USA, analyzing the effect of biotic and abiotic controls - Mud 3 Core 4 Depth 3... | ecosystem: Environmental > Aquatic > Freshwater >... | reverse complement strand
ACAAAATGTTCACTGGAAAATCGGCATTTAAAATCAAAAACGGACGATATTTCGTCCGCTTTTTTTAGATGTCCGATGGTTTTTAAACTGCGTTCCCTGGCGGATTTGCCGAGCGCCCCGCCGGCCATCGTCCTGGTCCTGGCTTAAACCGCATTAAACCGATAGGCTTTTGCGGCCCTTGGCGCGGCGCGCATTGATCACGGCGCGGCCATTTTTAGAACGCATGCGCACGAGAAAGCCGTGTGTCCGCAGTCGACGAATTACTGAGGGTTGAAAGGTGCGTTTCATGGTATTCCTTCGGAAATTTTGGTTCAGAAAACCCGCTATTTAACCTTTTTTCGCGACCTATTGTCAACCTTATATTCTTCGTTTTGCCTGTGGATAAGTCAGAATAAAGCGCATAGAATGTCGGTCTTTATCTGTTTGCCTAATCGCCCTAAATAAAAAATCATCGGCGATTTTTCCATTTCTCTCATCACGCGGATTTTATCAATGGATGTGTTTTGGCAAAATTGTTTAGATCAGTTCAAAAAAGATCTGACAATACAGCAATTTAACACATGGATCAAACCGTTGAAGGTTAGCTCTACGGAAAATTCCGTATTGCTTCAAGCGCCTAACCGCTTTGTCCTGCAATGGGTGCGTGAGAAGTTCTTAGAAAAAATTGAGGCCTTGGCCGAATCGCAATTAGGCAAAGCCGCCAGCGTCGTTTTGAAACTGGAAGAAAACAGCGCCGGCTCCCGAATTCCTGCTTCGGTTCAATCCGAAAATGCGCCCAAGCTTGCTGCGGTTGCAACTCCCGCCGCCTCAAAATCAAACAGTTCCGGTTTAAATCCGTTGTTCTCTTTCGCCAGCTTTGTTGCAGGCAAAGCCAATCAATTGGCCCGCGCCGCCGCACTGCAGGTGGCTGAAAATCCCGGCACTGCCTACAACCCCTTATTCGTTTACGGCGGGGTTGGTCTGGGTAAGACGCATTTAATTCAAGCTATCGGCAACCTGGTTTACGAACAAAACCGCAACGCAAAAATCAGTTACATCCATGCCGAGCGCTATGTTTCAGATGTGGTGCGCGCCTATCAGCATAAATCGTTCAACGACTTCAAGCGCTACTACCATTCGCTGGACTTGTTGTTGATCGACGACATTCAGTTTTTTGCCGGCAAAAGCCGAACCCAAGAAGAATTTTTCTATGCTTTCAATGCCTTAACAGAGGCACACAAACAAGTTATCATTACTTGCGATACTTATCCGCGAGAAATGCAGGGAATAGAAGACCGGCTGGTATCACGCTTCGGTTGGGGCTTAACGGTTGCGATCGAACCGCCTGAACTGGAAATGCGCGTTGCCATCTTAATTAAAAAGGCCGCCATGGAGAAAATTGCGCTGGATGAAAATGTTGCTTTCTTTGTAGCCAAGCAAATTCAGTCCAATGTGAGAGAATTGGAGGGCGCACTTAAACGTGTATTGGCTTTTTCCAGATTTACCGGTCACCCGATCAGCCTGGACCTGGCCAAAGAAGCCTTGAAAGATTTGCTGGCAGTGCAGATGCGGCAAATATCCATCGATAATATTCAGAAAACGGTAGCGGATTATTACAAAATTAAAGTTGCGGAAATGTATTCCAAAAAACGTACGCGTACTGTGGCACGACCCAGGCAAGTCGCCATGGCTTTGGCCAAAGAATTAACCCAGCTGAGTTTACCGGTAATCGGCGATGCCTTCGGCGGCAGAGATCATACAACCGTAATTCATGCTTGCCGTAAAATCGAAGAGTTACGCAATTTAGATCCTAATATTGCTAGGGATTTTAATTTTTTAGTGCAAACGCTGCGTAGTTAACAGGTCTGTGGATAAGTGAATAGTTAACTGTATAAATTTTGTGCGTAAGTAGTCTTATTTTGTTTTGAAAATATTCTATCCAGTACGAGCAAGTTTTTTAAACAAGGCTTTTCCACAACGCATATTATTTATAACATATTGAATTTTATAATAAATAATTGTTATACAGATTAGTTGGTAGTGTTATTAATTACTATCAAAAGGAATATCAATGCTATTAATACAAACTGATCGAGAAGCTTTATTAAAAACATTACAAGCCGTGACGGGTATCGTCGAAAGACGCCATACGCTTCCGATTCTTTCCAATGTGTTGATCGAGGGAAAAGGGCCGGCATTTTCATTTACCGCCACGGATCTTGAAGTGCAGGTCAAGGCCGATACCACCGAAGTGAAATTCGAAAAGGATTTTGCAATCACAACCTCGGCCAAAAAACTCCAGGATATTCTCCGGTCTTTGGCTGAAGGAACCAAAATCACTTTGGATCAGCAAGACAATAAGGTTTTGGTAAAGGCGGGCAAGAGCCGATTCAATTTGCAGACCTTGCCGGCTGAAGATTTTCCTAAATTCAATCTAGCCGAAACCAGCAATAAGGTTATTGAATTAAAACAAAATGAATTTAAAAAATTGTTGAATGAAGTCCAGTTTTCCATGGCGCAGCAAGACATCCGATACTACTTAAACGGCATGCTGGTGGTTTTGCGCGACGGTAAAATTCGCGTGGTAGCAACCGATGGCCATCGACTCAGCTATGCAGAAGCCACATTAGAAAACGGAGCGGACATCAACGAGGAAGTGATTATTCCGAGAAAAACCGTAATGGAACTGTTGCGCTTGTTATCGGACAGCGAGGAAAAGATAGCCATAGAAATTGGCAAAAACCAGATCAAATTCAATTTTAATAACGTAACTTTGAATTCCAAGGTGGTGGAAGGAAAATTCCCCGACTATACGAAAGTGATTCCGCCCACCTATAAAAATATATTTTCTGTGGATCGCATAACGTTATTGCAAGCTTTGCAGAGAGCCGCCATCCTCAGCAATGAAAAGTTTCGTGGTGTGCGCATGGTTCTGACCAAGGACAGTGTCCGCGTAATTTCCAGCAATAGCGAACAAGAAGAAGCGCAGGAAGAAGTCGAGATCAAATACGATGGCGATCCGATCGATATCGGTTTCAATGTTAGTTATTTGTTGGACGTTTTGAACAATGTAGGCAGCCAAGAAATCGAGTGTTCGTTTGGCGACTCAAACAGTAGCGGCGTGTTTACCCTACCAGGAAATCAGACATTTAAATATGTCGTTATGCCCATGCGTATTTAATGTTTCACGTGAAACAGAAAGTTTTAGATGAGCAATAGTCAGCACGAAGTTAGAAAAGTAGGCGAAGAATGGTGTGTTTTCTTGGAAGAAGAAAATATCGCCTGCTTTTCATCGGAAGAAGAAGCGCTTGCCAATATGCAGGATATGAAGGCAAAGAGCTACGATTCTTCATCCATCAAAGTGCTAAAAGGGCTGGAGGCGGTAAGAAAGCGTCCCGGGATGTATATCGGCGATACCAGCGACGGCTCCGGGCTGCATCATATGGTGTTCGAGGTGGTCGATAACGCCATTGATGAAGCGCTAGCTGGTTATTGCAATGAAATCAGGGTTGTAATACATACGGACAATTCCATCAGCGTCACCGACAATGGCCGCGGCATACCGACGGATATTCATCCGGAAGAAGGGCGCTCGGCAGCCGAAGTCATCATGACGATACTGCATGCCGGCGGAAAGTTCGATGCCAATTCTTATAAGGTTTCTGGCGGTCTGCATGGGGTCGGCGTGTCTGTGGTGAATGCGCTTTCGGACTGGTTGAAACTGACGGTGCGCAGAGAGGGTAAAACCCATGCCATGGAATTCAGAAAAGGCGATGCAGTAGACCCACTGAAAATTATCGGTGAAACAAATTTGCGTGGAACGGAAGTGCACTTTATGGCCGATAAGGAGATATTCGGCCACATCGAGTTTCACTACGACATTCTGGCCCGACGCTTGAGGGAATTATCTTTTTTAAACAATGGGGTAAAGATCGCTTTACATGACCAGCGCAGCGGCAAGGAAGAAAACTTTGCGTTCCTGGGCGGTGTAAAAGGCTTCGTCGAATACATGAACCGCACCAAGACCGTGCTGCATCCGAACATTTTCTCTGCCAGCAGTGAGAAGGACGGAATAACGGTCGATGTAGCGATGCAGTGGAACGATAGCTATCAAGAAACGGTGCAGTGCTTTACCAATAATATTCCCCAGCGAGATGGCGGAAGCCATTTAACCGGCTTGCGCGCAGCGCTGACGCGCACACTGAATAGCTATATAGATCAAACTGAAATTGCAAAAAAAGCAAAAGTAGAAACGGTCGGCGACGACATGCGCGAAGGTTTGACTTGCGTGCTTTCAGTCAAGGTGCCAAACCCTAAGTTCTCCAGCCAAACCAAAGATAAGTTGGTATCCAGCGAAGTTAGGCCGGTAGTCGAAGAAATCGTCGCAGATCGGCTTGCGGAATTTTTAGCGGAGCGGCCGGCGGACGCAAAAATCATCACCTCGAAAATCATCGAGGCGGCACGGGCGCGTGAAGCGGCTCGCAAAGCGCGTGAAATGACCCGCCGTAAAGGCGTACTGGACAGCATGGGCCTGCCCGGTAAATTAGCCGACTGTCAGGAAAAAGATCCAGCATTATCAGAGCTTTACATAGTTGAGGGTGATTCCGCCGGCGGCTCCGCGAAACAAGGTAGAGATCGAAAATTCCAAGCCATCCTGCCGCTCAAGGGCAAAATCCTAAACGTCGAAAGAGCACGTTTTGATCGCATCTTGTCTTCGGGTGAAATCCTGGCGCTGATAACCGCCATGGGCACGGGCATAGGCAAGGACGAGTTTTCTGCGGATAAAGCCCGCTATCACCGCATTATTATCATGACGGATGCCGACGTGGATGGCGCACATATCCGAACCTTGTTGCTGACCTTCTTCTACCGGCAAATGCCGGAATTGATCGAGCGCGGATTTATCTATATCGCCCAGCCGCCGCTGTATAAAGTGAAGCATGGCAAGAGCGAGCGCTACCTGAAAGACGATCATGAATTGAAGCAATATCTGCTGCAACAAGCCCTGGATGGGGCCGAGATAATTCCTGGTTCAGGCTTGGCACCGTTGGGCAAGGAAGCCTTTGAAGGGATCGCCAAGGAGTACTTGCTAGCCGAAGCAGTGATAGATCGCCTGGCACGCGTGGTCGATAAAACCACCTTGTTTGCTATTTTAAAACAACCACTTATCGACCTGTCCGAGTTGTCGAAGGCAGAGGCGAGCGTACAAGCGCTGGCGGCAATCCTGAAAGACGAGGCCGTGGTATTGCGGGCGGAATATAACGAAGCCAGCGAAAGCTGCCGCATCATTATCCAACGCAATTTCCATGGCAACGTGCAAGTTTCTGCGATCGATAAGGATTTTGTCGAAAGCGGCGATTTCGAACAGATCGTCAAAACCTCGGGCATGCTGCAAGGGTTGATCGGTACAGGCGCCAGCGTGAAGCGCGGCGAAAAAGAAACCAAAATCAGCGAATTCAAACAAGCCCTGGATTGGCTGTTGGAAGACGTGCAACGCAACTTGGCGGTGCAACGCTACAAAGGCCTGGGCGAGATGAACCCGAGCCAACTGTGGGAAACCACCATGGACCCGAAAGTTCGGCGCTTGCTCAAAGTGCAAATTGATGACGCGATCGCTGCGGATGAAATTTTCACCACGCTCATGGGCGACATCGTGGAGCCGCGCCGCGCTTTCATCGAGAACAATGCCTTGGTAGCGAGAAACATCGATATTTAAGCAACGCTACAGGCGAAAAAAGGGCCGCATTGTGCGGCCCTTTTGCTTGCTGCTTGCCAAAAAATTATTTGGCTTTTTTCTTCTTGGCGACCATGTCGTGAATCATCGGCGTGATGACCACCTCCATGGCGAAGCCCATCTTGCCGCCCGGCACGACAATCGTATTCGGCCGCGACATGAAGGAATCGTGAATCATGTTCAGCAAATACGGGAAGTCGACCATATCCTTGACCGGATGGTTGAAGTGAATAACGACAAAGCTCTCGTCCGGGGTCGGAATATCGCGCGCGATGAAAGGATTCGAGGTGTCGACCGTCGGCACGCGCTGGAAGTTGATGTGGGTGCGCGAGAACTGTGGCGTGATGTAATGCACATAATCCGGCATGCGGCGCAAGATCGTATCGACGATCACATCCGGCGAATAGCCGCGCTCTGCAGCATCGCGATGGATTTTTTGAATCCACTCGAGGTTGACGATAGGTACCACACCAACCAATAAATCAACATGCTTGGCTGCATCGACCTTGCCGGCGACCACGCCGCCATGCAGGCCTTCATAAAACAGGATATCGGTGCCTTTACCGACTTTTTGCCACGGGGTGAAGGTGCCGGATTCCTGTTTGAACGGGCGCGCTTCTTCATCGTTGTGCAAATAATAACGGCGCTGGCATTCGCCCTTGGCGGCGTAATCCTTAAAACACTTTTCGATCAAATCGAAGTGGTTGGCTTCAGGGCCGAAATGCGAGGGCGCCACGGTGCCGGTTTTCTCGGCATTGGCCACGGCGGCTTTGAATGCCTTGCGATCCAGGCTGTGGAAACTATCGCCTTCCACAACCAAGGCGTTTAAATTTTCGCGTCGAAATATGTGTTCGAATGCGCGTTTGACCGTAGTCGTCCCCGACCCGGATGAACCCGTAACAGCAATGACGGGGTGCTTTGCGGACATGGTAACTCCCTAAAGATAATGAATCGAAACGGGAAATTATAGCGTTACAGCGCGCTTTTGGCCACACGCGCAGTGCATCGGTCATTACCAATAGGCGCAGACGCGACCGGCTTCGTTTTTTACGTTAAAGGATTTCAAGGGTTGCGTACCCTTTTCGATGCAGGCGCCGCTGGTGATATCGAATTTCCAGTGATGTTTGGGGCAGGTCAGTTGATTACCCTGCAAGGCCAGGTGCGGGATATTGGTGACTTGATGCGGGCAGCGCGAGTCGTATACCTTGAAATTTTCATTGTCTCGATAGACAAACAATTCACGGCCATCGCAGCTCAGGCGCGCCGTTTCATGATTCTTGAAATCATCCGTTGGACCCACATCGTGCCATTTGGCTTGGGCATTAATGAAATCCGGGTGAAATTCGGGAATATCCATTTCCAGAATGATTTCCGCCGCCCAGACAATTTTTGCCAGGCCCAGGGTTGGAAACGCCATCACCAAGGCGTCGATGATTTCCAGCGGCGTGGCGCCTTCACGCAAAGCGCGCGTAAGGTACTGCTTGAAACCGCCTTCCGTCTGCGAATGCACTTTGCTGATGACGGAAATCAGATTACGGGTCTTGGGGTCCAGATGCTTGCCGGCATCCTTTAGAAACTTGAAATAATGTCCCAAGGCATCGCCGCGAACGGCAATCAAATAATTCAAAGCATCGCTCATATCAACTCCTAATCGGTTTTTCGAGAAAACTTAATATCCAATTGCTTAAGCTTGCGATACAGATGCGTGCGTTCCAAACCGACCGTATCGGCGATGCGGCTCATATTGCCTTGAGCCTTGGCCAGGTGGTGCTCGAAATAGAGGCGTTCGAATTCGTCGCGCGCCTCGCGCAAAGGCAAGTCAAAGCTAAAAGCGGTATTGCCGGCGGGCGCATCGTCAATTTCATACTGCGATAAAACAAGCTTTACGTCGTTGGCGGAAATCACGTCGTCCAAGGCAGTCAAAGCCAGCGTGCGCACCACGTTTTGCAACTGTCCCAAATTAAATGGCCAATCATATAAGCGCAACGCATTCAAAGCCGCGGTATTGAAAGCTTTTGGGTTGGTTTCCTTGGCCTCGACCAAGGACAATAAAAGATTTTTGGCGATCTCGGGGATATCGTCGCGATGTTCGCGCAAGCTGGGCAGTTTTAATGAAATCACGCTCAGCATCTGATAGAGGTCGGCATCGAATACCTGCTCGGCCACGCGTTGCGCCAAGCCATGGCAGGAGCTACAGAACAGCCGCACGCGATGCTTTTCCAAGCGCGAGATTAAGAGCGATAGGCCGCGTTGTTCGAGCTTGCTGAGATTGGCGACTTCCCTGAGAAAAAGCGTACCGCCCTCGGCTTTGACCAGATAATCCAGGGGATTATTGGCCAACCAATCCATCGATTCAGGGGCAACCCAGGGCGCATCCGCCGGATGTAAAACTTGAGCAGCCAGTTCGAATGGGCTGCCCTGTTCGCCGAGCAACAAAATGGGAGCGAGCGACTTCGACAGCAGTTGCAGGCGTTGTTGAAATTCCATGATGACGCTGCTCTTGCCCAGCATCGAAAAGCTGCTGGCCCGCGTGCTGCGACCGGCGCCCTGCTTCAGAGCGCGGCTGACCGTATGCAAAAGCTTTTGCAGGGCGATGGGCTTTTCCAGAAAATCAAAGGCGCCGATCTTGGTCGCTTCGACCGCGGTGTCGATGGTGCCATGCCCCGACATCATGATGACCGGCATAAGAATCTTGCCGCCCGCAGCCCACTCCTTGAGCAAGGTAATGCCGTCCGTGTCCGGCATCCATATATCCAGTAAAACCAAGTCCGGCGCGGTTTGTTCAAAAGCCAGGCGCGCATCCACGGCATTCTCGGCCAAGCGCACTTGATGGCCCTCGTCGAACAGGATTTCCTGAAGCAGCTCGCGAATGCCGGCTTCGTCATCAACTACCAAAATATTACTCATAAATCCTCATTAAGCCGTTGCAGAAGACGCGGGCAGCTTGACGCAAACACAGGCGCCGCCTTCGTCCAAATTCCGAATTTCCACTAGGCCGCGATGTTCTTCCACAATCTTTTTTACAATAGCCAAACCCAAGCCGGTGCCCTTGGTCTTGGTCGTCACATAAGGCTCGAAGACCCGCGCTAGAATTTCGGCCGGGAAGCCACAGCCATTATCGATCACGCGCAGCAGCACCAGGTTCTCCTCGGCGCTGGTGCGAACCATGATCATCGGCGCATCGCGGCCCGTCAAAGCATCCTGGGCATTTTGCAATAAATTATGAAAAACCTGGCGCAACAATTTAGGGTCGCCCTGGATCAAGGGTAGATCATCGGCCAAGAACGTATTCACAGGCACCGGCGAATTTTCATACAGGGTCAATACTTCCGCGATCAATTGGTTCAAATCGAGTTTTTGCAAGGTCAGCGCAGGCTGCCGAGAATACTGGCTGAACTCATCCACCATGCTTTTTAAAGCGGTCACCTGATTGACGATGGTTTGCGTGGAACGATCGAGCATATCGGCATCGGCACCGTCCAGTTTACTCGACAATTTGTGCGCCAAACGTTCGGCGGACAGCTGGATCGGGGTCAGCGGATTTTTAATCTCATGCGCCAAGCGCCGCGCCACTTCGCCCCAGGCGGCATCGCGCTGCGCCTGAATCAGGTGCGTGACGTCGTCGAATACCACCACATAGCCGTTATCGATCGCGGCCGGCAAACGGCTGCCGCGCATCAATAAAATCTTGATGTGGCCATCGACCGCGATCTCGATTTGCTCCTGCCATTCTTTTTGCTCGTCGCTGCGCAAATGCTGGGTCAGCGCATCGGCAAAAGGCGCGAGCTTCGGCAGTTTTTCCCGCCAATCGAATACCGGGAGCTCGGCGATCGACGACGGAGCGATGTCCAATAATTGCGTGGCGATGGGATTGGCGCTCTTCACCAGAAAGCGCTCATCGAAGGCGATCACGCCGCTGGATAAATGCGCCAAAATATTTTCCAAATAACCCTTGGAAGCCTCCAATTGCTGTTGCTTATGTTCCACCACGGCGCTGGTCTCCGCCAACTGCCGCGTCATGGTGTTGAACGACTGCATGAGCTGGCCCAGCTCATCGCGCGCGCGCACCGGCTGCATCGGGCTGAAATCGCCTTTTGCCACCGCGCGCGTTCCCTCCGCCAGCAAGCCCAGCGGCGCGCTCATGCGTTGCGAGAGCACAAACGCCAAGGCAATCGCCGACAACAAGGAAAACAGCAGCGTCATGGTCAGCGTCAGGGCAAACAATTTGTTCAGTCCATGGCGCGAAAAAGACAGCTCCTTATAATCGCGATAGACGGCTTGCACCGCCTCGGCATCCCGCGCCACCTTTTCCGGTACCGGCTGCAGTAATTGCAGGATGCGGATATCTTCGCTCAAAGACAAGACATTCACCGGCACCACCACGCGCAGAAACAGGCCTTTGCCGCCAAACGTTTCGATGCTGCTGAATGGCCGCTGCGCCCGCACCGTGCGCAAAATTGCGGCAGAGGGAAATTGCGGCTGCAAGGAATCGACTTCAACGCTGGAAAACGCCAAGACCTGGCCACGCGCCGAGAACAGGGTGGCTTCCTGCACCCCGGTTTGCTCGCGCAAGCGATTCAGCGCGGAAAAATTGGTGCTGAGGGGCTCGTCGGCCAGGGATAAAGCCATGGCCTCGGACTTTTTGACCAGGTCTTGCAACTGCGCGTCCAAGGCGCTGCGGCCCAAGTTGAGGCCGCCTTCCAGGGCGCTGTCCACCCGCACATCGAACCAGGATTCGATGGAGCGCGTGAGAAACTGCACCGAAACGCCGTAGATCAAGGTTCCCGGCACCACTGCCATCAAGGCAAACAGAATGATCAGGCGCATGGTCAGGCGTGCACCGAACACGCGTTGCCGAATGCGCTTGCTGACCACCCATACTTGAAACCCGATCAGCCCGGCCAACACCACCGCCAGCAGCACATTCAAAACAATCAACAGCGTGTAGTGCTCGCCGAAAGACGCGGTATTGCTGCTGGCGCGCGACAGCAAATACAGCAGCACCGCGCCCAGGCCGACGCAGGCAATGACGACATAGCGCAGTTTAGACATGAGGATTAACGCGAAGCGCGCGCACTGCCATGATCGTTAAGGAGTTAGGGTAAAGCGAAACCACTCGGAAGCAAGATCCCAGTCTTTAGTGCCCAGAGCCTCCACTTGCAAGGGTTTCGGCAGTTGTTTGACATCCAGTTTGATGCGCGCCGCAGCCTGGTAGCTAGTCCCCTTCTTGAGCAGGCTGCGATCGAAAACCTTCCAATCGGCCAGGTTCTGCAACGCATGCTTGGCCTCGTCCAGGGTATTGAACGTCTGATTTCCGCTATTGCTGGAAAAATGGTATTGGCGCGTCAAGGCGTGGTAACTGAGCCGAACATTCTGGCGCACGGAAGCAATCGACTCATCGACCCAATACCAGCGCGAGCGCGTGACATCAAACTCCACCAGGAAATTCAGGCTGATGCCGCGTTCCAGGGCCTCTTCCACCGGCTTGCTGAAAGTCAGGTCGAACTCCGTGTGCAGGAAATACCACTCGTCGCTCGGGATCAGCTCTGCGCTCTTGACCATCAGGCCTTCGGCGCCGACCGCGATAGGCAAGAGGCAAGCCAGCGCGAGCGCGTTAAGACGCAGCCGCAGTTTTCTCCAAAAGGGCGTAGAAAAAGCCGTCGTGTGCGGCGTCGGGCAGCAGTTGGCCATCAAAGTTTTCAAGCACAAGGCGTTTCGCATTTGGCTGGGTCGCGCTGAAAGCGGCGACGATATCCTCGTTTTCTTCTTGGAACAGCGAGCAGGTTGCGTACAGCAATTTACCACCCGGCGCGAGCAGACGCCACAGCGACGCAAGGATGCGGCTTTGGCTGGCGGCAAACTGCGCGATATCCTCCGGACGGCGCAGCCACTTGATATCGGGATGGCGCCGCACCACGCCGGAAGCCGAGCACGGCACATCGGCCAGAATGCGCTCGAACGGCTTGCCGTCCCACCAGGCATCCGGCGCCGCCGCATCGCCGGCCAGCAGTCGGCCCTGCAGTTGCAGGCGCTGAAAATTTTCCTCGACTTGCTTCAGGCGCAGCGCGTCCTTATCCAGGGCGACCAAGTCGACCGCTGCCGTTTCCAGAATATGCGCCGCCTTGCCGCCGGGCGCGGCACAGGCATCCAACACGCGCTGGCCGGGAGCCAGGTCGAGCAAGGCGGCGGCATATTGCGCGCCGGCATCCTGCACCGAAACCAGCCCCTCGCGAAAGCCCGGCAGCTTATCCACCGCCACCGGCTTGAGGATGCGAATCGCGCCATGCTCCAGCAACTCGGCTTCCAGCGCGGCGGCCTGCAGCTGCGCCATATATTCCGCAGGCGTGGTGCGCAGCCGATTCACCCGTAACGTCAGGGGCGGGTGGCCGTTGTTGGCGTTGAGGATGTCCATCCATTGCTTTGGATAGGCGCTGCGCACGCGGTTGATCCACCATTGCGGATGGCAAAAGCGGGACGGCTCGAAATCGTCCGCGCGTTGCAACAATTCCTGTTTCCTGCGCAAGAAATTGCGCAACACGCCATTCACGAATTTGGCCGCCCACGGCGCATCCAGCGCGCGCGCCGCTTCTACCGCACGGTCGACCACGGCATAAGGCCGGGTCTTGGCGTAATTCAACTGATACAAACCGGCCAGCAACAAACAGCGTACGCCTTCGTGCGTGATGGGGCGGGAAATCAGCGCCTGCAACAGAAAATCCAGGCGCGAAAAATAGCGCAGGGCGCCGTAGCTCAAATCCTGCACTGCGCCGCGCTGCTGTGGCGACAGATCCGGATGGCGCGGCCACAATTCGGCCAGCACCTCGTTCAGGTTGCGCCCGGCGAGAACCTCCGCCAGCACACCCGCGGCCAGGGCTTGCGGCTCAAGCACGCGCTCGACTCTTCAGGCTCATGAGGCTCATCAGGCGCGCGACGCGCTCTTCGGTCTGCGGATGGGTGCTGAACAGCCCGCGCAAGCCGCCGGCGGAGAGGGGATTGATGATCATCATTTGCGCCGTCTCCGGATGCTGTTCCGCGGCGGTGTTGGGAATGCGCTGCGCATAGTTGTGGATCTTTTGCAGTGCGCGCGCCAACGCTTCCGGATCATTGCCGATTTGCGCGCCGCCGCGGTCGGCCTCGAACTCGCGCGCGCGGGAAATCGCCATCTGGATCAGCATCGCCGCGAGCGGCGCCAAAATCATCACCAGCAGGCCCAGGACCGGATTACCACCACCCTCGCGATCGCGCCCGCCGAAGAACATGCCGAATTGCGCCAGCATCGAGATCGCGCCGGCCACCGTGGCGGAAACGGTGGAGATCAAGGTATCGCGGTGTTTCACGTGCGCCAGCTCATGCGCCATCACGCCGCGCAATTCGCGCTCGCTCAATAATTGCATGATGCCGGTGGTGGCGCATACCGCAGCATGCTGCGGATTGCGTCCGGTGGCAAACGCATTGGGTTGGGCTTGGTTGGCGATGTATACCTTGGGCATGGGTATGTCGGCGTTGCGCGCCAATTCCGCCACCATGCGATACAGTTGCGGCGCGCTGTATTCGTCCACTTCTTGCGCGTCGTACAGGCGCAGCACCATTTTGTCGGAATTCCAGTAGGCGTAGAAATTCATGCCGCCGGCGACCAACAGGCCGAGCAACATGCCACCCTGGCCGCCCAAGGCCAAACCCACCGCGCCGAACAAGGCGACGATACCAGCCATCAGGATCGCGGTCTTTAACCAATTACCGAACATGCGTGTCAGCTCCAGAAAATGCGGGATTGCGCCATATAGATGGGCGGAAAAAGAAAAAATTCAAGACCATAGCTCGCCCGGCGCGATGGGCGCCCCGGCTAGAAATTGCGCCGCGGACAGGCGTTTACCGCCGGCGCGCTGCAATTCGTGTATGCGCAGCGCACCGCTGCCGCAGGCCACGACGATGCCGTCCTTATCCGCCGCCAGCACCGTGCCGGGCGTGCCGTGCTCGCCGCTGGTCTGTGTCGCCCAGAGTTTCAGCGTTTCGCCCGCGCGCAAGCAGAATGCGCCCGGCGCCGGGTTATAGGCGCGGATGGCGCGCGCGAGTTCGGCAGCGGATTTTTGCCAATCGATGCGCGCTTCCTCCTTGCTGATCTTGGCGGCATACGTCGCCTGCGCCGCATCTTGCGCCAGCGCGGGTAGGCGGCCCTGCGCCAAGGCATCCAGCGCTTCGACGATGCTGGTTGCGCCCAAGGCAGCGAGCTTGTCGTGCAGGGTTTGCGCCGTGTCGTCCGCGCTAATGGGCAGGCTTTGGCGCAGCAGCATGGCGCCGGTATCCAGTCCGGCATCCATCTGCATGATGGTGATGCCGGTCTCGGCGTCGCCCGCGAGGATCGCGCGATGAATAGGCGCCGCGCCGCGCCAGCGCGGCAACAGCGAGGCGTGAATGTTCAAGCAACCCAGGCGCGGAATGTCCAACACCGCTTGCGGCAAGATCAGGCCATAGGCGGCGACGATCATGGAATCCGCGCCGATTTCGCGCAACGCGGCTTGGATCGCCGCATCCTTCAAGCCGAGCGGCTGGGCCACGGCCAGCCCATGTTGCAAGGCCAAGGTTTTGACCGCGCTGGGTTTGAGCTGCATGCCGCGCCCGGCGGGGCGGTCGGGCTGGGTCAGCACCAGGGCGATATCGTGTCCGGCAGCGATCAGGGCTTTTAGCGCGGCTGCGGCGAATTCCGGCGTGCCGGCAAAAATCAGGCGCATCTACATGGTCTCGCGCGCACGTTTTTTCAGCTTTTGCTTGATCCGCGTTTGCTTGAGTTGCGACAAATATTCGACGAACACCTTGCCGAGCAAATGATCCATTTCGTGCTGGATACACACCGCAAGCAGGCCTTCGGCCTCTAGCACAGTTTCTTTTCCCTCTAAATCCAGAAACTTGACCGTGATGTGCTGGGCGCGAGTGACCGGTTCGTAAATACCTGGCACCGACAAGCAGCCTTCTTCGTGCTCGGCCCGGCCCTCGGTTTTGATAATCACCGGATTGATCAAGGAAAGCAGCTTTTTATGGTCTTGGGAAATGTCGATCACAATCACTTGCAGATGCACATCGACCTGGGTCGCGGCCAAACCGATGCCCGGCGCGGCATACATGGTCTCGGCCATGTCCGCCACCAATTGCCGAATGCTGTCGTCCACCGCCGTCACCGCTTGGGCTCGGGTGTGCAGACGCTCGTCCGGATAATGAATAATAGGTAATAAGGCCATCTCAAAAGGCTTGCTTAATTAAACTTTTACATGCAGAATTTAAAGCAAACTCCACGATCTGTTTTGCATAAAGGTCGGCGCAATAGAGCGTGGAATCGCAACCCAATGTGACCGAGGGCGCTCATGCGAAACATTATTATAGCCTTGCTTAGTTCCTGTACGCTGTTCACGGCATCCGTCTTTGCCGATGAACTGCAAATTAAAGAAGATGCGCCGGATCGCTACGTCGTGGTCAAAGGCGATACGCTCTGGGCCATCTCCGGGCGGTTTCTCAAAAGCCCATGGCGCTGGCCGGAAATTTGGCAGCTGAACAAAGAAGAAATTAAAAATCCGCACTGGATTTATCCGGGCGATGTCGTGATCCTGGATCGTACGAATGGCACTTTGCGCTTGGGCCGAACCGAAAAATACCAAGGCCGTGGCTTCGAAAAGCGCAGCCCGCAAACGCGTGTCGAACCCGGTACCAATTTAGCCATTCCGGCCATTTCCCCGGCCGATATCGGCCCCTTCCTGAGCCAGCCCCTGGTAATCGAACAGAACGGCCTGGCGAGCGCCCCGCGCATTGTTGCCAACGAAGAAAACCGTGTCGTCATCGGCGCCGGCAACCGCGCCTACGTCGAAGGTTTGGCTGCGGGCGGGCCGAAGCAATGGCATGTGTTCCGTCCCGGCAAGCCCTTGGTGGATCCGGACACCAAACAGACCTTGGGCTACGAAGCCATCTATCTGGGCGATGCGCGGGTTTTAAAGACCGGCGAGCCTTCCACGGTAGAAATCATCCGCACCGCGCAAGAAATCTTGCGCGATGATCGTCTGGTCGAGGCGACCAGCGTGGATTTGACCAACTTTGTGCCGCACGCCGCGCCCGCTGGCGTGCACGGACGGGTGATCTCGGCTTATGGCGGAGTGGCCGAAGTCGGGCGCGGTTACATCATCACCCTGAACCTGGGCAGCAGACAGGGCATGGAATTGGGCCATGTGCTGGCGATCAATCGTGCCGGGAAAGTCGCGGCCTATTTCAGCGGGGATCAAAATAAAGAGGTGACCTTGCCGGAAGAGCGCATCGGCTTGGCGCTGATATTCCGCATATTCGACAATGTGTCCTATGCTTTGGTGATGAAGTCCGACTTGTCGATTCAAATCGGCGACACGGTGGTCACGCCTTAATTTGCACGCATGGCCGACCAGGAAGAAGCGCGTTACTGGCTAGCGCTCAGCTTCATTCCCGGCCTGGGCGGCGAAACTTTCCGCCGCCTGCTTTCCGCCTTCGGCCCTCCCGAGAATATTTTTTCCGCAAGTAGTGCGCAATTGAGCGCGGTCTGCGATAAAAAAATTGCGCGCGCCATCGCCGCCGGCATCGACGATGCGGCACTGGCGCCCGCCATCGCATGGCTGGCCGAGCCCGGCAACCATCTCATCACCCTGGCGGATGCGGAATATCCCCAGGCCTTGCTGCAAACCGCAGACCCCCCGGCGTTTTTATACGTCAAAGGCCGGTTGGACTTGCTGCAGCAGCCGGCGCTCGCCTTAGTCGGTAGCCGTCGCGCCACGCCGCAGGGCGAAAAAGATGCCGAAGCCTTTGCCGGCACCCTCTCGCAGGCCGGCTTTACCATCGTCAGCGGCCTGGCCCTGGGCATAGATGCGGCTGCGCATCGCGGCGGCCTGAAGGGCATAGGCTCGAGCATCGCCGTGGTAGGCACCGGCTTGGACATCGTCTACCCGGCGCGCAACCGCGATTTGGCACACCAGCTGGCGCAGAACGGCGCCATCGTGTCGGAGTTCGCACTAGGCACACCCTCCCTGGCGCAAAATTTTCCGCGCCGCAACCGCATCATCAGCGGCCTGGCGCGCGGCGTCTTGGTGGTCGAGGCGGCGCTGCGCAGCGGCTCCTTGATTACGGCGCGGCTGGCGGGCGAGCAGGGGCGGGAAGTATTCGCCATGCCCGGCTCGATTCATTCGCCGCTGGCCAAGGGCTGCCATCAGCTCATCAAACAGGGCGCGAAGCTGGTCGAGAGCGCCCAAGACATCCTCGAAGAATTAGGCCATACAGCGCCAGTGAGCGTTGACTCACAAAAGCCGGCGCCAGCGCCAGTGGCGCATCAAGACCTGCTGTTGCAGCTCGGGCACAACCCCTGCGCCATCGATGCCCTGGTAACGCGTACAGGGTTGACGGCAGAACGGGTTTGCGCCATTCTGTTGGAGCTTGAAATGAGTGGTCGGGTGGCCTCACTACCTGGGGGCCTATACCAAGCAATTAATTGATCTTAATAGAAAAAATGAGCGAAGCCAATCATGCCAACCACCTTCAAGAGAGAATCCATGTTTGACATATTGGTCTACCTCTTTGAAAACTATTTCGAGGCGGAAATTCACCCCGACCATGGCAAGCTGGCGCGCGAACTCACCGCCGCCGGTTTCGATTCCGACGAGATCTCGCGCGCATTCGACTGGTTTACCGGTTTGGAACAGCTTTCTACCGACGCCGCCTACCCTGTGAGCTTCGCTGCCAGCGCAGGAACCCGTTGCTACGCCCCACAAGAACAGCAACGCCTGGATCATCAAGCCCAGGGCTTCCTAACTTTTCTCCAAGACTCGGGCATCCTCAACCCGATCCAGCGCGAGTGCGTCATCGACCGCGTGCTGGCCTTGGCCGAGTCCGATGTCAGCCTGGAGCACGTCAAATGGATCGTCCTGATGGTGCTGTGGAGCCACGGCCAAGACTATGTCTTCATGGAAGACTTTCTCACCAGCGACGATGCGCCGCGCCTGCATTGACCGGTTTTGACTTGCCACCGGCAAGCCTCTCCCCTTAATATCCGCGCTCGGCCCACAACTTAACCGCGCGCATGTCTTATAGCCTACTGATCGTCGAATCACCCTCCAAAGCCAAAACGCTAAAGAAATATCTCGGCGCGGGTTATGAGGTACTTGCTTCCTACGGCCACGTGCGCGATCTCGTGCCGAAGACCGGCGCGGTCGATCCCGACAACAACTTCGCCATGAAATACCAATTGGTCGAGCGCAACGCCAAGCACGTCGATGCGCTGACCAAGGCGGTCAAGGGCGCCGATCAAATCCTGCTCGCAACCGACCCGGATCGCGAAGGCGAAGCGATTGCCTGGCACATTGCCGAGCTGCTGAACGAAAAGAAGCTGGTCAAGAAAAAGCCGATGAAACGCGTGGTGTTCTACGAGATCACGCAAAAAGCGGTGCTGGCCGCCATCGATGAGCCGCGCGACATCGCCATGCCCTTGGTCAATGCGCAGCAAGCGCGGCGCGCACTGGATTATCTGGTGGGCTTCAATCTCTCGCCGCTGCTGTGGCGTAAAATTCGCCGCGGCCTGTCGGCCGGACGGGTGCAAAGCCCGGCGTTGCGCCTGATCTGCGAACGCGAACTGGAAATCGAAGCCTTCACCTCGCAAGAGTACTGGAGCCTGCATCTCGATTCGCGCAAGGGCAAGCAAAAGTTCTCCGCCAAGCTGTTCCAATTCGAAGGCAAGAAGCTCGACCAGTTCGACATCAATTCCACAGAAGCCAGCGACAAAGTCCTGGCCAAGCTGAAAAAGGCCGGCGACAAAGCCAAGATCGAATCGGTCGAAAAGCGCAAGAAAACGCGCCAAGCCGCGGCGCCCTTCACGACTTCGACGCTGCAACAAGAAGCGGTGCGCAAGCTGGGTTTCTCCGCCGATCGCGCCATGCGCGTGGCACAGCAATTGTACGAAGGCGTGGACATCGGCGGCGGCGCGGTCGGCTTGATCACCTACATGCGTACCGACTCGGTCAATCTGTCGGCCGAAGCGCTGGAAGAAATCCGCGGCTATATCGCCAACAATTTCGAGCCGGAATATCTGCCCAAGGCGGCCGTCGCCTTCAAGAACAAATCCAAGAATGCGCAAGAAGCGCATGAAGCGGTGCGTCCCACCTCCATCCTGCGCACGCCGCAGGAGATGAAAAAATACCTCACGCCGGACCAGTCCAAGCTGTACGAAATGATCTGGAAGCGCGCCTTGGCGTGCCAAATGAGCCCGGCGAAATTCGATACCGTCAGCCTGGACATCAGCCTGGGCGGGCCGCAAAACCTGTTCCGCGCCAGCGGCCAGGTGATGGTGTTCCCCGGCTTCATCGCCGTGTATCTGGAAGACGTGGACGAAGAGGCTCCCGCGGACGAAGAAGGCGAAGCCAAGCTGCCGCCGCTGGAAGCGGGCGAATTCGTGCCGGTGGACAAACTGTTCGGCGAACAGCATTTCACCCAGCCGCCGCCGCGCTACTCCGAGGCGAGCCTGGTGAAAACCCTGGAAGAGCACGGCATCGGCCGGCCTTCCACCTATGCCAGCATTATGTCCACCCTGGTCAAGCGCGAATATGTAGTGCTGGATAAAAAGCGCTTCATGCCTACCGATGTCGGGCGCATCGTCAACAAATTCCTCACCGAGCACTTCACGCGCTACGTCGATTACGACTTCACCGCCAAGCTGGAAGACCAGCTCGACTTCATTGCCGACGGCAAGCTCGAATGGCTGCCGGTGCTGCAAGAATTCTGGGATGGCTTCCACGCCCAGCTCGAAGAAAAGAAAAACATCGAGCGCAAAGACATCACCACCGAAGCCATGGACGAGGCCTGCCCCAAGTGCGGCAAGCCCCTGAGCTTGCGCCTGGGCAAGCGCGGCCGCTTCATCGGCTGCAGCGGCTACCCGGAATGCGACTACACGCGCAACGCCAACGAAACGGAAGCCGAGCGCGCCGCCGCGCCCGGCCCGGAAATATTGGAAGGCCGCACCTGCCCCAAATGCGAAAGCCCGCTGGTGATCAAGTCCGGGCCCTACGGCAAATTCATCGGCTGCTCCAATTATCCCAAATGCCGCTTCATCGAGCCGCTGGAAAAACCCAAGGACACCGGCGTGGTCTGCCCGGAGTGCAAAAAAGGCAGCTTGATCGAGCGCAAGAGCCGCTACGGCAAGCTGTTCTACTCCTGCAATACCTACCCGGATTGCAAATACGCGGTATGGAATCCGCCGGTCAACGAACCCTGCCCGAAATGCGGCTGGCCGCTGCTGACCATCAAGATCACCAAGCGCCGCGGCACGGAAAAAGTCTGCCCGCAAAAAGAATGCGGCTATGTCGAGCTGGTCGCACCGCCCGCGCCGAAAGACGAATAAACCACAGCCTCCTAGGAAGCAGTGGAGGATGCCGGCAAGGATGCCGGCGCTACAGTTAGCCGCGATCTCAATCGGTTCGGAGCGCGACGTAATGTAGCGCCGGCTTCCAGCCGGCAACCAACGCAGCACCAAGGAACAGTAGCGGCATCCATGAACGACCAAGCCCTCCATTTACTCCGCAGCACCTTCGGCTACGAGCATTTCCGCGAACCGCAAGCCGAAGTCATCGACACCCTGCTGCAGGGCCAGGACGCGCTGGTGCTGATGCCCACCGGCGGCGGCAAGTCGCTGTGTTTCCAGATTCCCGCCATGGCGCGTGCCGGCACCGGCATCGTGGTGTCGCCCTTGATCGCGCTGATGCAAGACCAGGTGGCGGCGCTCAAGCAGGCCGGCGTGCGCGCCAAGTTTTTAAATTCATCCCTCAACATGCAAGAAGCGCGCGCCGTCGAGCAGCAACTGCTGCGTGGCGAATTAGACCTGCTGTATGTCGCGCCCGAACGCTTGTTGATGGAGCGCATGTTGGAATTGCTGGATCAGGCGCAGATTTCCTTGTTCGCCATCGACGAAGCGCATTGCGTGTCGCAATGGGGCCACGACTTCCGTCCGGAATACATCCAGCTCTCCATCTTGCAACAACGCTTCCCCGGCGTGCCGCGCATCGCGCTGACCGCCACCGCGGACGAACCGACGCGGCGCGAGATCATTACGCGTTTGGGACTGGAATCCGCGCGCGTCTTCATCAGCAGCTTCGACCGTCCCAACATCCGCTACCGCATCGCGCAAAATTCCGGCGGCGCGAAAGAACAGCTATTGCGCTTCATCCAGGAGGAACACGCCGGCGACGCCGGCATCGTGTATTGCCTGTCGCGCAAGCGCGTGGACGAAGTCGCATATTGGCTGGCCGACAAGGGCCTGACTGCGCTTCCCTACCATGCCGGCATGGACAACAGCGAACGCGCCGCCAATCAGGCGCGCTTCCTGAACGAAGAGGGCGTGATCATGGTCGCCACCATCGCCTTCGGCATGGGCATCGACAAACCCAATGTGCGCTT